>Ga0209443_1001507_pt1 | contig 14589 bp, 13 predicted proteins | sample LauGreBMM110DCMD_2_FD_187571 | JGI IMG/M metagenome (GOLD analysis project Ga0209443, IMG submission 187571) | Freshwater lake microbial communities from Lake Michigan, USA - Su13.BD.MM110.DCMD (SPAdes) (version 2) | ecosystem: Environmental > Aquatic > Freshwater > Lake | place: Lake Michigan... | reverse complement strand
AAAGCAATGCTTACAGCAAAGCAGCCCGAAATAGAGGAGAAGCGGCAGCTTTATCGGAATTTTCAAAGTGCCAAAACCTACCTCAGACCCATTTGGGATCGGATCCTAGATCTAGAAAAGGATCTGGAAAAATACCAGGTTAGCCTCATCGAGTGCAATCGCTTCAAAGAATCCTTTGCCGAGGAAATCAAAGCCCTTTTGGCTGACGAAGTCAAATTTAGAGAAATCAATGCGCTGAGACCGCAACGTGAGGGTAAGATTCGAGACCTTAAAAAAGTGCTTGAAATCCAAGAATTGACTAGCAAGCAAGTTCAGGTTCAGGACAAGTTGAATGCCTTGCTGCCTTCAATTGAACTTCAAAACAAGGAAATCCAATCCCTAGAAAAAGAGATTGATTTGCTTGAAGGGAAGCAAATTGGACTCCCAAATTCGGACCCTTCGGTACTTGCCGAATTAAAAACTGGAAGCAATCAGCTTGGGGAATTGATGCAACGAAAATTGGAGTTGGAGCTTGCCCTTCAAGAAGAAGCGGCGCTACTAGCTTCTAGCAAGAATCGTTTGACAGCATTCACAAGTCAAGTACCCGAAAAAGCAAATCAAAGTTTGGAAGAATGGCTGGCGCTACAAAAAACGGCGGTAAGTCAGTTAGAGATAGCCCGCGAAACCCTACTCAGAACTCAAGGATTGGCCTCGCATACCCATCTATTGGAAAATGGAATGCCCTGTCCACTGTGTGGTGCTAGTGAACATCCAAATCCCTTACAGGCAAGTGCATCCGCAGCGGCACTCCTACAAACAGAGGTGGATTTGAAGCAAGGCAATCTTGAATTGGAAAATATTCGAGACCTGATTCAAAAGAAAAGTATTGAAGAAATACAGTACAGCAACCTTCAAAAAAACCAGAATCTAAAAGAGCAGGAAAAACTAGGTGTTGAAAAGCAAGAATTAGCCCTTTGGGAAAAATTTAAAGCCAGTGGTATAGCAACTAAGGAGGAGCTAGAACACAAAATTTCTGAATTGACTGAAGTTTTTCAAACTACGCAACAACTTCAAAATCAACTTAATGAATTACGTAAAAAGAGTGCTGGCCTACGAAACGCAAAGGAAGAAGCTGCACAAACCTTGCAACAGGCTCAGCTCCAAAACCAAGACTTGCTTTCCAGAATAGCTGGTAAACAGCAGGAGATCAAGGACCCGGAATTTTGTGAACCGTATGAGAAGAAGGAAGCAGAAGCTATCGGAAGTGCGATTGCTCTAGTTGAAAAAAGCATTGAAAATGCAGCGGAATCACTAGTAGGTGTTCAAAAACATCTCCAGGAGCGACAAATTGCTCAATCTAGAAATCTAGCCGATCTCCAGAATTTTGAAGTCCTGCTGACTACTACTAAAGATCGACTTGCAGGCAGCCAGGTAGAATTCACCCAAATGATGGCGAAGCATGGATTTGTAGAAAAAGACGCGCTTATCCAGCTCATCCAGCTGGACTTGGATACAGAAAAAATGGATGCGGAAATTCGTGCGTATGAGCAGCAGGTTGCCGCAACCGATGCACGAATAAAAGTACTGGATGCTGTGGAGGGGATCAAAGAATATTCAGAGGAAAGGTTCCAAACCCTATTGGAAGAGGCTGCCTCTGCCAAGGATACCGAAAAAATGCTCCAATCTAAGGTCACCTTACTGAATCAAGAGATCCTAGAGATTTCTCAAAAACTAAAAGACAAGCAAAGCCTTTTGGGAGAGTTTGAACTAATTGAAAATCGAGAAACAAATTTACGGGAGTTGGATAGACTTTTTGCAGGCAAGGGATTTGTACGATATGTAAGCTCGATTTACTTGCGTGAGCTCTGCAATACGGCCAACAAGCGATTTAGGATACTCACCAAAAATAGCTTGAGCTTGGAGATTGATGACAGCAATACCTTTTGGGTGATGGACTACCTGAATGGAGGCAAAAAACGATTGCTTAAAACTCTTTCAGGTGGACAAACTTTCCAAGCTTCTCTTTGCCTGGCCTTGGCTTTGGCAGAAAAAGTAAAAGCCTTGAATCAGGCGGATCAAAGTTTCTTCTTTTTAGACGAGGGATTCGGAGCACTGGACAAAAATTCGCTCCGAGTGGTTTTTGAAACACTCAAAGCGCTTCGGCATGAGAACAGGGTGGTCGGAATCATAAGCCACGTAGAAGAACTACAGCAGGAAGTCGGAGTGTATGCGCAGATCGAGCTCGATCCTGAACTGGGGTCCCTGATAAATTATTCCTTTTAACCACTACTTTAGTCAATTTAGAAATAGTAGGTAAAAAGTACCACAATCTGCTTTAGGAAAGGAGTAAAAAAAAACCCGGCTAGTGCCAGGGATTTTTGAACTAAGAAACCTTACAAAAAAAGCGTTTGATTGACCCAAGTCAATTCTTCAGGACGGATAGTGTGGAGCTCGTCTTTAAAAAATTTAAGACTAACCTCCGCACCCATTTTCTGAAGAAGTTGGGAAGAATCATGAATTCGTTTGGCAGGCACATGCATGTCATGTGCACTACTGCTAAGGAGGATAGGTGTTCCCTGAAAATCTCCGCTATATTTTTTTTCTTCTAATTTTTCTCCAATCAAGCCTCCAGTAAAGGCGACAACGCCTCCTAATTTCTGAGCACTTCGTGCTGCAAATTCCAAAGAAAGGCAGGCTCCCTGCGAAAAGCCCATCACATAAATCTGCTCTGGAGCTTTTCCATTCTCAATCAAAAATTGAAATAGAAGGGAAACTTGTTGTAAAGACGAATTCAAAGCGGAAAGGTTGCCTTGATCACTCGCCATAAATCCATAGGGATACCAGGTTCGCTGGGCGGCCTGAGGCGCAAAAATGGAAAAGTCAGCCAGCTTCAGGTAATCGGCTAGCGATAAGATGCTTTCAGCGGATGCTCCTCTCCCATGCAAAAGGATAATTGCTTTCTTTGATTGGGAAAGAGGAATTCCTGCTTGAATCCAATTAGACATAGTTTTCAGGTTGAAAGGTAACTGGCTTTAAGGATGATTCGATCTGCTTGCGGCTCGACTCTGCCCAGTCGGGCAATTTTAAAAGTTCTCCCAAATGTGCTTCATCTTCATCAATTGCAAATCCTGGCACATCAGTAGCAATCTCAAATAAAACTCCACCTGGCTCCCTAAAATAAATAGACAAAAAATAATTTCGGTCCCGAACTTCTGTCACTCCATAGCCTTGCTTGATCAGGAGTTGCTGCATTTCTAGTTGTGAGGTTGTCGTTGGGGTTCGAAAAGCCAAATGATGCACCGTTCCTGCGCTTTGAACGCCTCGTTGCCCATTGGGATCGACAAGAATATCTACCCACTCTCCTGGTTTACCGTCCAATCCATAGCGAAAGCGATTGCCTTCTTGACTATGGAATCGGTAATTCATACTATCTATAAGTAAGCGCTCTGTTAATTCCTTGTGTCGTAGTGCAAGGGTGGCGCCGTAAAATCCCTTGATGGCATGTTCAATCGGAACTCCTCCATAGGTCCATCCCTCTCTTTGATCGGCTGCATTGGCAACAAGTTCGATACCCATGCCATCCTGGTCTTCAAATCGGAGGATGGATTCCCCAAAGCGAGTCAGACGATCTGAAACGGGAATTCCAAATCTTTTGAGTCGATCTTCCCAAAAGGTTAGGCTATTGATTCCAATAGAGAAGGCCGTGTAGGTCAACTCACCCACTCCCTTTTTCCCTCTGCGTGCACCTATAAATGGAAAAGTGGTGAAAACAGTGCCGGGACGTCCTAGCGCATCGCCGAAATAGAAATGGTACACATCAGGTGCATCAAAATTGATGGTCTTCTTTACCAAACGAAGACCCAATATGCCTGCATAAAAGTTTATGTTTTGCTGTGGGTCCCCAGAGATGGCAGTGATGTGGTGAATTCCTAAGACTAATGGTTGCATGGAAAAAGGGATAAAGAAGGGAGCCTCAAAAAGAGGCTCCCTTTGGAGTTGGTTTAGTTTGTATTTGTCTTATTGCTTTACAAGCTGAACGCTTAGCTGCAAGCGAACTTGATCACTGACTACCACAGAACCAGCCTCAGTAATTGCAGACCAGGTTAGTCCAAAATCTTTGCGATTTAGTTTTCCTTCAATCTCAAATCCCGCTTTGGTTTGTCCGTAAGGATCGGCTACTGTTCCTCCGTAAGTCACATCCAAGGTCACCTGCTGGGTAATTCCTTTTAGGGTTAAGTCCCCTTTGAGTTGGTATTCTCCTTCTTGATTGACGAGTTTCCCCGCAAAAGCGATCGATGGGAAGCTAGCTGTATCAAAAAAGTCAGCTGATTTCAAGTGCTGGTCTCGATCGGATTGATTCGTATCGATGGTATTTACATCCAAAGAGAAGGTAACTGAAGCCCCATTAAAATCTTCAGAAGCTGATTCCGATGCTCCTTCAAACTTGCGGAAATAACCGGTTACGGTAGAAATCACCAAGTGCTTTACTTTAAATGCTACCTCGGAGTGGGTAGGGTCGATGATCCATTTTGTGGTGCTCATAATTGTTTTGGTTTAAGTTTAGAAATGAAGTTGAATGTGTTGTTTTCAGGAAAATTTACTTTTAAATCAACCCCTGAGCTTATCTAGAAGTTCATTCAGAAGAACTACTTCCTGCTCTCCGAGGTGAATTACATTTTTATTTAGCGCTGCAATTTGAGGCTCCAAAAATTCCAATAGGCGAAGCCCTTTTTCGGTGATGAGTACATCCACTTTTCGGCGATTTTCAGGGCATTCATCACGCTTCACCAACTCCTTAGCCTTTAACTTGTCAACCAGCCTTGAGGCATTGGACATCGTATTCAACATCCGGTCTTGGATGGCAGCGATGGTGGCGGGCTTCCCATGCTGCCCACGCAAAATTCGTAACACGTTGTATTGCTCCGGAGAAAGGTCCATGGGTTTCAATACAGAAGTTTGAAAACTCACCAAGTAACTGTGGGTGTACAATAAGTTGACCACAGCCTTGTTGTAGCTGTCTTTAAATTCCGCTTGCTTGATTGCCTCTTCAATCTTTCCCATAGGTAAACCTTTTCAATTGATGTATATACATTTATTGTAGGTAAAAGGTTCAGGTTCTGTTTAAAAAATTACCAGGGCTTACCTAAACACTTGATAAATAGCCTATTTAAATTAGTTAACTTTTTAGCCAATCCTTCAACAATCGATTGACTTCCTCTGGCTTTTCGATGCAGCTGCTGTGACCAGCGCCTACTATGGTTTCTAGCTTGGCTCCAGCAATTCCCTGATGAATAAAAGCTGCTTTTTGTGGAGTAGTCGCTACATCCTCATCTCCTACGATCACCAAGGTAGGACAGGTAATTTTGGCAAGTTCCTCCTCTACCCCCTTGCGGTAGATCACCCCTTCCACAGGTCCAATAATGCTTTTTTTATTAGACGCCAGTTCCTTTTTCCAATGGCGAATGGAGTCAACTTGATTAGGATCTGCCAACCAACTTTTTGCAAACATGATTTTCATGACCTTGCTGGCTATAGGAGGGATTATTCCTAGCCAACGCACCATCCCATTAAGGAGCTTGTACTGTGGCAGATTTTCTTGGGGTTCCGCATTGGCAGAAGTCTCCAGCAAGGCTAGACTTTTGATCAATTCTGGGTGGCGCGCAGCCAAACGAATGCCTACAAAGCCTCCCATAGACAATCCAATAAAATGAACTGGGCCACCAACCAAGGATCGGATTAATTCTACAGCATCTAATGCTACTGTATCCATATCGTAGGGACCACCTTCTTCACTACTTCCTTGTCCTCGATGATCGTAGGCAATGACGCGGTACTGCTTCGAAAATTCCGCCACCTGCGCCGCAAACATCTTGTGGCTCCAAAGTAAGCCATGTGAAAAAACCAAAGTCTCGGATCCGGATCCAGATTCTTGGTAGAATAGTTTCGTATTGGGAAGAGAGATATACGGCATAGTTTATAGAGAAATATATGGAGGAATTGTATGCTTCTTTTTGCTAAAAAAAAGAAGGAGAGGCCACTAAGCGGGCTCTCCACCTTTATTTACAAGTACTAGTCAACAGCTTACCAATCCAAGCCTGGCTGGGTAATGCGAACATTTTCCCGAGCTTTATGCTGATCCACAATAGTGCGAACATCTTTAAGAAGCTGCTTGGCATCGTACACGATACCGTCCTTCACAGTATACTTCACACCACCTACACGAATTGGCTCATTCGCCTCACTGGTGCGAATCGCACCTGTACCATACAATACCTTTAGGTTTTGAAGTGGGTTTTCTTCCAAGATGACAAAATCAGCCAGCTTGCCTACTTCCACCGTACCCAAGTCCTTATCCAAGCCTAAGGCTTCGGCACCATGCATGGTCGCAGCACGAATGACTTCTAAAGGATGGAATCCTGCCTCGCGTAACATTTCTAGTTCTCGGATATAGGCAAATCCATACAGCTGGTAAATAAATCCAGAGTCAGATCCAGCGGTCACTCTACCGCCACGATTTTTGTATTCGTTGACAAAGGTCATCCAAAGACGGTAATTCTCCTTCCAAAGTACCTCTTCTTCGGTAGTCCAATCAAACCAGTACGAACCGTGAGATTGACGGTTGGGAGCGTAAAAACGCCAAAGAGAAGGCAGCGTATATACACCATGCCACTCCTGGGTACGCGCACGCATCAAGTCTCTGTTGGCCTCGTAGATATTGAGGGTAGGATCCAAAGTAAAGTCCAACTCTAGCAACTCATTCATCACCTTATTCCAATGGTCTGAGAAAGGTGGTGCCGCCTGCTGCCAAAGCTTTCCTGCCTCGGCAAAGCGATGCTGCTCATTCTGGTAATTGTAATCCAATCGGAAATTTTGAATGGTTCGATCCGTAAATAGCGCCTCAGGAAGTCCATACCAGTGTTCCATGGAAGTAAGTCCTGCACGCGCAGAATGAAGCACATTCCATCGCGCCACATCCAACTGCTGATGGTGCATAGCAGACTTTAATCCAATGCGCTTATTTTCAGAGATCGCAGCTTCCATTACTTCGGGCTTCGCTCCAAAAAACTTGATTCCGTCTGCGCCTTTGGCCTTATTTTCGTTGACCCAAGCTTTGGCTTGTTCGGCATTGATAATAGGTCCTTTTGCTCCCTGGCCAAAGGAAGTATAAGCCAATAATCTTGGAGCAGTGATTTCATTGGCCGCAGATTTCTTCTTGTGGTCTAAGACCCAAGTAAGTCCATTTCCAGCCGAAGGGTCACGCACAGTGGTAATTCCATGCGCCATCCAAAGTTTGAACACGTATTCTGCTGGGGTACCTTGTCCAGAGCCTCCAATATGGCCGTGCATATCGATCAAGCCAGGCAAAAGATAGTGCCCGGTCAAGTCCATTACCTTCGTCTTGTCGTCTGCTTTGGGACGGCGATTTTCGTTGATAGGAACGCCAGGATAACCAACTGCCTGAATCTGCGTAATGCGATTTTTCTCTACCACAATATCCACAGGACCTACTGGGGGTGCCCCGGTACCGTCAATAAGCGTCACTCCACGAATAATCAGTTTCTCATAAGGGCCCTCTCCCTCTGCTCTTGCAGGGGAAGGCATGATCTGTGCAAAGGACCAGCTGACGCTAGCAACCAATGTAAGACCGAGGACAAGTATTTTTTTCAACATAGCTAGTTGGGGTTCTTAAAGTGTTTAAGTTAGGGGAAATCCAGAAATCAACAAATCTTTTTTAAAGGAGTGGCAACAAAAAAGCCCCGTAAGGACGGGGCTTTAAAAACAAACTGTTGTCGACAGTGGACTGTCAACCGTAGACCGTTTTACAAGTCTTTGAACTTTTCCATGATCTCTTCAGAAATCCCTGTAAAGGAATACCCTCCATCATGGAAAAGATTTTGCATGGTCACCATGCGAGTTAAGTCAGAAAACAAGGTCACAATGTAATCAGCACATGCATCTGCCGAGGCATTTCCCAAAGGAGAAAGCGCTTCTGCAAAGTTGTAGAAAGAATCAAATCCACCAATTCCACTTCCTGCAGTGGTTTTAGTAGGAGATTGAGAGATGGTGTTGACGCGAACTTTCTTCAATTTACCAAAACGATACCCATAGCCTCTGGCGATACTTTCTAACAAGGCCTTGGCGTCTGCCATATCCGTGTAGAAAGGGAATATCCGTTGTGCTGCGATATAGGAAAGCCCTACTATCGATCCCCACTCCTTCATCACATCCATCTTCTCGGCTACCTGCATCATCTTGTGAAACGAGATCGCAGATACATCGTAGGACTTCATGGCCCAATCGTAATTGAGGTCACCGTAGGCTTTGCCTTTACGGATGTTGGGAGACATGCCGATGGAATGAAGCAAAAAGTCAAAATCTGCACCTAAGAATTCTTTTGCCTCCGCGTATAACTTTTCAATATCTTCCACTACTGTAGCATCTGCACCAATTACGATGGTATTGCACTCCTCAGCAAGTTCTTTGATCGCTCCCATACGCATGGCAATGGGCGCATTGGTCAAGACAAATTTTCCGCCTTGATCCTTTACCTTGAGCGCAGTTTTCCAAGCAATCGAATTTTCATCAAGTGCACCAGTAATGATTCCTACTTTTCCTTTAAGTAAATTTTCTGACATATAGCAATGGGGTTGAATTCAAAATCTGCGGTGAAAATACATAAAATTTAGGAGTTAGCCCTTCAATTCATCAAGAGCTCTTTGGCACTAGCCTGAGCAGCAGCAGAAGGATTGGCTCCAGCAATCATTTTGGCAAGCTCATGCACACGCTCCTCCTCGCTCAATTGCTTGACCTTTGAGATCGTTTTTGCTGCACTATGGTCCTTGTACACAAAGAAGTGCACCGCTCCCTTGGCAGCTACTTGTGGAAGGTGTGTGATGCAAATAACTTGGTGATTTTGAGCAATGACCTGCATCATTCGGACCATCTGCAAGGCCACTTCTCCTGAAATACCAGAATCAATCTCGTCAAAAATAAGGGTAGGCAAAGCCATTTTATCGGCCATCATGTACTTAATCGCAAAAAGTAAGCGCGAAAATTCACCTCCAGAGGCTACTTTTTTCAATGGCTGTAGCGGAATTCCTTTGTTAGCAGAAAAAAGAAGCTCCACCCTATCTATACCTGTGCCATGGGGTTCGAGCGATTGCCTTTCCATTTGAATTCGGGCATTTTCCATCCCCAACTCCTGTACTAATTCCTCCAATGCTCGTTCAAAAGCAGGGAAACAAGCCCGTCGTTTTTGGCTGAGAATCTCGCCCGCCTCGAGCATGGCCCTTTCTTTTACGAGCTGAACTCTCTTGGCTTCTTCCAACTGTTCTGCCACCTGCTGAACTTGAAAAACCTGATCGGCCAAGTGGCTTTCTAAAACCAAAAGTTCTTCCACCGTCTGCAGTCCATGCTTCTTTTGCAGCTGATAGATTTTGCTGAGACGCTCACGGGTTTTTTCTAACTTTTCAGCATCTACCTCTACACTACTATCTTCGTCTGCTAGGCTTTCTGTCAAATCCTTTAACTCAATCCAAGCCTCCTGAAACCGCAATCGGTAACTGCCAAAGGCCTGGGCCAATCGCTCCAACCCCTGTAAACTCGATTGAATATGTCCCATTCCCTGAAGTACTCCAAACTGCTCGTCTTGGAAAAGAGAAAGGATCTCTTGGATCTTTATTTTAATATCTTCAGCATTTTCAAGGATCTCCTGACTAGACTCCAATTCCAACTGCTCCCCGGCAACAAGAGAAAGACCACTCAATTCTTCCAATTGAAATTGATTGAAATCGAATTCTTTTTTGAGCGTTGCCAACTGCCTAGTAAGCTCTTCTAAGCGTTTATTGGCATTCTTAAATTCGGTAAACACCTTTTGGAAAGCAGTTCGCTCGGGTCCTGTTCCAGCAAAAGCATCCACCAAGCCCAATTGAAAATCCCCTTCTCCCAAGAGTAAGGTGTCATGCTGGGAATGCACATCCATCAGCTTCTCCCCTAAAGTCTTCAAATGATCCAAAAGGATCGGAGTATCATTTACAAAAGATCGGGATTTGCCATTTGGACTGATTTCCCTTCGGATAATGCAACTGTCCTCATAGTCCAGTTCTAGCTCCTCAAAATATTTCTGCAATCCATAGGAACGAATGTCAAAAACCCCCTCCACTACGCATTTCTTCTCTTCATGCAGCAGCACCTTGGTATCTGCCCGATTGCCCAACAGAAGACCTACTGCTCCAAGCATAATCGACTTACCTGCTCCAGTTTCACCTGTAATCATACTCAATCCAGCACTGGGCTGCATGGCCAAGTGATCGATTAAAGCATAATTGGATATTTTAAGTGAGGTAAGCATGAATTAAGGAAGGCTTTACAACAAAACTAAATGATACTACTTAGCTTTTGAGTAGCTCGTTGTATTTTCTAGCGTTATTCGGATCAATTTCAAGTAAAAGAGGAACAGCTTTTTCACGAATAGCAAATGGGGCATTCTTGAGCAGCTCTACCAGTTCATCCCCTTTAGCGTCTATAAAGCTGATCGTGAAAATTCCGTTAGGCTGCAATTTATTAGCTTGCGCCACAAGTTGAATCGCCTCCAAAATAGAAGTATAGGCTTCCTCCGGTGCAATTGCAAGCTGGTCTATCCCTTTTCTGTGATACAAATAAATCGCTTCTCGAATAGGATCATAAACCGTTGAAATGTAAATATCATTGATTAGCCAATAACGGCTTCTACGATCATTGGGATTTTGTACCCAGCCGGCACGACCCGACTGCTGGGCATTATTTACAATATCATTTGCCACTTCAAAATAAGGATTGCCACCTTTGAGCGCAAAGGTGTCGTAATCCATCCCAAGCGCGATGTACGCATAGAATGAAAGTAAGGAACTAATATTATTCAAAAAGGAAACCCGATTGAATTCTAGCGGTTGAGAATCTTGGTATTCAAAAGACCAATTCCGGTCAATGAAGTTCAGCACCACCGTTTCATAGTTAGTGCCAAATACAGGGCGTACCACCTGCACTTGAACTGTCGCGCTGTAAACTCCAACTTGTGGGACTTGACTGATGGTAATCAATAAGTTTCCTTTGATTCGCTCCTCAGGCCTAAACTCGTCCGAAGTCCAGGTTCGCCCATTCAAAAACTGCTCAAAGCTAGTTTTCATTTGATTAAAGACGTCTGTATTTTGAAATCTAGAACGGTCACTATTGATAATGACCCTAAAATCTAGCTCTTGGGCTTTGCTCTCTAAAAAAATACCAATAAATCCAACTAGGATAAGTATCCCCTTTTTCATGAACTAAATTTACAAAAAATCTTTAGCTACTTGTCATGAAGCTGCATTTTTGACCTCCTCCAAAATAAGCGCAGCAATGGATTCCTTGGGTAAAAGGGCAGTGGATACTTCTCTCCCGCTTTTATGAAAAATACGAACCTGGTTGGTATCGTGTTTAAAACCTACGCCGGCTTCAACAGCTGAGTTTAGGACCACTAAATCAAAATTTTTGCGGAGCAATTTCGCTTTGGCATTCAACTCTTCCTGCTCCGTTTCCAAGGCAAACCCAACATGAAATTGATTTGCTCTCTTAATTTTTCCAAGCTCAAAGGCTAGATCTACATTGGGTACCAAACGAAGGGTCAGTTCTTCTCCAGCCTTCTTTATTTTTTGTGCCGCAGGGTTTTCAGGCCTAAAATCAGCTACTGCTGCTGCAAATACCACCAAATCCATCTGTTCATGCAGGGCCTTAGCTGCTTCAAACATTTCTGATGCAGTGGTGACATGGTGGATCTGAAATCGATTTTCATCTAGCTTCAAAGAAACGGGACCTGCGACTAGGTAAACTTCTGCCCCTTGTGCTTCAAATGCTTTGGCCAAGGCATAACCCATTTTTCCGCTGGAATGATTGCTCAAAAACCGAACAGGGTCGAGTGCTTCCTGGGTAGGACCCAAGGTAATCATCACTTTCTTGTCCAGAAAATCCTTCTTGGAATTAAAAAACTGAATTACCTGCTCCAGGATATGCTCTGGCTCCATCATTCTTCCCTGACCAGATAGCCCGCTGGCCAACTCACCCGTTTCGGCATCCAATACAATATTTCCAAAGGAAGCTACTTTTTCCAAGTTCGCCCGAACGGATGGATGCTGGTACATGTCCAAGTCCATGGCTGGCGCAAGCATCACAGGACAACGGCAAGAGAGATAGGTCGCGGTAAGTAAATTATCAGATCCCCCTTGGGCAAATTTGGCTAGCGTATTGGCGCTCAGGGGAGCTACTAAAAATAGGTCTGCCCAAAGACCAAGCTCCACATGATTATGCCATTGGCCAGAGGTTTTTTCAAAAAAAGCAGAGAACACCGGTCGCTTCGACAGGGTCGCTAAGGTAAGGGGGGTAATAAAATCAAGAGCCGAGGTTGTCGCTACAAGCTGTACCTCTGCTCCTGATTTGATGAGCAAGCGCGTTAAAATCGCTGTTTTATAGGCGGCAATGCTGCCCGTAACACCGACTAAAATCCGTTTGCCTTCCAGATTCATTGAAAATTACTCCGCTCCTTCTTGCGATGGATATCTGTGGTGGATTTTTCCCTCTGTAAACTCTTCCATCGCCAAAGAAGTTGGCTTAGGCATTCTTTCGTAAAACTTGGAGATTTCGATTTGCTCCTTGTTTTCGAATACTTCTTCCAAGTTGTCCACGGTAGAAGCGAACTCTGAAAGCTTATTATTCAACTCTTCCTTCAAGGTAGAAGAAATTTGCTTTGCACGCTGACCCACGATGTGGATCGACTCATAAATATTGCCAGTTTTATCGGCAACTTTATCTAGGTCTCTGGTGATGATTGATGGATTAACAGCCATATAGTTTATGTTTAAATGCTTGTAATTCAATTAATTTGAGGTGGTAGTAACTCCAGCCTCATCAGCAGCTTTCTTATCTGCAATCTCTTTTTTCTGTTTGGAATGAGCCTGAATCTCTTCCTTGGTTTGCGTTTCTAATTTTTTCACTTCTCCCAGATAACCGCTTGCTGCATGTTTCCGATAAAAATTAGTTGCAAATTTCAAGGCATCGTTCAAACGCTCCTCCTTTTTGTCAAAGGCACTATTTTTAGCGTAAGCATATCCCACTTCAACCAAGCGATAGGCGAGTTCTTCATTACGCTTGCTTTCTGGATAGTCTTTGGCAAAATTTTGAAAATTTATGATGCAAGCCCTAAAAAAGTCACCAGGAAATAACCCTTCCTTCAACCTATAGTACATTTCGGCCTCGCTGTAAGCTTTTTCTTCAAATCTAGCCTCCAAATCCTGTAACATGTCCATCGCGCGCTCATAGCTGGCAGAGGACGGAAATTTGCTGACAAATTGCTGGATAGCGGTCACCGCTTCACGGCTGCTTTGTTGATCCAAATTGAAATCTGGAGCATCTAAGTAAAGTGAATAGGCATGCATAAATAAGGCTTCTTCCGCCAAGGCACTTCGGTTGTAAGTCTTGAAGAAGGTATTGAAATAACCTGCAGACTCGATGTAACGATCGGTCTTAAAGTGGCAGTTGGCATAGTTGTACTCCGCCATTTCAGCCTTTTCAGATCCCTTGATGACAGGAAGTACCTTCTCATACAAGATAATCGCTTTGTTGTACTCCCCTTCTTGGTAGTATTTGTTGGCACCATTGTACAACTCCTCCCAGTTGGTACTCTTTTCCAACTTGGCAAAAGGGCCACAGGCTCCAAAGAGGACCAAGGCGAGCACAAAGAAGATTGAATGGTTACGCATGATTAGTTAAAGGACCGCAAATATAAGGGATAATTGTAAGATTTCAAATGAAATAGCCTTAACGGAAACGCTTACTTTTTCACCTGTAATTTCTTGGTGACCACGTTTTTATTTTCAACAAATAAGGTGTAGAAATACACTCCTGGCTGAAAGTCAGCCACATGAATAACCAGACTATTTCGTGTGGGGTCCAAGTCATACTCCGCAATAGGATTACCTATAAAACTGGTTACCGTGATTTTAGCTTTGGCTTTCGGGTTTACTACCGTATAATCCAATTGCGCAACCCGGTTACTTGGATTGGGATAAATATCCCCCAACTTGACATCTTTATTTGAAAAATCAGTTTTTGACTCACTTGAAACGGAATATTTTGCCTCAACTACAAAAAAATCACGCAAGGCTTCACTATTTACAAACACCAACTCAAAACTGCCTAAAGTCTCCGCAATTCCTAATTCAAATTCCAAGTACAGATCCGTGTAAATCTCACCTGGTGCTAGTTTAAGCATCACCTTTGCCAAGTCTTTCTTGGGGTCAAAACATTGGTCACCAAGACAAATCCTCATTTTTTGAGACGAACCAATACTCCCTTTAATATTCCGAAGTAGGTAAGTTTTAGGTTGGGCCGATTCATTGTGGAGAATTACTGTTTTCCGCTGGGAGGAACCAATTTTACCTGAAAAATCCACCCCTTCACTCAAGACATGCACCTGCTGCGCTCCCGCATAAATCGGGAATACTAAGAGCAGGAGAAGGATCAATTTGAGCAATCGGGCGTGCATGGAAAATAGTTACTCAATAAGTGTGATATGGGTACAATAAAATCAATAGAATCTACGTT
>Ga0209443_1001505_pt1 | contig 14610 bp, 13 predicted proteins | sample LauGreBMM110DCMD_2_FD_187571 | JGI IMG/M metagenome (GOLD analysis project Ga0209443, IMG submission 187571) | Freshwater lake microbial communities from Lake Michigan, USA - Su13.BD.MM110.DCMD (SPAdes) (version 2) | ecosystem: Environmental > Aquatic > Freshwater > Lake | place: Lake Michigan... | reverse complement strand
ATATTGTTTTGTGCTAATTCCTCCATTGTAAATCCTATTTGTTTACTCGTATGATAATAAGGTTTATCAGGGTGTGCTTTGTGGTAATTTTCTGCATAATTAGCAGAATCATAAATAAAAATGTCATCCTTCAAATTTGTGTAATCATTTTCATTGTTTTTTTTATAAACTAAAGGTGGTAGTTGTACCAGTGCGGATGCTTGTCGCGGTTGCGGTTGCGGTTGCGGTTGCGGTTGCGGTTGCGGTTGCTTTTTTGCGGTTGTTGTTTTTACGTTTAAATAAACATTATCCATAACATTATCCATAACATTTTTCCCAACTGTGGCCACTACCTCTTCATTTAGTGCTGCATCCATTGCAGCTTTTGCTTCGAGTTCAAGTTTATTTATATCATTGCTAGCTTCATTTAGGTTAGCAGAATCAACATTTTCAGACCTTTTTTTGATGATATTTAATTTTGTTCTTGCAATCACAGCTTCTTTTTCCTTTTTGGTCAAAAATTTGGTTACATCGTCGGAGTTTTTTTTAAATGTTAATTTGTCTATATCTCCGTTTTCAGCATCATTCTCCGGGTCAACAACAATGTCTTTAAGATCTTTTACCGGAATCCCAGGAAGTTCTCCACCATAAAATCTCCCTCCCTTCCTTTTTTTCGATCCTCCTCCTTTCGTCATTGTTCAATATACTATACTCACATAAATATATTTCGTGCGGGTATTTCTAAATACATAGGTTCGCGGTCCATCTGCGAGATCCAGAACCCGAAGGTTTCTTCCATCATTCTACTATACCGAAATCCGATACAGAATTCCACCGACGCTTTGTTGAAACAGAATATCTCCGAACATTTCACGACTTCATACGTTTTCCGATCCAATACCACGACTCTATGGAAATACTGCCGTGGTGTTCTTTCTTCGCTAAAATGAATCACTCCGATCAATCCTTCTTCTTTACCTTGTTTAAAACTATACGGAACAAATGGCGTCGATCCTTTCATCCCACGAAACCGTTCATCCATTGGTTTTCGAACACATATTTCTAATTTTCCGTCGATTACTTTCCCGATCTCGCAGAAAGGATACCATTTATATACAAATCCATCTGTTCTTCCATCCGGTAACGGAATCGGAGACCAGTTTTTCTCGCACCACGTTTCTTGCGGCGGGTTTATCACTTGCAGTTCTCTCATCATATGTGTTTCTACATCATATATCCCTCGTATCATTCGTATCTTGTCGCAATTCGAATACTGCAACGTACTTCCTATAAAACATAATTTTCCCGTTTCCTGAGAGACATATAACCGGATATCTTCGATCCCTTTACTGAATCCTTTTTTTATGTTGTCGTTGTTATACGAGTCGTTTAAGACCTGCATCAAAACATATTGCGTAGGCTCTTCCATAATAAGAGGAGAACAGACATTCAATGTGCGTATCACTTGTTCGTTTTCCGGGTAATAATACGAACCGTTGTCGTATATCCAGTAATTCACAAATCGGGTATTCAGCCATTCTTTCCCTTGATACATGACATACGCTGCCGACATGGGCCGGTAAGGCGATAGATTCGGGTAAAGGTATTCTGCGCTTGTACATCCCGGTGTTTCTTTTATGATCAGGTACGGATATATTTTCGGGACCACGACGATCGAATCTGTATGATCTGCTTGATACCATACCGGATTCCATTCCGAATTCATTTCGAGCCATGCCCAGAAATTCACTTCCCATGTCATCTTACTATCTTTCATGAATTTTTGCAGGAAATGCGATTCATAGTAACCATAGAATTCCGCAATGGCTTTCGCGCTCCCGAATAGGAACGGTCCGCAAAACCGCCAACATACATTATCTTTTGAAACGTGCGGATTTTTACTCCAACATCCAGGAATAAACATCCGCGTACTACTACTCTCCTCGACATATAATCCCGGTTTGGTGAATGTCTCGGTGAGATATCTCCACGTCTTTTCTTCTTCTTCTTGCCGAAACAGTCTTGGGAGATCGAAATCGACATACGCGTAATAATGATTATTTTCTTTTTTGGGTTCGAGGCCAACGACGGTTTTCATCGCGAGGATTTTCGTATGCATATTCCATAAATGCGCCAAGGTATCTTTTTCTTTATTCCGAACATCGGGCAGTAAAGTAATTTCTTTGTCGTAATAACTCGCTTCTTCAATCGGTGGCAATACATGCACGGTTATTTGTTGGGTTTTTACGGAGTCTTTTATGCTTTGGAATATCGATTTGGGAACGAAGATGACCATGGGCAGGTTTGACTCGATCCATTTATCCAAATACGATATTTCCGATTCGATAAAGAGACAGGAAATAAATGTGGTTGATGGTGTCATGATCGGTTTGAACAGAAATATTTAATAGGATTTGAGAGAAAACTAATTAAACGGAGCGGTTTATTGTAAGCCATGGCTGCTGCTAATATCACTCTCGTTACCTCTTTTTTAAATTATTACTGTCTTCCACTTGAGCAAAGTACGATCGATCTCCGGCTGGAAAAAATAACTGTTCTTCTGAAAATGGAGATTCCGATGGTGATTTATGTGAGTCCGGATTTGGTCGCTGCCTTACACCGTCATATTTCCGTCCATATTTCCCCTTTGCAAACGCATATAAAACTCATCCCTCTGGCGAAACATATATTTGAATCCTCTTATGCTTTCCTTATTGCCAAAAACCTTCACTTGTTGAACTTGCCGAAAGACCGGTTGCCGCCGAAAGATACCATAGAATATATGTGTTACTTGCACAGTAAAATCGGGTTTCTTCAACAAGTTTGTCTGTTGAACCCTTTTCGATCGAACCATTTCGCATGGATCGATTTTGATATCTCGACTATGTGGAAACGTGACAACGTCGCGAAAAACGTTCATTTCTTGAAACATCTGTCGAAACATGGCCTGACACGCGTGACGCAATTACCGCCAACGGAACATTCGCCTTCTTTGCCGCTGTCTTCCACGAACGAGCTGTTTATTCCTTCGATATGGGAACAACGTCATATTGAAGACTATTGCAATAAAGTATGTTGGCGGTTTTGCACGAACTTTTTCATCGGCACTTCTCTCTCGATCCAGCATTTATATTACCTGTACACGGAATGGTACGAGATGTTTTTGAAGGAACATAATACGATGGTATGGGACATGAATTTCTTCGCGTATCTGGAGCAGGAAAAAGGGTGGAGTCCTGTTACCTACCCTGCAAATCACGATGACTCGATGATTACGAATTTCCCGCTATTCTGTCGGGCGGAATTCTTTAGATCGGAATTCTTTAGTGCTGGGATTTTAGCCGATAATGGGACGACGACTTGTCGGCCGTTTGAGTTTGCGAGAAACGGTGCGTTTATTCCTTCTTCGCCTTCGTACATTGAGTTTGGGCATAAACGAATATTGAATGTACGGTATGTGAATTATGAATATTTACCGAGCGGTCATTGTACGCGCAGTAGATATATTTGTTCGTTGAATAAGACGGTATTACTAAAAGATGATTTGCTAACGACGGAAGAGATAATTGCAGTAAAAGAAGACGCAGAGACCATGGGATTGCCTGAACCGGATTCGCGTGAAACGTTTCAGGGTATTGAAGATATTCGATTGTACAGTTACATGAATTCTCTCAAATTCATTGCCACGACGGTGAATTTCAGTGGATGTGGCGGGAATCGTATGGTGATGGGGGATTATTGTTTGCAAGAAGGAGAAGATGGTCATACGTATGCGTTGAAAAACACGAAAGTTATTTTCTCGCCGAATAAAGAGAAAAACTGGATTCCGTTTGTTCCGTTGCGAGAGCCGTACCGCAATTATTTCGTGTATAGTTGGTCGCCTTTCCAATTAGGCGAAGTGAATATCGAGTCGGGAGGATTGGATATTGTCCATTCATTCGATACCAAGTTTCCGTTCATAGAAGATATTCGTGGGTCGTCGAATATCGTGTATGATAATGGAGAGTATGTGGCTTTAGTTCATGTCAGCGTTGAAGGAACGCTTCCGAAACAGTATTACCACATGCTGGTTTGGCTGGATGAAAATACGTACCGTCCGAAAAGTATGTCGCGATTGTTTTGTTTCGAGCAGTACGGGATTGAATTCTGTCTTTCCATGTGTATTAAATCCGATCAATATGTGTTTTTCTATTCGAGCCAGGATCGCGACCCGAAAACGATGTGGGTAGATAAAAAACAGCTGGACTCGAAGAGGTTCGAGTTATAGGAGGGAAACCAAGGTTTCCCTTCAACCCTTCCTTTCATATTTCATGTTGAGGCCCTTCATAAATATTAAACTCGTTGATCAATATTTAGTTTTTCCCTCAAGATAGTCTGTATAGCTTCTTGTATTTGTGTTCTACATCTGTTCTCTGTAATAGATTTCTTCGCATGACATTCACAACATAGAGCCATCAAATTGGATTCGTCGTCGGTACCTCCAAATTGTAACGCAATGATATGGTCTATCTGATAAAAAGAAGACAACACACGTTTACATTCTCCACACGCATTTTGTTGTTTTCCGATGATTGTTTGCTTCACGCTTTTGCTTATATGTTTGCGTTTATCTCTGCTTTTCCGATGTTGGGATAGATTATCTATTTTTTGTTGCATCGTATCCATATTTAGTTTCTGAGCTGCAATCGTTTGTTGCATTGCATCCATATTTAGTTTCTGAATAGCAATCGTTTGTTGCATTGCTTCTACAATTGTGTTATGGCGATAGAGAATCATTTTGTTTTGCATTTCTTCCAACTGATTTTCAGTTGTAGGAATTAGTGACTGTACATTCTCACAAATAACGCCGCCCACTTTGCTTTGCTGATAGATTTCACACTTTTTTTTGTGACAGGATAAAGATTGTCTAATATTAAAAGTTTTCCCACAAATACACTTTATAACTTTTCCAGGAGGAGTATCCGTTACTCTGGTACGTGCTAAATGCCGGTTGGTTTTTAAATGTCTTTTGTAACACGTATTATCTTTTAAATTCAATTGACACACAATGCAACGAAGAGGGTTTATTATCAAATCCATCTTCTTGTTGTATATATGTACACGGGGATAAGCTTTATATGCATATCTGTATGCAATGTGGCACTGAACGGGTTTATATCGATTGTATAATTCCTATTACTTCAATGATCATTTTGGGAAAGTTACTCATTTTGACACATAAATTACTTTTCTGTCAAACTATAACAGTAACAAAATGTTTTATATTTTGATAATCCTATTACTACAAAATATAAAAGTTTCCGGATTTTGACGGAATAATGCATAAGATATCAAACCTATACAATAATAATAAACGAATACGTTGAAATAAAATGATTACGACCCAGTAAGACAAACATGCAATAATTGACAGTTTGAGTTTATTTTGACGTTTCGTCCAAATTTGCAATCAACACAATTGGACGTTTCGTTTGCATGAAGATCCGAAAACCGAATTAAAACACTTATTTTCTCAAAAAAAGTATCCCTTAAAAAATTCATCCCCGACCTTTTATAATATTCATTTTATTTTTTTACTTTCAAATTTTTTGAAATTTTCTCCCCCCCCCCTCCTTTCGGTAATTTACGTAATTGGACACTTAACTTATATTTCTATCAAACTATTATACCACCAAATTGTTCTTTATTTTTATAAACGTGTTACTACAATTATAAAATTGTGCTGGATTGGACGGGAACAAGTGTTAAATTCCCCGGACCGGTTATACTAATAAATCTTTACATAAACTATTAAAAAAGTATTGCGTGTCAGTAAGGAGCAATTACTTTTCTTTACTTTTAGGAGGTTTATATGGACGTTTAGGGAGTTTATCTGGACGTTAAGCGGTTCTTCTGGACGTTAAGCGGTTTATCTGGACGTTAAGCGGTTTATCTGGACGTTAAGCGGTTCTTCTGGACGTTAAGGAGGTTTATCTGGACGTTTAAGCGGTTCTTCTGGACGTTAAGCGGTTCTTCTGGACGGTTATGAGGTTCATCTGGACGTTAAGGAGGTTTATCTGGACGTTAAGGAGGTTTATCTGGACGTTAAGGAGGTTTATCTGGACGTTAAGGAGGTTTATCTGGACGTTAAGGAGGTTTATCTGGACTGATGTCCAAATACGCTTAAACGTAATATTTCCTTTCGTATTATAATATATACTATGAATCTTTACTGTAGTCCGTGCGATAAGTCATTTAAAACAAATAGTTGTCTGCAACGACATTTAAAATGTAACAGACATATCGACCGAACAAAAAAACAACCGGAATCACTTCGTTTCGTGTGCAAATTGTGCGGGAAAAAATATTATATAAGACAAAGCTTACATGAACATAAAAAAACGTGTGTAGTTGATGTACCGGTTGATGACACAGTAGCTCCTGCTCAAACTCATGAAAGCTTACTACATCAACAACAAATCAATGAAATGAAACAAGCGTTTGATAAAGAACGGCAAGAAATGAAACTCGCATTTGAACAGTCCATGAAAGAACAGATCAATGAAATTCTGGAAAAACATGCTGGAACGACAAACAACAATAATACAACGAACAATAACAGTAAGATTGGAACCCAAAACATCACCATCAACATAAACGCATTCGGGAGCGAAAATACCGACTATATTGACGACAAAGCGATAATGGCCTGTATCGGTCGCGTATATAAATCCATTCCTTCCTTGCTGGAGAAGATCCATTTCGACCCGAAACATCCCGAAAATCATAACATTAAAATCACCAACAAAAAACTTCCCTACGCATCCGTCATGGGAAACAACCAGAAATGGAAAACGGTAGATCGTAAAGATGCGATTGAGTCTATGGTGTTGAACGGATACAATATGCTGGACGAAAAATATACGGAAAACAAGGAGAAAATAAGCATGACAAAACAACAGAACTTTGAAGGCTTTCAATCGAAATTCGAGACGGAAGATAAAGATCTCATGAAACAATTGAAAACCGATGTAGATATGATGGTTCTGAACGGGGTTTAGCACAATATGGATTTTTGTTTATCGAACACATTTCTGAAGCATTATATTTATATATATTATATTTTGTGAATATAATGTATAAACATGATTTCAAGTATTCGAAAAATACTTGGACACCAAGAAATGCCTGAAGTCAAGAGTTTGTTTAGATGGGAAGATGTGCCCTGTGGCATTAGAGAAAATAACAACAACAACAACAACGGGAGGAGGAAAAACTCTAAAAAGTAAAAGAAAAAGTAAAAGAAAGAGAAAAAGTAAAAGAACGAAAAGGACACGTTAATATTTCGTCTCTGTTAAGAAGCCTTCTCTTTATAAGTGAATATTTCGTTCGTCTCTCTAACACACAACATAATAAGGAGAGTCTTCGAATCTGGTATGCACCGCTATTTTACATGCATTATTGTGTTTATCCTTGTTGTAAATCCGAAGTGTCCGATTTTTGTAGTGTTTATATCCCACCACATTCGTAGTGTCCATGTTTGTTTTCGCCGAATGCCAAGCTCTGTATTTCTCATAAAAAAAATGATCCTTTTGTGCAAATAAACTCATTGCACAAATATTGCAGGCCGCAACAAACACTCCACGGATACATCCTTTTTTTAGGCACGATTTGCATCCATTCATTGGACCTAAATTTGAGCGTTCCATACGGAATATATCTCCGATGGAATGACAGACATTGATATCGTACATAATGGGGGAATTTTCAATCATGAAATAACCAGTAGTTGGATACGATTCATCTTCGATGAAAACCCATTGTTTTCGAGTCGTAGTCATGGTGAAAGGGTTGTGATTATAAGAATGGTCTTTTTATATTACTTTACTAATGTGTTCGGATATGAGCTCGTTTGCTCTTTCTTCTGTTTGTCTTTTTGATTCTGCTACGTTTCATTTGAGAACGATTTCGACGACGATTGCGACCACCTGCTTGTGTCTGCTGCCATTTTTCTTTATCAGCTTTCCATGCATCAAACAAGGCGATTCCAGCAGTTTTTATATCTGAAAGACATGATGATACAGTTTGTTGACCCGATAAGAATACCTCACCGAGTACAAATACATTATGAGGAATATTTTTAGCTTTGTCAAAAGTACCATCCAGTTTTCCTTTACACGTTTCAATCGTTGTTTTTAATGTTTGAACAGCGGCATAAGTCCCTTGAAATGTTGTTTGAATTTCCGGGATTTTTCGAGATAGGTCGTTGAGTGTAGAAAATATTTTCCCAACATAATTTAAAACGTTTTGACCCGCGGTTACTGCATTCGCTGGATTGTCAGTGTCAGCGACATGTTTAACAGCATTAACCGCTTTATCAATTTGATTAATTAAGTTGGCAATAACAGCGGAGGAGTTCGTGCGGTCTACTGCACCTTGACCTATAGGAATACTATGATTTTGATTAACCGACTCACTACTAGCCGCTCCGTTATATGATGGCATAGTGTTAGGGGTGGTTTTTGAGATTTTTACTGAATTGTTGTCTATAATTGCGTTTCCAAGTTCATCCCAGGTTCCATTAAAACTTCCTACAAACGAACTCATGATATTATATAGTTTATTCACATTTAAAAAAACATCTCTTTGTAAAACATCTCTTAATAACGGGAATCGCAAAATCTATAATAACAACATAATAATACCCTAAAATCTAAAACGCTCTTCTAAAAGCCATTTCTTCGTGTCCTTATAATCCAATCCGATGGGCGGATCTTTGGGAATCGGATTATGTAGTTTCATTTTCAAGACCGGTCTCCCCAGTTTTTTGTTCGTATATGGATAAGAAGGATATACATGCTTCTCATACGGCGGCAACACGACAGAATCATCTATTTCCGTGATATACCATTCTCTTGACCAACTGTTGTACCCATAAGAGAGTTTTCCGTTATTTTTCGACTCGAACAAGACCACCCCCACATCTTGGCGAGAAAATTCAGCGGAAGCAATGCTACGCAAGTGTTCCGGATCATCATCATCAAAGAGGTCTCCATTACTTCGGTAACTATACTCTTTTCCACGCTTACTCCATGTGGTTCGGTTCTGTGAGATTGACTCATAATGAGCCCACTGCGAGTCCCAGCCAGATATGGGGTATTTCACAAACGGTTTGGCCCATAGTCTTCGTAAAGACAGTTCGTTTATTTCAAAGTTATTTTCCATCATTTGTCGCTGGATCTCGCCCGACATCAGTCGTCTCAGTCTATTGTTCCGAATCACATATCCGCCCACAAACTCAACGAGAATCTCCCACTGCAAATCTCTCGGCAATTTCTTGAACACTTCGTCCAGTTGGTTATTATAATGTCTGTACATGATACTAACCATGCCTTCCTTTTTGTGCTGGTAGCAAAATCTCCCGCTTGTTTTTCGCGCCTTGTTGAAAGACGGAAATTTGGTGCAGCCTTTTTCATGGCAGGTTTTCTGAATGGACGACGACATGATTACGAATGTTGCTTTTACTGTGTATGAGAGCGATATCGGCTGGATTTAATTTCAATTTTATGTCTTGAAAATTGATTTTTTTAAACAATCCAACCATACTACAACCACAAAAGAGCGAATCATGAAAGTCAATTACTATTCCCCCATTCCGACGAAAGATAGAACAACAATCGCACTGGTCTTCGACGTCGAGACTACCGGATTATTGCGCAAAAGCAATATGCATAAAATAGAAGAACGTCCCTATGTTTTGCAGTTGAGTTACGCCATGTATGATTGCGACCGCAAAACTATGCTTAAAACCGTAGATAGTTATATCAAAATCCCCGCGAATGTAGAGATTCCGAAAGAAGCATCCGATGTCAATCACATCACCTATGATATGTGTGCGGCCGGATATCTGATGATCGACGTTCTAAAAGAATTCTACGAAGATTATCACCGATCTACGCTTCTCGTCGCGCATAATTACCAGTTCGATTCGAATATGTTATCGATTGAATTCCAAAGACACTGGCCAGAACTCGCCGTTTCGCACCCATATGCACTGAATCTGTTTCATCATACCTATCTCAAAAGCAGAAACATGCGATATGTATGTACGATGGAATCCTCTACGGATATCTGTAAAATCGCGCACGCCTTGAAGCAGAAGAAAGAAGGAAAACCCGTCACGTATAAATGGCCGACGTTGCTGGAACTGAATACACATTTATTCGATTCAGAGCCGCCACCAACGAATATGCATAATTCTATGGTCGATGTTATGGTAACATTACGCTGTTTTATGAAAATGGAGTACGACTATCTGATTCCGATATCTTCTTAAAACAAAAATAAAAAGAAAATCGTTTTTTTTATTGCAGTAATAAAATGAACGTCGTCGCAATAATATCGTACTATTGTTTTTGTTGCTTATATTCTGAAAGTCCAGAGTCATCCAGTAGTAGTCATCGTTTATTGGATGTGACGTTTTCTTCTTTGCTGGTTTCACAGTAGAAACGAGATGATTTCTCCGATCATATCGTCTGGTAACATGACATCCCGGAATATTTTTATTTTCTGGTACGTCTTCAGTTTTTCCACAAAGGCGATATATTCACTCATGATATGTTTTATCCCTAATGACGGAGCCCATTTATCCGGACAATAAATACTCACGCAGCAAGGACATTTATTATTGTATTTCGAAGAGGTATGTTCATCGTACAGTCGTTTAGGGTAATGTCGCGGGGAGTAGGAGAGGTTTTTCCCTCCAAGAGATATATAAATAACGACAGAACCGAATGTTTTTATATGTACTTTCTATATATAATGCCAGCCAAAATATCAAAAACATCAAAAATATTAAAAATACCGAAAATATCGTCAATACATATAATTACAATTTTAATAATATTATTATTTTTATTAATTATATTTTATTGTTACATAGCTAGATTGGCAACGCGTAAATTACAGGATGTCCAAACTAAAAAATGGATGAGCGATTTAACGGATGTAATTATTTTGGGAGTGAACGATAGAAAACTTTATTCGAAAATTGATCGAGACGGCGAAAATATTTCATTCTGGTATGTTTATTGGTTTTTTCATACAAAACAAGAAACGATTTGGATACTGGCAAATCTACGCAATAAGTTTTCAACCGCGATTGTTTTCAGTATATACAAATATAATTTTGTAACTAAAACATCTACAAGTGAAACTTTAAATGTTGATATGAAAGATATTGTAGTCCACAAATCAAATAACACATTGACGCTAAAAATAAAAGATATATACGTGCAGGAAATTAATCTTATGGAAAATAAGTCATCGCTGAGAGTGAATACAAATAAATTTAAGATTTTTGTTAATTTATCAATAACAGATTGCACAACAAATCAAGCAAGTTTTGCTCCACCTTTCCATAACATATTAAGTCATATTGTAAATGTAAAGGGTATACAAACGAGTACCCCAGGCGAGTGGTTTTCAGACAATCCTTATATTGGAAAAATACTTAATGGTGTTGTTAATGGAAAAGAAATAAATGAAGGTGTATATTGGTTTGACAACTTTATTGGTTGTAATAATGCATTTTTAACGACATACACCTGGTTTGTTGTTTTAAATGAGGATTGGTTAATTTACATTTTGATGTTCGGCGATGACGACAATTTTAATGACTCCAGTACGTTAAAGCCAATCATAATAAAGGATATCAAAAACGACAAAGTAATATATTCAGGAATTTTAGCAGCCGTCACTGATATATTTAATCCAATTGACATCAAGGCCAAATCTTCAAAAAAAATCGGAAATGAAACATATGATGATTATTCAATTTCTTTTGAATCGGATGAAATTAATATACATATTCAATCAATCCAAAATTCTTGTAAAAAGGTTTACGAATATTCTTTTTATAAGTCTGATGACATTCACGAATTGGGTGAGGGGTACAGTGACTGGGATAAGGAATACTATGAAATTTTAAAAAACATTACGTACGTTGAGTATGTAGTTGATGTTAATGTCAGTATAGATTACAATGGAAACAAAGAAATATTTGAGTGTAGACAAGTAATTGACGCAATGTATCGCAAGAATAACAAAATACCTCGTACTATTGAGTACGCCAAAAACAATTAGTTTCGTAATAAAAACCAAGACACAAACAGTTGACTAATTGCTGTATAACACCATATCGCCGGTCGCTCGTGAATATTATCAGTTAAAAGTAAACCTAAATAAGGTCCTGTTATTATCATTGCCAAAATAGGTTTCAACTGCATAGTTGTCAATACAGGGACGACCCACATAAAAAAATGTAAACCTAGACTTGGTGTCCACCAATATACACCTGGAGCACGCAATCTGATATTCCATGCGACATGTTTGTTACCAGAAAAAGAACATGTTCTTTTGCCACATAAAGGTTCCATCTTATTATTACAAAGCTCGTCCTCTTTCGCAACAAATAAACGACTAGCCAACAGTAACCCCGCGAAAAATGACATGTATAAAAAAACAAAGTTGGGTTTTTTTGTAAACGCAAATAGCCATACATTAAAAAATAAAGGTTGGAAACAAATATGAATATATCCAATAATTGTTAAAAATTTGTTATAATTACTACTGCATTGGTCTATCACTCTGTACTGAAGAAATTGTAATATTTCCATAAGAGCAAAATAAAATATTCCGACAGAAGCGTATTTGTTCTTGTCATAGAAATATAAACTTGCTAATATGCCGATTGTGGCAAATCCTAAAGAAATATTCCCTGAAAAACACATTTGTATACATTAACGGTTGATATTTAATTATCAGAGTAGGAGGAGGTATAGGGGAAGATGTCAATGCCTTAGGTAATATGTGCTCAAATTGTGTCTGACCAGTTCAGCAATCATCCTACGACGTTGACATGCCTAAATAGAGGAAATAAATATACATTTTTGGTTTTCACTTGGTTTTCTTAAACGATAAAATATTAGTATTAAAAAATGATAATATCTTATTTTTCTCCGTGCAATTTAAACATGACGCCATGTTTTGTTAGATTCGCGATAGCAGTAATATAATCCGGGTTTTTATGAAACGTATCTTTCATCCAGATTTTCAAAATACAGAAATTCTTTTTAGGCGATATCGTTATTCCATTGATACTGCTATTATAGGTGTCTACTCCAAGAGATTCGCCCGCGTCCCATTGATATGGATACGAGGAGGATGGAAAGGATAATGCGTCAATTCGCTCATTTGAACGTCATATTTCCCATACCGGAATTGCACGGTTTGTTCGATTTCATTGTATGAAAAGGAGTCTATGCCGAGTTCAGATCTAATTCGATTTAATTGCCATTGTTTTATTGGCATTTTTGTAGGTGTTTGTTTTCAATGATGTATATTTAATTGTGTTTGTTGTCTCATTCATTATTCCCGCTACCGTTAAGAATCATCTCTATTATCCAACTATTTTCGTTCATCTACAATAAACAAAATAAAACTAAATAGTCACCTGCACACCGGACAAAGGACCAGATTTCCCAGAACTGATTTGCGGGACTTGATCAAAATGATTAAATACCATGATTTCTCTCATATTGACCAGTAATTCGTTCCACGTCATGGTAAGATTGTTTCTCATGGACAGAACAAACGCCGCAGATAACGCGCCTTGAAAAGAATTATTCAGATACGCCTCTGAACTCTCTTGATTATCTCTGCATCCACTTAATAAAATCACATTCCCTTTGGTTTCATTAAAGGATTCATTTACAGTCGCAATAATATTATTATCAAACGAATATTTAAGATCTAACACCGTACCGCTATGACAGCTATCGAATATAGCAAACATATTCACGCCTGAAGTCAAATGCGTCTCGAGAATCACTTTAAATTCGTCGTCGCTGATTCCGTAATTATCTACCGTCACAATCAATTCATCATTTCCGTCGGCTTCGTCGTTGTTTGCATCTTTTTGGTAAAATCCATGCCCGCTAAAGGAAAAACAGATCGAATCGCCGGATTTCGCCTGCTGAACAAGAGAGGTGAATTCTCTCAGAATATTTTCACGCGTCGCATGATGATCCGTGAGTACCACAATGTTTTCCGGTTTATATTTATACTGCGATACCAACAGATCTCTGAGAATATACACATCATTCACACAGCCTCGTAGTTCAGCGGAGGTGCCTTGATAATTGATTCCTACCAAACAAGCTTTTTTCGAAGGAACAATTGGTAATGGCAATGTTGTCGTGGAAGAAGACGTTAATGCGTGAATGAGCCGACGACGTTCATTGTCCAGTATTTTCATTTGTTCGTTATAAAACTTGTTTAAAGCCATTTTATAATTTGATTTCATACTCGAGGTTATCCTCCGATTTTTCAGTGCATTGTTCCATAATCCATTAATGTATTTTTCCAGGGTCTGTTTTTTCAAAGCATACGCTTTTAAAATTTCGTCCATTACAAGATATATAAGCCAGAGATTATATATATTTTTTATAAATGAGGGCACCACGCGACTAAGACACGCGAATCTAAGACACGCGAATCTAAGACACATTAAGCACGACGGTATAGGTTCTTTGGTTAATCACACTCGTTCCAGTAGGTACCTTGGTGCGTTGATCTGCCGCAGGATTAATC
>Ga0209443_1001504_pt1 | contig 14613 bp, 15 predicted proteins | sample LauGreBMM110DCMD_2_FD_187571 | JGI IMG/M metagenome (GOLD analysis project Ga0209443, IMG submission 187571) | Freshwater lake microbial communities from Lake Michigan, USA - Su13.BD.MM110.DCMD (SPAdes) (version 2) | ecosystem: Environmental > Aquatic > Freshwater > Lake | place: Lake Michigan... | reverse complement strand
ACCGCACACTTATAGAATTCAATTCATGAAATGATTTTAGATACCCATGAAGATTTGCACCAACAAATCCTGTGGAACCAGTGATGGTTATTTTCATTTATTCGATCTTTTTCTGGGGGGGTGTTTTTGCATTTAATGCCGAAACTACTTTTTTCCCTGTTTTGGCCTCCAAATCTTTCAATGCAACTTTTGCGACATTACCACCTTGCTCGGCTACTTTCTTGCTGTCTTCGAAAGTTTCCGGATTAACTGCTTGTGAAATATCCTTGGTCGATGCCTCTGCCAACATATTCAAGATTAATTCGGTATTAGTCATGTTATCTCGAAGATTTTCCTTTTTGAGGCCTTTCAATATCTTGTATTCCTTTGTCGTTTTATCCGACCACGCCTTGGTAATTATATCGGTTAAAGTTGCAAACTGCATTCCTTCTTTCAATCCGTGCATCTTCCGCTCGTCGGTCAATTCCTTTCTGATTTCGATGCTTTTCAAACGCTGATTGATCCAGTTTTCAGAATATCCCAATTGCAGATAACGTTCCAATGCACGATCTATCGACTGTTCGGGATCCTGCATTTCGTCGAGTCGTTCCGATGCTATTTGTGCAAGCCATAGTTTGAAAGGCTCTGCCATTGGTGAAGATATGGATTGGATCAGCCTAAAAAGCTGTTCGGTATCTGCTACATCGGTTTTGTAATATTTCTCATCGGCAGACTGCATTTTCAGTTGTACGATATCCTCGTATAACTGACTCCCCTCATTGGATAGTATCTTTTTTAAATCTGACCAGTATCTTTTTGGAATTGTACTTCCTGTCAGTACCTTAATAGTGTCCACAATAGAAAAATACGATTTCTCTTGCTCCTCATCCCATAAAGTTCGTACTTTTTTGTCTTCAAACAAGTGCAATGCTTGCTTTTGTGTCATAACTAAAAAATTTAAATCCTTACTAAGAATAAATATACGTTTTTTAACTCTAGTGATTTTAAATACAATTATACAAATTCAAGCAACAAAACCCTTGGTCTGAGTAATTATTGGTTTATAAAAATTGATTTTATTTTAACGATAACTTAGACACCTTTTTTAAATCGTGTGCTTTACCAGCCAGATGAATGATAGCATTTCCATTAAATTCAAAGGTTTGATTCGGATTGTAAAGAAGACTAATTGGAATTACTTCAAAGTAAGAACTCAAACTTACTCGAAGATTAGTTGCTACAAAGCCTGAAGAGCCATTGATGGTGATTTTCAAATTTAATTTTTTAATATAGATTCTAAATCATCAATACACTTACCCATAGTAAAATTTTCTTCAAAATATTTAAATCCATTTGCCCCAAGAATATTTCGATTATCATTAGTCATTTGATAGAATTCAAGTATTTTTTCAGCTAATTTTATTGAATCTCCTGCATTTACACATAAACCACAATTGGCTTCGTTAATTATTTTTGCTCCTTCTCCATTTAACATGCCTAATATTGGTTTTTTAGTACATAAATAAGCTTGTAATTTTGCTGGTACTGTTACATTAAATATCAATTCATCCTTTAATGAAACTAATAAAACATCAGCCTGGTTAAAAAATGACTTCATTGCATCTAATGGAAATCTACCTAAAAAATGTACTGTGTTTTTTAAATTATTTTCGCTAACAAAATTTTCAAGTTGTATTTTGCTTCTTCCATCTCCTATAAAAACAAAATGTATATCAATTTTTTCTTTAAGAATTAATGCTGCATCAATTATTGCCTTTACATCTTGAGCTACCCCAATATTTCCAGTAAAAATAATCTTGAATCCCTCTGGTAGATATGGAATTGGATAGTCAGAATTACCTTTTAAAATAGACTCCTCAGCCCAATTAGGAAAATAAACCAACTTTTCCTTATAATTCCCTTTTGCTAATATAGATTCTTCAAATCCTTTGGAACTTATTAAAATTTTATCTGAATTATTATATATATACTTTACCATTTTAGTGAAAAATGACAAAACATATTTATTTTTTACTCCTCCAGCTGAGGATAGACTTTCGGGCCATAAATCCAATACCCAAAAATGAAGTGGAATTTTTTGAATTTTTTTAACTACAATAGCTGGAAAACCTTGAGTGATTGGAGAAGGCTCATGAACTAAAATTACATCGAATTTTTTCTGAAATGATAAAAACAAAGCCCTAATAGACGCAAAAAAAGACCAACTAAAATAATTAAGAAGTAGCCTAATCCCCCCTCCTTTTCCCCTAGGAACTAACCAAGTTCTAATTACATTAACACCTTGGTAATTTTCTTTGGCTCTTTTAAAATATCCATAATTTTCATGAATTTTACCTTCTGGATAATTAGGTAATCCCGTAAGCACAGACACCTCATGTCCTCTTTTTGTTAATTCAATCGCAATATCATTACTTTTAAAATTTTCAGGGTAAAAATATTGTGTTACAAGAAGTATTTTCATTAACTATCCAATTTTATTCATTCCAAACTACCCTATTAATATAATCCGTGTAACTCAAAATGATTCGCACTATTTTTTCTGAAACATTTGGCATAGAATAATCAGCAACCGGTCTAAAATTACGTTCAGCCCCTCTTTTCTGAGATTGTAATTGAGCTAATCCTTGCATAATACGTTCTGGGTTCAAACCCACCATCATTACCGATGCTTCCTCCATTGCCTCAGGCCTTTCATGCGCTTCACGAATATTTAAAGCCGGAAAATTGAGTGTGGATGATTCTTCAGATATCGTACCACTATCCGATAAAACAGCAAAAGATTTCATTTGTAAGGCATTGTAATCATTAAAACCCATTGGTTTTAAAAATTGAACATTAGGATGCATCTCAATCTGTTTAGAATCGATCATATTGCGAGTTCTAGGATGCGTACTTACAATAATAGGATAATCATATTTTTCAGCGATACGATTCAAACTTTCCATTAATCCTTTAAAGTTTTTCTCGCTGTTGATATTTTCTTCTCTATGTGCAGAGACCACAAAATATTGATGCTCTTCTAAATTTAGTTTCGAAAGTATGTCCGACTTATTTATTTCAGGGAGATAATGATGTAATACCTCATACATGGGCGAACCTGTCTTAATGATTCGATCAGCAGGCAATCCTTCACGAAGTAAATATTCTCTGGCAATAGAACTGTAGGTCAAGTTAATATCCGAAACATGATCTACAATTTTTCGATTGGTTTCTTCAGGTACTCGCTGATCAAAACAACGATTTCCCGCTTCCATATGGAAAATTGGGATATGACGTTTTTTAGCAGGTATCGCACACAAACAACTGTTAGTATCTCCTAGAACTAAAAAAGCGTCAGGTTGCTCAGAAGCCAATAATGGATCTATTTTTATCAATATTTGACCCACAGTCTCAGTTGCTGTAGCACCTGCTGCATTCAAAAAGAAATCAGGTTTACGAATCCCTAAATCATCAAAAAATATTTGATTCAATTCGTAATCATAGTTTTGACCCGTATGCACTATAATTTGTTCTATGGCATCTGATTGATCTAAGGCTGCCATTACTCTTGACAATCGAATGATCTCTGGACGGGTTCCTACTACTGTCATTACTTTCAATTTTTCTTTCATTTCTAAATTGTTAATTCTTAAAAGAATTTTAATTATACATTTTCAAAATACGTATCGGGATCATTGGGATCATAGAATTCATTAATCCAAAAATTGGTATACAATACCTCGTCTCCTATATTTTTAATGTTATGTGTGTACCAAATGGGCATATCTACATAAGAAGGAGTATCTCCATCCAAATAGAAATCCAACACTTCATTGGTACCAATGCGTCGTAATTGAATCAATGCTTTCCCTTTAATTACGGCAAAACGTTCAATTTTTCGTGTATGATAATGGTTGCCTCTTGTTATACCGGGAACCGTTGTAGAAAAGGACACTTGCCCTCCGACACCCAATCGAATAACCTCAAAAAACGAACCTCTTGGATCCGTATGCTCGACAAACTTCACCGGAAAATGGTTTGCAATATTCATATAACAACGAAAGGTATTGAATAAATTCAACTCGAAAGTATTGTTCAGAGACGGAATGATGCCCTTGTCTAAGTAAGACTCTTTATAAAATTCTAGTAAACATAATATTTCAGAAACTTTAGATTCAGAAGTATAAGGAATAATAAACTCGTCATTTCCTTTTTCTCTTCGAATTTCTGATAGAATCTCAGCAACTAATTCGCCCACATAAATCAATTTGACGGAACCGTCAACTTCAATTGTTGGAGTTTCATTATGCGATAATTTATGGCAAAAAGTGGAAATAAACGAATTATAGTTGGGGTGACCGAATGGTCCAAAAACATTGGGAATAATCAATCCAGAAAATTTTCCGCCCGATTCTTTAGACCAATTAATCAATAATTCTCTTCCCTCTTTTTTGGATTTTCCATACAGATTGTCTCGCTCTTCCTGGGAAGAAGACGAGAACAAAATTTGGGCTTTACTGTTGGTTTGCTTTAAGGATTGAATCAGTTTTGTCACTAATCCAATATTCGTATCATAAAGCACTTGTAGATCATTATGGCGATTTATTGCCGCCAAATGGACTATAACATCGCATTGGGCCACAAATTCTAAGAGCTGGTTTTCATTTTTGAAATAATCATCTTCAAAAGCTACTCTCTCAAATTCCTCAGGAAATAATCCTAATGTATTATAAAGATGTGTTCCTATAAAACCTGCCTGCCCGGTAATCCCTATTTTTAACATACTTTATTATACTTTAAAATAATCTAAATCAAATCGATACTCATCTTGAATGGCTCCAAACAAATAATCTGCCATGACTAACAATTTAGCTCCTTTTTCTAGTGCTTCAATACTGCTTACATATCCTTTTGGAACAAAAAGCACATCTAATTTTTTACTTCCTAAAATATATTCAATCGGTTTTAAATCTTTAAAAGGATGCTCCCAATTATCAATTTTAATCAACTTAATTTTAAAAGACCCCTGCATAACCGAAAACCATCTTTGTTCTATTTTATGGCCTTGCCAAGCCCTTATAAAATTAGTTTTCTGATTATCAATCACATAAAGTCTTTTTATTGCCGAGGCATCAAAATCATTATTATAAAACAAAATGCCTCTTGAATCGTTATAATTTTCTCCTTTTATTATTTTTGGAATCACATTATTTTATAATTGATTATTAATTCTTACTCCCAAAAAACCAATCCATAACCCATTTCTAACCCTGAATCTGTGGCACATCTTCTCCAAAAACTTCTTTACGGATGAGGGGTAATTTGATCAATAATTTTTTCATTCCTTCCACCCCTAATTGAATTGTATTATGAGAATGATAATCCTCAATCACAGAAACATCCTGCCCTCCTTCCGAAAAATATTGCGCATAATTTAAATCTCGATTGTCAGCAGGAATTCTGTAAAAATCACCCATGTCTTCCGCCTTTACCATTTCTTCACGCGTACACAAAGTTTCATACAGCTTTTCGCCGTGACGAGTCCCTATAATCTTGAATTCAGTATTGGCATTACACAATTCTTTTAAAGCTTGCGCCAAATCGCCAATAGTTCCTGCCGGAGCTTTATTGACAAATAAATCGCCAGAATTACCGTTTTCAAAAGCAAATAAAACTAAGTCGACTGCTTCATCCAATGACATCATGAAGCGAGTCATATTAGGGTCGGTAATCGTGAGTGTTTCACCACTTTGTATTTGCTTTAAAAACAACGGAATCACAGAACCTCTTGAAGCCATCACATTGCCGTAACGAGTCAAACAAACTGTAGTTTCCGTTAAATTCCTAGAAGCTGCAACGGCTACTTTTTCCATCAACGCTTTCGAAATTCCCATAGCGTTAATTGGATAAGCAGCTTTATCCGTACTTAAACAAATTACTTTTCTTACATTATTGACTCCTGCGGCATCTATGACATTTTGAGTCCCGAAGACATTGGTTTTAGTTGCTTCCATTGGGAAAAACTCGCAAGAAGGAACTTGTTTCAGTGCGGCGGCATGAAATACATAATCTACTCCCCGCATGGCTCGCTCAATACTACTATAATCACGAACATCACCAATATAAAATTTGAGTTTATCATTTTTTAGTTGGTTTCGCATATCGTCTTGTTTCTTCTCATCACGGGAAAAAATACGAATTTCACTGAAATGATCAGTATGTAGAAAACGGTTTAAAACGGCATTTCCAAAAGAACCGGTACCACCAGTTATAAGGAGGGTTTTATCTTGTATTTTCATTATTGATTTATTTTAAAAATCTTATTTTTTTCTAACTGGGTCGGATAATTTATCAAAACTGCTTTATAAGGTCCCTTAAACACAAATAAACTTCCTGCAGCCACTCCAATCACACCGTGTTGATTAATCACTTTTTCAATATCATCCAAAGAACCCGCACCGCCTAACACCGTCATTGGAAGAGAAATCTTCTCACGAACTTTAGCAATTAAATCCAATTCGTATCCTTTCATCACTCCATCTTTATCGATAGAATTTATAACGATTTCTCCTGCCCCTAATTTTTGAGCTTCTTCGACGAATTTAAAAGGATTGATTCCTGTCGCTTTTTTGCCATTGTGAGTATAAACTTCATACCCACCAAGCAACTTTTTCTTAACATCCAAAACTACAATAACACTTTGTGCTCCAACTCGGTCTGCAATTTCAGTTATCAATTGTGGATTTTGTAAAACTGCCGAACTTAAGGCAATTTTTTCAATTCCAAGACTGAAAATACGCTGAGCCTGCTCCACAGTTTTGACCCCTCCTCCATAACACAACGGCATCATCGATTGACTTGCCAATCTTTCGATTAAACTGTAATTGGGCTCTTTTCCCAATACTGTCGCGTCAATATCAAAAACAGCCAATTCATCAACCTCCTTTTCATTAAAAATTTTGACCGCATTAATAGGATCACCTACGTATTTAGGGTTCTTAAAATTCACTGTTTTTACCAAACCATTTTTATGAATTAACAGACTTGGCAATATTCTTGGTCTAAGCATGTTTACAATTTTGCAAAATTATGTAATAAAGTTTCACCATAGTGATGACTTTTCTCAGGGTGAAATTGAATACCATATACATTCTTATGATGGACAGCACAAGTAAATTCTCCTCCATACTCAGAAGTCGCCAAAATATCAGCTGTATTATTACACTCAAAATAATAGGAATGTAAAAAATAAAATAAAGCCTCTTTTTCTAAACCTGCAAATAATGGGTTCTGAACTAAAGGATGCACATCATTCCAGCCCATGTGTGGAAGTCTTGTAACCTGTTGAATTTTGGTCTCGTCAAATTTCTTTATCGTAGCATCAATCCATTTCAACCCATCTTGCTTCCCTTCATCGCTTGAAAACCCCATCATTTGCATACCTACACAAATCCCTATAATTGGTGCTTTCTGTATCATAACCAACTCGTCTAATTTTTCTCGCATCCCCGATTTTATTAACTCTGACATTGCATAATCAAAATGGCCTACACCTGGCAAAATTAATTTTTGAGCTCCTTCTAAATCAGCTGCTGTTTTGGCAATTTTGACAGGCACGTTTACCCTTTTATATACATTAACAAAGGCGTTGATATTCCCAACTCCATAATCAATAATTGTTATCATCTGAATAATCGTTTTTCTAGGCCTAACTTTTGCATCATCTTCCCTCCAAAACCTATTAATTTTATTTTATTCTTGTAATCGTGAAAAGTCTTGTTTTCTCCCTCGAAGATTTTTTGCAATTCCCCTACACTAAGATCTAATTTGTTGGAAACATATTCAAATTCTTTTTCTAAAAAGTCTTCACTTAATTCGGGTTTTGAAACTCTTTCTAAAGCTTCTTCTCTTGTCATTTGACCTGTAAGAATCAAACTTGAAAAATGAGCACGTCGCTTTTGGAAACCAAACTTTGTTGGCAACCAATAATCTTCATAAAAACGGGTGAATCGGGATTCGTGATGTTTATGTTGAAAAGATTCCCAGCCAAACTTATCAAATAAAAGTTTCTCGACATCTTTTTTATTGTATGGCAATAAATTCAAAGGTTTGAAAACCTGCATCCCTAAGACATAGCGGTAATACAGTTTATAACTCGAAATATCCACTAACGGAAAAGATTTGAGTGGACGTTTTCCAAACTTGGAATGAATATCTTTTACCAACATAGTATCAATACCAGGAAAACCACCCCACTCTTCGGGTTCTCTGCAACATTCTGTTGAAAAGTTTCCTCCTGTCAAAACATATTTAATTTTATTTTTCTTGGCAAATTTATATAAGCCTGAAAAAAACGCATAATCCTGTGGCAAATCTTGATCAACAATTTGAGATTTCAAAAAGGCGACTTGTAAATCTTTCATCTCTTCCCAATTAATTACTTCAGTATACAAATCCAAACCCAAACCGTTACACAACTTTTCAATATTACCCACAGCTTTATCAGTATTCCATCCCGCATCTACATGAAACAATAAAGGTTTCAATCCCATAATTTCTTTGGTAACATAAGCTACATAAGAGCTGTCAAGTCCTCCACTCAAACCTACGATACAATCAAAATCTTTTCCTATTCCTTCTTTCTTTATTTTATCGGCCACCTGCATTAATTCTGTAAACCCTTTTTCATCAGTATGCCAATTAGGAAGGATGTTTTCGTGAAAATTATGATAATAATCAGATATACCCTTTTCATCAAAAACAATATTAGGATCCGAAGTATCCATGATGGTTTTTGTACATATTTGGTAGGGTCTATTCTTACTCATATTCTAATTTAATTACTAGTGTCTAATACTGTTTTAATTTTTTTGGCAACTCCCTTTTCCTTTTGTCTGAAAAAATAATCATCAGCACCCCACCAAACAATTCCATCTACTTTTTTTCCTACATAAAAATTGTGTATCATTTATAAAAGCTATGTTAATCATATTATTTCCTTTTATATAACTGTCCATATAAGGCCCATACTCAGTCAAAATAAAACTGTGGTCTTTCACTTACTGTTGAGATGCTTATATTTTGAGCATTTATCAAAAAGCAAATAAACAGAACCAAAATTGAATATCTAACCATTATTTAAAATTTAATGTTTTATCAATTAAATGATTCCAATCTAGAAATTTATTTGTCGTTTTATTTGCTGCCTTTTTCATTGCTAAATATAATTCATTGTCAAAGACAATTTTTTTAATACTCTCAGCTATGTTTTCAGCATTTATATCTTCATTTTTTAATTCTATAATAGCCCCAAATTCATTAATATAGTCTAAAGATTGACCTCCTGTGTCTCCAACAATAATAGGAAGTCCACAACCTATAGCTTGAAGCCACATAATAGATTGACTTGCTGGAAAAACAGCTAAATCACTGGCTGAAAGGTATTCATAAACAGTTTTATTATTCTGCCAGCCTAAAAAATGAATGTTTTTATTTTTATTTGACAAGCTAATTAAATTATTTTTATACTCCTCATTATATTTATCAGCATCTCCTAATAAAAACAAATGCAGCTTTTTATTATTTATCAAATTAAAAGAACTAATTAACAAATGAGTTTTTTTTATTGAATTAAACTTTCCTCCTGAAAATATAACAACATCCTCATTTGATATATTATACTTATCTCTTATTATTTCCCGAATATTACTGTTTTTTATTTCATTAACCAAATCTACATCGGCACCCAAAGGAAGAATTTCCATATCTTTAAAGTCAACATTATATACTTCATTTAAAAATTTAGTGCTTCCCGGAATTATGGGATAAAAGCGAGAAATGTGTTTTCTAACAGGATCAAGGTAGATTTTTTTTCTAATAATTTTATGCAATATATTTAACGACAACCAATTATTAGCAGAATTAGAATAATCTGCATGATAATCCATTATCATTTTTACTTTTGGATTTTTCTTTTTATAATCTAACATTTCCAACATATTTGGCATTATGCAATGAATATAAAGCAAGTCTGGTTTTTCTTCTTCTACTATATTTTTTATAGAAATATATTTTTTTAATTTACCAAAAAAATTAAATTTAAAGGGAAGTTTTATTATTTTGGCTCCATGATCATAATAAATTTTTGAAGGTAATTTATTGTCATGTATATTATTATAATAATCAAAAACTGATTCATATGTGGACGTTATTACTGTCACTGAATGACCATGCTTGCAATAATATTTTACTGCAAGATTTTCTTGATATTCTAATGTTTCATTATAAAACTCACAAAGCATTAATATTTTCATAATTATTGATTTACCCTCTTTAATTTTAAAAATCTTTTTTCAATAAAAAACCATGAGAAAGCAGCTAACGAAATTGTTCCTATAAAAACCAAACCTAAATATTTTTCATCTTTTATTAGTCCTCTTTGTACTATAAAATTAATTACTAACATATGATAAATATATACCCCATAAGATATGTCATTGTGACTTAAAACTTTATTACTTAGATTATTACAAGAAAATGCCATCGAAAGCACCAAACATGCCAGCAAAATATTGGAGAAAAAATGGAGAAAATTATAAATGAAATAAGAATTTAAGTCAATCCCTAAATAATTTCCGAAAAAACTTATATAAATTAAGTAAGCTAAAGCCCAATATACTATTTTTCCCTCAACAAATTTTCTTATTTTTCCCCAATATAAATAGGCTATAACTCCAAATAAAAAATTATATAAGTAGGAAAAGACGATAACACCACCTAATTTATATTTAATATTTTCTTCGCTAAATTGACCAATATAAAAATTAAATAATAATGAAATTATCATAATTAATACAATTGGAATTATTTTAATTTTAAATAATTTTTGCGTAAAATAATAAATAAGTGGAACTAGCAAATAAAATTGGACCTCTACAATTATTGTCCAAAGACTACCATTCGGTGTGCCAACCCCCCAAAATTTAAGGATATCTGGAGTCCAAAACTGAAAAAATGAAATTTGACCAATTATCCATAATAAAAACCCACTATTCGAAACTAATTGATTAAGATTATTGCCAAAATCTAATACTATTAATCCTAATGTAATTATCAAGCAAAACCAAAGTGCAGGAAACAATCTTAAAAATCTATTGTTAAAATACTTTAAAATATTAGAATGATTTCTATCAAATGACGAAAAAACAAGAAACCCACTTACTGTGAAAAATATAGGGACTCCAGGGAAATAATATAAAAAATTTTCACCTACGTAGTGTAAATATTTGCTCTTTTCTAATTCTAAATACAAAACGGAGTGAGTAAACAAAACCTGTAAAGGCGCAAGTAATCTAATTAGGTTAAAATTATTAATTCTATCAAACTTCATTATTGTTATTTAAAATGTAAATTATGTTTCATTATCTTATTTTCTATATTTGAACATCTTAAAGTTTTCAACAATAGAATATTGTTTTATGTTTTTCTATATTTAAACACTATTTCAATCAACTTTTATAAATTCATCCGACTTTAAAAATTTTAAAACAACTATAATTAAAAACCCTCCCCCTGACAATATTGTTGAGAACAAAGAAGTATTGAGTAAACTAAACATAAATGGGATAAACACTAAAATTAAATAATCCAAATCATAATGATAAGTTACTTTATTGATATATATCAGAATAATAGTAAAAAACAAACTTATTATTAAAACACCTGAAATCCCGATTGCAGCAATACCATCTGTAGCCCAAAAATTAGCATTTGCATTCATGTCTTCAGCCCAAAAATATTGACCTACTACTTTCCCTAAACCTAAATCATTATATGGATACATGTTTGTAATAAAATTTACTGGACTTATATGTGAATAATAAGTTTTAGGATGGGTTTCAAAAAATTCAAAATAAGCTAAATTTAAATTACCTCCTGTACCGATAACCCTCCACATAAGTAAGGAGCTAATAAAAAATAAAATTGTAGAATCTTTATTTGTAAAAATTAATAAGAGAGATAGAATAACTGTCAAAACAGTAATCATTGAAAAATAAATATTTTTAAAACTAAATTTTTTTAATAAAAAGTACATCCCCCATAATATAATCGGCATTAAAATTGTCCCTTTTGCTGCAATAGACATATAGACACAAACACAAGAAAAGGACCCAATTATCAAATAAGTTTTTTTTTTCATTACGATCCCATATAATAAAACTAAAGGAATAAATAAATTAATTAACCAACTAAACATATACCTAGAAAAAATATCATTCCCTAAATCAGCATTTGAAAATCTTTGTAAATAAACATCATCAAAAGAAACAAACCTTAAATTGGAGCGATATATAAATAACATCCAAATTGTAATCAAAATATTAACATATAATATATGTTGGAATTTGATAATTTTAAATCTTTTTAAATATGTGCTTTTTATATTTATTCTATCTGAAATAAAAAATAAAATCATTGATGTAAAAAAGACGAACTCATAACAAAAAATTTTAAAATAGCCAAAATTAAGCCCTAAAGAAAAAGTAATTATTGTTGGTATATAGAGTATAATAAAAATAAAAACAGAAATAAAACTAGAAATATATTTTATACCATTAAAAAAAAAAACAGGTAATGAACACATTAACAATGTTAACATTAAAAAAATGTTGCTTTTTTCATAATATGGAAATCCAGCATATTCAAAATATGTATATAAAAATTCAACGTAACATCTATAAAAAGTATAAGAAAATAAAAACGCTAAAATAAAATTTATTATTTTAGGAGAAAAGAAACGAGAATTCAAAATCTTATAATAATCAAAATATTTTTTCATCTGCTCTTGTTATTACTATTTAGACAAACAACTATTTTCTTTAGAATAGTAGTAGGTCAGATAAATAAAAAGTACATTAAAAATTATTGCGTTAAAACAAAATAAAATAAGGGAATAATAAGAATCGTTAAAAACTTTATAACCAACATAAATTAATAATCCTCCAAAAATTGTATTAAGTATTTGAAGTCGCATAAATACTTTTTGCCTTTCCATAATATAAAACAAGCTATTAAGTGGTGTCGCTATAAACTCAATTAACAATAAAACTGACAAAATTCTTGCAAAATTACCTGCCATTAACCATTTTTCTCCAAAGAAAAAAGTAAATAAAATTGGAGAAAAAATAAATACTGATAGGTAAATTGGCAATGATAAAACAAACAATTTCTTAAATATTGATTTATATAATTGCTCACAATTTCCATTTTTTCGAATTTCATCTATTGCGTCATTCCTAAAAACATTTGCAATAGAACTCGTAATGATAATATTGGGCAACCGAATCATCCTATTGGCCAAAGAATAATAACCAACTATGGTAGTGCTAAATAAACTTGAAAAAATAATTGGAATGAATTGCTGACCTGTTGTCAGTGAAAGATCAGATAAAATCATATATTTTGGAAATGAAATATATTCTTTTCCAACTTTTTTGAGGTCATTATTATTTATCAATAAATCTTCATTATTAAAATCCTTTAGCAAAAACCAAGAGCTAATAATGATTCCTAAAACTAAAGAAATCATCATACCCGATTCTATCCACCCAAAAAAACCAAAAAGCAAACTAAAAACGGTAGTTGATATAACTTGTAAAGCATTAGAAATTGTGATTTTTTTATATTCCTTTTTCCTTTGATTCCAATAGATTAAACTTGAATAAATAGCTATGAAGAAAGTATAAATTGGAGCTAAATAAATCCAATTGCTTTGAAATAAACCTGAGGAATCAGAATACTGAATAATTTCCTTAGTAATAAATAGTATTACTAAATATACAATAGAGACTATGAATCCTAAAATAAAAATAAGTTTAATTAAATCCTTTGCTTTTTTATCTTTTTCTGGCAAACCCATGGCAAGTTCATATCTTCCAGTGGTTATTACTCCAAAAATAACCATAAAACTGGTAAATAAGGATAGGGTTCCAAAAGCTTCAACACTATATAATCTAGTAAGAATTGGAGACATTGCAACAACTATTATTTGACTAATAATTGTACCCGATGCAAGAATCGAAACGTTTTTTAGAAAAGGATTATTAATTATCCTGTTAAATAAATTCAAAATAGCAATTAAATATTTTTAAAACCATATAACCTCTCAATAATATCGACCACTTTCATGCCTTCTAAAGCATTAGTGGAAATACTGTCCTTGCCAGCTATCACATTAGCAATATCCTCATAAACATAATGATGATTAGCTACAGAACTTTTGTATTGTCCGTAATCATTAGGAGGATTACTTTGTGCAAGAATAGGCATTACATAATCTTTAAAATGGCAATATTCTACTTCGTTCATATACTGCCCACCAACTTTAACAGATTCATTTTCAGCAACTATCGTAATAGAGCTTTCTATATTTTTATCCCATATAGCGGAAGAATAACTCAAATTACCCAATCCTCCCTCAACAAAATTAAAGCTTACAAAACCAGAATCTTCAAAATCCGTACTTTTCTTATGCGTAAAATCGTTCAATCTAGCATTTATATTGGTCACATCGCCAAAATACCAATACATCAAATCTATTTTCAAATTAAAAACTTATAACCTCCAATATTTTTT
>Ga0209443_1001502_pt1 | contig 14622 bp, 7 predicted proteins | sample LauGreBMM110DCMD_2_FD_187571 | JGI IMG/M metagenome (GOLD analysis project Ga0209443, IMG submission 187571) | Freshwater lake microbial communities from Lake Michigan, USA - Su13.BD.MM110.DCMD (SPAdes) (version 2) | ecosystem: Environmental > Aquatic > Freshwater > Lake | place: Lake Michigan... | reverse complement strand
CAGAATTTCAGAGGAATTAGCTAAAAATCCATCCTATCAAAATAATGTAGCGTTGCAAAAAGAACACATTCCTTATGTAGGCGAATTGTTTTTAGGGCACGTAAGATATGGAACCTTTGGAAAAAACAGCATCGAAAGTGTACATCCTTTTTTACGTCAAAACAATTGGATGCACAGAAATTTATTAATAGCCGGAAATTTTAACATGACCAATGTTAAAGAATTATTTCAAGATTTAGTCGATGTCGGACAACATCCAAAACTATTGGCAGATACGGTTACCGTAATGGAAAAAATTGGTCATTTTTTAGATGATGAAATTACAGAATTGTATTTAGATTGCAAAAACGAAGGACTGACTAAATTGGAAGCTTCACCCGTAATTGTAGAGCGATTAAATATTGGAAGAATTTTAAAAAGAGCCTCTAAAAATTTTGATGGCGGCTACGCTATGGCGGGACTTTTAGGTCACGGAGACGCTTTTGTGGTTAGAGATCCAAACGGAATTCGCCCTGCTTATTATTACCAAGATGATGAAATTGTGGTAGTAGCTTCAGAACGTCCCGTAATTCAAACGGTTTTTAATGTTGCCTTCGAAGATGTGAAAGAATTAGAAGCTGGAGACGCTATTATTGTTAAGAAAAACGGAAATGTACTTTTCGAAAATATTAGAGAATGTACTGATAAAAAAGCCTGTTCTTTTGAAAGAATTTATTTTTCTCGCGGAAGCGACGCCGAAATATATCAAGAAAGAAAATTATTAGGAAAATATGTTTTTCCAAGTGTGTTGAAAGAAATTGAAAACGACATTCATAATTCGGTATTTTCATTTATTCCAAACACGGCAGAAACATCATTTTATGGCATGGCTGAAGCCGCTCAAAAATTTTTAGACGAACAAAAAGTTAAAGATATCATCGCGCAAAAAGATACTTTAGATGAAAAAGGGTTAAATGAAATTTTAGCCGAAAAAGTTCGTACTGAAAAAATAGCCATTAAAGATGTCAAACTTCGTACTTTTATTACCGAAGACAGTAGCAGAGATGAAATGGTTGCACATGTTTACGACATCACTTATGGCGTAGTAAAACCTACAGATAATTTGGTAATTATTGACGACAGTATTGTTCGTGGTACTACATTAAAACAAAGTATCATTAAAATTTTAGACAGATTACATCCTAAGAAAATTGTAGTTGTTTCTTCGGCTCCTCAAATTAGATATCCCGATTGTTACGGAATTGACATGAGTACATTAGAAGGTTTTATCGCTTTTAAAGCTGCAATGGAACTTTTAAAGGAAACCAATCAGTATCAAATTGTTGAAGACGTTTATAAAAAATGTAAAGCACAGCAAGGTCTTAAAGACACCGAAGTTGTAAATCATGTAAAAGAAATTTACAATCCTTTTACTGATGAACAAATTTCAGATAAAATGGCTCAAATGCTAACAACAAAAGAAATAAAAGCAAAAGTGAAAATTATTTTTCAAAAAGTAGAAGATTTACACAAAGCGTGTCCTAAAAATTTAGGCGATTGGTATTTTACTGGAAATTATCCAACACCTGGAGGAAACCGAGTTGTAAATACCGCTTTTATCAACTTTTATGAAGGAAATGGAGCGCGTGCTTATTAAAAAAGTGCATTTCATCGAGAATATTAACCATACAACAATTATTTTGTTTTAATAAAATAACTTACTATACTTTTAACTCACCAGAAAATTAGTAGGTTAAGTTTTATGGTAGATTTGGGGCAAAAAGGGTGAAACGAAAGTTTCACCTTTTTTATTTTATATAATTTTCAGACAAATCTTTTTTATTTCTTTATTAGTTTAAAACCACAGTTTATACCACTTTTAAAATATAATAATTCTTTTTTCCTTTTTGCAATAAAACAAACGTGTTCGCAATTAAATCGTTAGTTGAAATTATATATTCTTCTGTAACTTTTACTTTGTTTACGGAAACAGCATTTTCTTTTAACGCTCTTCTGGTTTCATTTCCGGAAGTTAAAAATCCTGTTTTCACAAAGGCATCCACAATTGGGTAACCTGCTTCGATTTCTGCTAAAGTAACTTCCGCTTGGTCTAAACTTTGGAAAACATCAGCTAACGTTTTTAAATCTAATAGTTTTAAATCGTCCACGGTTGGTTTAAAGAAGGCTTGTGAAGCAAAAACGGCTTTTTCGTGTTCTGCTGCACCGTGAATCATTACGGTTAATTCTTCGGCTAATTTTTTCTGTAATACTCGTAAATGAGGTGCTTCAACGTGTTCCGTTAATAACGCATCAATCGTAGTTTTGTCTAAGAACGTAAATATTTTAATATATTTTTCGGCATCATCATCAGTAGTATTAAACCAAAATTGGTAAAATTCGTATGGAGACGTTTTATCAGCATCTAACCAAATGTTTCCTTTTTCCGATTTCCCGAATTTTGAACCATCTGCTTTTGTAATTAATGGGCAAGTCATCGCGAAAGCTTTTCCTTCCGTTTCAGAATCTACGTTCATTCTACGGATTAATTCTGTACCTGTTGTGATGTTTCCCCATTGGTCGCTTCCACCCATTTGTAATTTACAATTGTGGTGTTTGTGTAAATGATAAAAATCGTAACCTTGAATTAATTGATACGTAAATTCTGTAAAACTCATGCCTTCGCCTTCACCAGTCAAACGCTTTTTTACAGAATCTTTACTCATCATATAATTTACCGTAATGCGTTTTCCCACTTCACGAACAAAATCAATGAACGAAAAATCTTTCATCCAATCATAATTGTTTACTAAAACTGGGGCTTGTGCATCCGTAGCATTGAAATCTAAAAAGCGAGATAAAACGCCTTTAATTCCTTCTACATTATGATTTAAAGTGGCTTCATCTAATAAATTTCTTTCGTTAGATTTTCCTGATGGATCACCAATCATTCCTGTTGCACCGCCGACCAAAGCGAATGGTTTATGTCCGAATTTTCGCAAGTGCATTAATAAAATAATAGGCACCAAACTTCCAATATGTAACGAATCTGAAGTTGGGTCAAAACCGATATAAACAGCTGTTGGCTCTTTTAAAAGTTGCTCTTCTGTTCCTGGCATCGCATCGTGTACCAAACCTCTCCATTGTAATTCTTCAATTAAATTCTTCATTTTATTTTATTTTTATTTCTTCACCCAAAGCTTCTGGGTCTTCATTATTTTCTAAAATATCTATTGTTGGCGCTGTAAATTCTTGTTCATTAGCGATACTTCTATTTAATGATAAAACCAAACTTGGTAATAAAATTAAATTGGTTAGCATTCCGAATAATAACGTGATGGAAACCAAACCTCCTAAGGCAACTGTTCCTCCAAAATCGGATAAAGTAAAAACCGAAAATCCGAACAATAATACGAAAGAAGTGTAAAACATACTTGGTCCTTCTTCTTCTAATGTGGAGAAGATTGATTTTTTAATTTTCCAGTTATTTCGAACCAATTCTTGTCGGTATTGCGCTAAAAATCGTATCGTATCATCTACAGAAAGCCCAAACGCGATTCCGAAAACCAAAATAGTTGAAGGTTTTATTGGAATACCTAAATATCCCATCAATCCAGCTGTTGCTAATAATGGTAATAAATTCGGAATCAAAGCTACAAAAATCATTTTCACCGAACGGAATAAAAAGAAAATTAATGCACCAGTTAATGCCAAAGCGAATAATAAAGATTCAATTAAGTTTTCTAATAAATAGCTAGTTCCTTTTTGGAACAACAATGCTTTTCCAGTAATGGTTACTGTGAAACGTTCTTTTGGAAATAATTTGTTGATTCGGTCATTTAATTTTTCTTCCACTTTTACCATTTCGTCTGTGCTGACTTCTCGCATAAATGTTGAAATTCTAGCGTATCGACCAGTGGCATCTACATAACTTTTTAGTGGATTATTTTTACTGTCTTTCGACGAATTTTTCAAATAAGGTAAAATAAAAGCTTGTTCTTGCGAATCGGGTAAATCATAAAAAGCGGGATTTCCGTTGTAATACGCTTGTTTAGAAAATTTTACCAAATTGACAATAGAAACCGGTTTTGAAAGTTCTGGAATCGCTTCAATTTCCGATTGCAACTCGTCCATTTTCTTCAAAGTTGAAATTTTCATCACGCCTTTTTTACGTTTGGTGTCGATTAAAATTTCAACAGGTAAAACTCCTTTAAATTCTTTTTCAAAGAAACGTATGTCTTCAAAAAACGGAGTACTTTTTGGCATGTCTTCTAAAATGCTACCAGAAATATTTATTTTGTAAACACCAATAATTCCAAGTATTAAAATACCAACTGCAACAGCATATACTCTAACATTATGATATTTTACTTGGTTGATAATCCAATTTTTAAAATTTACTAAATACCCTCGTTCCAAATGTTCCAAATGTCTCGCTTCAGGAATTGGCATGAAACTAAAGAATATCGGAATTACAAATAAACTAAGCACAAAAAGCGCCATAATGTTTATCGAAGTTACAATTCCAAATTCTTGTAATAATTTATTGTCAGTAATAATAAAAGTTGCAAAACCTACCGCAGTTGTTACATTTGTAATAAAAGTTGCGGTTCCTACTTTAGTTAAAACACGTTGTAAACCTTTCGCTTTGTTTCCGTGAATTCGCGTTTCTTGGTGGTATTTATTGGTTAAGAAAATACAATTCGGAATACCAATAATTACAATTAATGAAGGTACTAAAGCGGTTAAAACTGTAATTTCATAACGCAATAATCCTAAAAATCCGAAAGACCACATTACGCCAATCATCACCACAAAAAGCGCCATCATTGTCGTGCGAAACGAACGGAAAAAGAAATAGAAAAGTAAGGATGTTATCAGTAAAGTTGCACCAATAAACAAACCAATTTCGCTAATAATTGCCTTGGCATTCATGGTTCTTATGTAAGGCATTCCGGAAACTTTGATTTCCGTTTTTGTTGTTTCCTTAAACGATTCAATGGCTGGAATTAGTTTGTTTAAAACGAATTCTTTTCTTTGGGGTTTGTTTACTATGTTTTTTTTAAGATAAATAACACTTCTAACCACGCCACTTTTTTTATTGAACAATAAGCTTTCGTAAAAAGGCATTTTGTTTAATAAATCTTGTTTTTTAGCATTCAAATAAGCGGCATCGGCCACTTTATTTTGATCTATAAAAGGTTTTATTTGAAAGGTTTGTAAGGAATCGTTTTTAACTAAATCCTGAATTTCATTAAACGACAACACACCATCTACTTCTTTGTTTTTAGCAATAGCAGCCATCATGTTGTTCCATGCTTTATACGTTTCTGGTTTAAAAACATCAGCACTTTTTACTGCAAAAACGATAACATTTCCTTCTTCACCAAATTTCTTTAAAAAATCGTTATAAGCTATATTTTCTTTATGGTCGGCGGGTAATAAATTGGCTTCAGTTTGTGTAAAACGGATATATTTCCATTGCGAAGCCATAAAAATAGTAAACAAAGCAATGCACAAAAGCACCCAATGTCTATTTCTTAAAAGCGTACGCGCTACAAAATTCCAAAAACTGGTGTTTAACCACTTCGTCATGATATGATTTTAGGCTGCAAAGGTAAGAATTATGGTGGATTATATCCCCAAGTTCAAAGTAAAAGATAATTTTATAGCAATATTTTGATCAAATTTTTCCAATTGATACGGTCCATATCTGTAATAGGTAGATAATCCAAAGCCTTTAAAAATGTTTTGCAATTCTAATCCACTTTCATAAAATCCTTTTTCCATGGTTTTAAATGTGATACCTTGGTGGTTTTCAGGATGTGAAAATCCTCCAAAAGCTACTTTACTACCAACTACTAAAATAGGTTTGATGCTTTTAGAAATTTGAAATTTATTGAAATAGTGTTTCATCTGAAAAAGCGAATACCTGTCCGAAAAAAACTCATTGAAATACATGGTTTCAAAAGACGTTTTATTGGCAAACGTAATCCGACTTAAAATAGCATCTCGGTTTAAATTATTTGGGGCCACACTATACAAATGTGAAAGTGGCGCGTTACCTAAACTAATCCCACCTTGCACCAAAAAAGTAGTTTTTTGACCAGACAAATGTTTCTTCTCTTGATATATTCGGGCATCTATTTTTGTAAATTCAATGTTGTCGCTTATTACATTTGGTATCGCTTGTGAGACTTGTAAAATTATTTTTGGAAAACCTTTTTCTACTTCTAAAATTTCTTGTGGCGCTTGTAAAAACTTACTGTTTGGCGACCACTCAAAACTTACTGTTGCCAACGTTAAATTATAAACTTTAAAGGATTTATTTTGTGCAATAAATTCGTAATCAAACAAAGGATCGATTCGGGAACGATTTATCTTTAAGATAGATTCAACTTTAGTTATAAATTTAGATTCAAGAGTCAGCTCATACGATTGATGGTTGTAAAATGTAGAAAGATTAAAGGGTCTTGGATCGTACAATTTAAATTTTTTAGAATCGGCTAATAAGCTTAAATCGGCAAACTCATTATTATCGTTTGTAAATGAACCCGAAATCCAACTATCTGTAATTTTTGAAATTCGAAAAGCACTACCAAGTTGACTTTTAAAAACCCCGTCTTTTGTACCATAAGCACCATAACCAAATAATCTATAATAAGGCATAAAGCGCTCATTAGTTTGAATACCTATACCCAAACGGAAGCCTTCATAATTGTTATATTTAAAAATATCGCGCGCACGAAAATCAAACCAACCAAACGGAATTTGACCGTTAATTAGTTTCTTGCCAAAATAAATTTTCTTTTCAATTTTTGATGCGGTTACCAAACTGTCTAATGCTTGATAGGTATTTTGTGATCGTTCGTCTAAAGTATCGTTTGAAATCGTATTAAAAAAAGCAGTATTTATTTTAATAGCACTTTTATCAATCTGAATTTGATAACGTTGTCTTTTTGGAAGTTCTTTAAAGTTATAATTACTGTAATCTCTGTAAATTTTCACAAACAAATCATTAGAATAATCATACTTTTTAGAGGTATTTGGCAAATTATCAAATTGTATGGTTTCTCCAAAAAAATCAATGTTTTGTTTTCCCTTTCCTTTTGTAACTAAAATGTTTTGCGAAATTGGAAACCACGATTTTCCATCATTAAAAGAATCAAAAACAGTTTCCGCTTTAACATTAATTATGCTATTTATAAAAAAAGTGATTTTAGTAATGCTATTTGTTTTTAAATCAACAATAGCAGTTCCTTTTAATTTATTTTTTCGGATGCTTTTTTTTAATTCAAATTGCAACACGATTTCTTTAACGGAAATAGTGGTTAGTGTGTCTGTTATTTCGAATTTATATTTGAGCGCACCTATATTCGAAAACGGATTTTGAAAGGTAAATTGTAAAATTTTTAGTTGTTTTTTACTCAAATCAAAAGGCATAAATTCTTGTCCTAATAATTCGTAAACAGGTTGTTTTAAACCTGCCATTTTTAAACCAACAATAGTTTCTTTTTTCTTGCCTTTTTCGATAGAAATTGTGGCTACTTTTTCGGTTTGATAAATGTGTTGTTTGGCAATAATTTTCTTAAATTTATAACTAGAAGAATCTATAATAAATTTCGTTTTTGGCTTGTTTTTAAAAACCGTATCTATAGACGCAGAAATAGAATCTGGATAAGCTGAAATAATTGATTTCTCGTAAAAGGTATAACTAAAATCAGGAGTTTTAAATTGGTTATTTGTTAAAACACCAATAACATTGCGAACTAACTTTTTTGTGTTTTCATTTTGTTTTACAGCAAACTTTTGAGCATGCGCTCCAAAAGAAAATAAAAAAATAATCCACAACAGTATTCTCATGTAAAACAAATTAAAAGCAAATATACAGATAATAAAAAAGCGTCCAATTACTTGCACGCTTTTATTTTATTTTTGAGAAAATTTATTTCGATTCGTTGAAACGTTTAGTTACTTGGTCCCAGTTTATTACATTAAAAAAAGCTTCAATATAATCTGGTCTTCTGTTTTGGTAGTTTAGATAATACGCGTGTTCCCAAACGTCTAAACCTAAAATAGGTGTTCCGCCACAACCAATTCCTTGCATTAATGGATTATCTTGATTTGGTGAAGAACAAACTTCAACTTTTCCGCCTTTTTGCACACAAAGCCAAGCCCATCCTGAACCAAAACGAGTAGCTGCAGCTTTAGCAAATTCTGCTTTAAAAGCATCAAATGAACCATAAGCAGCATCAATAGCAGCTGCTAATTCGCTTGTTGGTAAACCACCACCATTTGGTGACATAACAGTCCAAAATAAATTGTGATTGTAGAAACCACCACCGTTATTTCTAACAGGCATATTATTCATATCCAAATTGGCCATAATGGCTTCGATAGATTTTCCTTCTAAATCTGTTCCTGCAATAGCAGCATTTAAATTTGTTGTGTAAGCATTATGATGTTTTGTATGGTGAATTTCCATAGTTCTTGCATCAACATGTGGTTCTAATGCGTCATATGCATAAGGTAATTGCGGGAGTTCAAAAGCCATGATTTAGTATTTTTAATGGATTAATTATTTTTTTCAAATTTATAACTTTAACTTTGAAAATAAAATTTTTCGGTCTTAATACTTTCTTAAAAGTTTATTTATAATATGGCATTTCAACTTTATAACGCTTCAGCAGGTTCGGGTAAAACGTATACCTTAACCAAAGAGTATTTAAAAATTTTGTTGGTTGCTCCTGCCAACGATACTTATAAAAAAATTCTAGCCATTACTTTTACCAATAAAGCGGTTGAAGAAATGAAGAGTCGGATTATTGATAGTTTAATTGCGTTTACAAAAAACGAAGTTTCTGATAAAACCGCTAATTTTATGGAAGAAATTGCTTCTGAAATAAAATTAGATATACCTACAATACAACAAAAATCTAGAAAAATTTTAAAGAATTTAATTCATAATTACGCGGCGTTTGACATTTCAACTATTGATAAATTTACCCATCGAATTATTAGAACTTTCACACACGATTTAAATTTACCAACTAATTTTGATGTCACTTTAGATACAGATGAACTATTAAAAAACGCTATTGATGTAGTGGTTGCTAAAGCAGGCGAAGACGAAGAATTGACTCAAATATTAATCGATTTTGCAAAGAGCAAAACAGATGATGATAAAAGTTGGGATGTAACATTAGATTTATATGAAGTTTCAAGATTAATTTTAAACGAAGAACATTTTTTCAATTTTGGGAAGTTAAGCGATAAATCAGTTGATGATTTTTCTAAAATTGCCGAAAAAATTAAGTTAAAAGTTGAATTGAATACCAAAAAAATAAAGGAAAACGCGAAATTAATTTTAGATGATTTTGCCTCAAATAATTTAACAGAAGACGACTTTGATCGAAAAACGTTTTACAAACACGTTGTCAATTTGTTTCACGAAAAAGCAACCGATTACGATTTTGTAAATGAAAAAGAAATCCTAGTTCCTAAAAAATCTAACAATTTAGAAGTTGTTACACGTTTTTTACCTTCTTGGAAATTAAAATTGACTACAATCTACAAAGCAAAAAACGAAAATGCTTTATTTGATTTGGTTCTTAAAAATATGATTCCGTTGTCGCTAATCAATGTAATTTACAAAGAATACAAGCAATTACAAGAAGACCAAAATGTGTTGTCTATTTCCGATTTTAATACGATAATTCACAATGAAATTAAAGACCAACCCGCTCCTTTTATCTATGAGAGATTAGGTGATAGATACCGTCATTATTTTATAGACGAGTTTCAGGACACTTCACAGTTACAGTGGGAAAATTTTATACCACTAATTGATAATGCCTTGGCAAGTGAAGATTTAGACGGCACAAAAGGGTCGTTAATGATTGTAGGAGACCCAAAACAATCTATTTACCGATGGCGTGGCGGAAAAGCAGAACAATTTATTGATTTAAGTACGAATGCAAATCCGTTTTCCAATAAAGAAAAATCTGTAAAAAATTTACCAAAAAACTACAGAAGTTTTTCGGAAGTTATCGATTTTAATAATCAATTATTTGAATTTCTTTCTGGAGAATTTACGAATGAAGCCTATCAAAAATTATATAAAGAAACAGCTCATCAAGAATTTAATGAAAAAAAAGGAGGTTTTGTTTCGGTAAGTTTTTTAGACGATACCATTGAAATAAACGAGGAAATTTCCGATGATGAAACCATTACCGAAAAAGACAAACAATATTTATCGAAAACTTTAGAAATTATTCAGCAATCTGTTGCTAATGGATTTGACTATTCAGACATTGTTTTATTAACTCGAAAAACTAAAAATGGCGTTTTATTAGCTAATTTTTTAACCGAAAATAATATTCCAATTATTTCATCGGAAACATTGCTAATTCAAAATGCTTCAGAAGTAAAATTTATTATCAATTTTTTAGAATATTTGGATAGTGCCAACAATCAAGAATCAAAAATAAATTGGTTGTATTTTGTGGCAACTACAAAGGTTGATAAAGATAAAATTCACGATTTCATAGTAGCCGCAAAAGACTTATCGGAAGCGGATTTGCAAAAATATTTAGCGTCATTTAATTGTGAAATATCCTTTGAAAATTGCAGAAAAAAATCACTTTATGAAGCAGTTGAAAATATCGTAAATGTGTTTTTAAAAGAAAAAACTACCATTTCTTATGTGCAGTATTTTTTAGATTTAGTTTTAGAAAGAAATGTAAAATACCAAACCAGTATTGCTGATTTTTTGGAATATTGGAAAAAATCAGGATTCAAGCAAAGCATTCCCTCGCCAGAAGGAGAAAAAGCCATCCGAATTATGACCATTCACAAATCGAAAGGATTAGAATTTCCGGTGGTAATTTATCCGTTTGCCGATGACAGTTTGAATCCAAGAAGCAATAATATTTGGATTCCAATGGAAGACGAAAGTGTAGATATGCCACAAGCTTTGGTGAAAAATAATAAGATTTTAGAAAAATATAGTGGTCAAACTAAAGAAATTTATCAAACCAAATCGCAAGAAGAAATTTTAGACACTATAAATGTTTTATATGTTGCTTTAACGCGTGCGGAAGAACAATTACATATTATTAGTAGTTATAAAATAACCACAAAAGGAGAAATTTCAACTTCCAAAACGTTGGCTTCTTATTTTATAAATTTTTTGTCGCAAAAAGCAAATTTTTCAGTCGAACAAAAAGAATATACTTTTGGCAATCCAAAAAGACATTCGCAACCGAAATTATTTGATAAAAATAAAGCAGAAATTCAGGCTGTAAACAATGCATTAGATTTTTCTTCGATAAAAATAGCAAAAAAAGAAGCTTTAATGTGGGGCACTTTACAGCAAGATGCTATTGAGTTCGGAAATATTATTCATCAAATTTTATCTTATATTACAACGAAAAATGATTTGCAACCTGCATTAATAAAAAGCTTAGATGAAGGTCTGATTCAACAATCGCAAAAAAGCATTTTTGAGGAAAAAATCAATCAAATTATAAATCATCCAGAATTAGAAGACTTTTTTAATCCTAATTACACCGTTTTTACCGAGCACAATATTATTTCGCCAAACGAAATCAATTTAAAACCAGACAGGTTAGTAATAAATAACACGGAAGCTTTTCTTATTGATTACAAAACAGGTGCGCAAGACGAAAAACACAAAAAACAAATAGAAAATTACGCCCGCGTTATTGAAAAAATGAATTTAAAAGTAACTAAAAAAGTGGTGTTATATATAGGAGAAGAATTAAAAATTATACATTTGTAGAAAATTAAAACAACCAACAATAATAAAAAAATGTACGGAAAAATTCAAGCACACTTACAAAATGAATTAAATACAATTCAAGAAAACGGGTTGTATAAAAAAGAACGCATTATCACTTCGCCGCAAGGTGCAGAAATAGTTGTTAATGGTGAAACGGTTTTAAATTTTTGTGCGAATAATTATTTAGGACTTTCATCACATCCAGAAGTGGTTCAAGCGGCAAAAGATGCATTAGATTCTCATGGTTTCGGAATGTCGTCTGTTCGTTTCATTTGTGGTACGCAAGATATTCATAAACAATTAGAAGCAGCAATAGCAGATTTTTACGGAACCGAGGATACGATTTTGTATGCCGCAGCTTTCGATGCCAATGGCGGTGTTTTCGAACCTTTGTTAGGAGAAGAAGATTGTATTATTTCTGATAGTCTAAATCACGCTTCCATTATTGATGGCGTGCGTTTGTGTAAAGCAGCACGTTATCGTTATGAAAATTCTAATATGCAGGATTTAGAAGCACAATTAATTAAAGCCACAGAGACAGGTCATCGTTTTAAGTTAATTGTAACAGATGGCGTTTTCTCAATGGACGGACTAGTAGCACCATTGGATAAAATTTGCGATTTAGCCGATAAATACGACGCATTAGTAATGGTAGACGAATGTCACGCTGCTGGTTTCATTGGCGCAACTGGTATTGGAACTATGGAAGCAAAAAATGTTTTAGGTCGTGTTGATATTATTACAGGGACTTTAGGAAAAGCCTTAGGTGGCGCTATGGGCGGTTATACCACTGCTAAAAAAGAAGTAATCGAAATTTTACGACAACGTTCACGGCCTTATTTATTTTCAAATTCATTAGCACCTGCAATTGTTGGGGCATCTTTAAAAGTATTTGAATTATTAAAAAAAGACACTTCATTAAGAGATCAATTAGAATGGAATACCAATTATTTTAAAGAAGGCATCAGAAAAGCAGGTCTAGATTTTATTGATGGCGATTCAGCAATTGTACCAGTAATGTTATATGACGCAAAATTATCTCAAGAAATGGCTGATGAATTGCTAAAATTAGAAATTTATGTGATTGGTTTTTTCTATCCAGTGGTTCCAAAAGATAAAGCAAGAATTAGAGTGCAATTATCTGCGGCACATACCAAAGAACATCTGGATAAAGCTATTTTTGCATTTGAAAGTGTTGCCAAAAAGTTAAACATAATTTAAATAAAATAATTTGTTTAACTTATAATTAAGAAAAAACAAACAAATGTTTTGTAGATTATAAAAAACATATTACTTTTGCTACTAAATATAATGAATTATAATCAAATTAAATAAAAAGTATGAAACATTTTAACAAATTATTTGCTACTACTTTGCTGTTTGTTGGACTAGCGTCACAAGCACAAGATAAAGTTAATCCTTGGGCGGTGTCTTTTGGAGCAAATGCAGTAGACACTAGAGTAAGTGCTAGTAGAGGTGGATTAGGATTATTTGAAAAAACCTATTCTCAAGGATTAGATATTAAAGATAATTGGAATATCGTTCCTGCAGTATCTTACTTAAGCGTATCTAAATATGTTGGAGATAGTTTTTCTTTCGGAATGACTGGATCTTTTAACAAAATTACAAAATTTGTTGACTTTAAACCAACTGCAGCTGGTGCAGACGCAAGAGGAATGGTTGTTAGTAACCCAGGCGATTTAAACTATTATGGTTTAGATGCAGCAGTTTCTTACAGCTTTAAAACTTTATTAAAATCTAAATGGTTTGACCCATCTTTAAATTTAGGTGGAGGTTATGCTTTTATGGGTGATGCTTCAGCAGGTACAGTTAACTTTGGTTGGGGATTAAACTTATGGTTTGCTAAAAATGTAGCTTTTACAATAGCTTCAACATACAAATCTAGTTTTGATGACAATAGAGCGGCTAACGCTGATATCCCAACACATTTCTTTCACCAAGCAGGTTTAAGATTCCAATTTGGCGCTAAAGATAGAGACGATGATGGAGTTATTGATTCTGAAGATACTTGTCCAGATGTTAAAGGTTTAGCAGCTTTCCAAGGTTGTCCTGATACTGATGGTGATGGAATCCAAGATTCAGCTGATGCTTGTCCAGATGATGCAGGTACTCCAGAAATGAATGGATGTCCTGACCAAGATGGTGATACTGTTGCTGATAAAGATGATGCTTGTATTGATGTAGCTGGTTTACCAGTTTTAAAAGGTTGTCCAGATGCTGATGGCGATGGAATTGCTGATCAAAATGACAAATGTCCTACTGTAAAAGGTGATAAAGCTAACGGTGGATGCCCATGGCCAGATACTGATGGTGATAAAGTTTTAGATAAAGATGACAAATGTCCAACTGTAGCAGGAACTGTTGCAAACAACGGATGTCCAGAAGTATCTGAAGACACAATGAAAAAATTAAATGAATATGCAAAAACAATCTTATTTGATTCTGCAAAGGCATCTTTCCAAAAACAAACTTACCCAGTATTACAAGCAATTGTTGCTATCTTAAAAGAATATCCAACTGCTAAATTCGCTTTAGAAGGACATACTGATTCAGATGGAAAAGATGCAGCTAACTTAACGTTATCTCAAGATAGAGCTGCCGCTGTAAGATCATTCTTAATCGAAAACGGTGTTACTGCTGACAGATTAACATCTGCAGGTTTTGGAGAAACTATGCCAGTTGCTACAAACGCAACTAAAGCTGGAAAAGCGCAAAACAGAAGAGTAGAAGTTAAATTAATTAAATAATTTTTCTCTCATAATATTTTAAAAAGGTCTCAATTTATTGAGACCTTTTTTTTATCTTTATTGCCATGGATGCAT
>Ga0209443_1001501_pt1 | contig 14623 bp, 14 predicted proteins | sample LauGreBMM110DCMD_2_FD_187571 | JGI IMG/M metagenome (GOLD analysis project Ga0209443, IMG submission 187571) | Freshwater lake microbial communities from Lake Michigan, USA - Su13.BD.MM110.DCMD (SPAdes) (version 2) | ecosystem: Environmental > Aquatic > Freshwater > Lake | place: Lake Michigan... | reverse complement strand
AAAGGCCTAATAATAATATAGATAAAATAATAATTGTTTGTTTATCCATTTTTAATATTTAATAGATATTAAAAATTTAGTTTAAAAATTTTTTAACATTGTTAAATTATGATCTCCATAATACCAATCAAATAATTCAGGATTTTTTTGATAAATAAATAACCATATATTAACTTCCCATACTAAAAGGTTTTGATTTTCTAATAATGAAACTATATTTTCTGTTTCATTAGAAAATATTAATAGAGATTCTTTATCTCCACAAAAAAATCCTCCACAAAATGACCATATAATATTATCTAATACAAATTCATTATGATTTGGATGGATACATCCTGGTATTCTTATTTTATTGCATTTATAGTTAAATATTTTTTCTAAACTTTTATTAAATTCAATCATTTCATTATTTTTTATAATATGAAGAATACCAAAATCAATCCAAGAAAAATGAGTTGAATTAAAAGGATTTATTTCTATTGCTTTTTTAATAAAAAATGTTTTTTTACACATAATTGATAAATAATAAAATGTATCTTTTTTTATATTTCTATTTGCAGGTAATATTATATCTTTATTAGGTAAATTTAAATCAGATAAAGATATAATATGAAATAATATATTTTCACGTTTAATATCTATTAATTCATATGTTATTTTATCAATAAAAACTATAAAAGGATAAGGATTTGATAATAATTCTTTTCCCTTTTCAATATAAAAATTAGTATCTTTATTTAAAGGTCGATCTTCATTTATATTTAAATCAATAAAAGATGTAACAAATGTTGTCATATGTATTTATTTAAAATCCTATATCTCTTAAAGATGAAATTAATATATTTATATTATTTTTTTCTAAATCTTCTTTTTCTTTTTGAATTTCTTTTTGAATTTGTTTCTTAATTGATATAACATTTCTTTTAATTTGTTTTTTTAAACGTTTACGATTTCTTCGTGATCTTATATGTTTAATATCTTTTTGTTTCCATTCTTTTAGACGTTCTTCAGATGTCTTTACAGTTGTTTTTTGAAATTGTAAAATTAAAGATTCCATTTTAATATAAATTTATTTTTATAAAAATGAATTAATATATTTATTTTTAATCAATATAAATTAACATGGAATATCTAGATATTTTTTTTGAAAAATCTATACAGAATCATATTGATTTTGTTGATTTAACAAAAAATAAATCTCTATATATTTATGAAATTAAAAATATGGTTCAAAATGATAAAACATTTAAATTTCTTGAAAAATCATTCAAGATAACAAAAATGTTATTAACAACTTCTTTTTCAGATAAATATATTAAAGAAAATCAAACAATCATAAAGAGAGAAGTATCATTTGAAACAGGTAATTTAGTTCTTCAACATAATATTATATTATCTGGATATAGTCTATCTGAAGAAGTAAAACCCCATAAAAAATGGTCTGATGATGAAACAATTGAAGTAAATGAAGAGAAACCTATTCGTTTTTCAAAACCAATTACAAAAGAAGTCATTTTATTAAAAAATTCTTCTATGGAATGTATTTTTTCTGAATCTTCTTTTATTATTAAAACAAAATCAGCAAAAGAGGGTTTACGTTTTTTAAAAGAAATTCTTCAAACTTTATCAAAATTTATAATTTTAACATTAGAAAAAGAAAAAGAATTAAGAGAAAAAATAAAATTAATGAAATTAGAAACTATTAAACCAAGTATTTTTACTTTTAAATATTTAGCTGATCCAAAAGAAGAACAATTATCTATTTTAATTAAAGATTATTTTAATACGTTACCTATATATAGACTAACGATTGATGATATTTTATATCATTTAGATATTTATGATAATCTTACAATGATTGGAAAAACAGATAAATATATTATTGATCAAGGATTATTTAATATTAAAACATATGAAATGGTTGATATTGAAAATATTCCTTATACAAATAATAGATGTTTAGAAAATGATGCTTTATTATATATAAATGATAAGGAAAATGAATTTGAAATATATACACATGGAAAAAATATGTATACTGATCAAATGATAAAATGTGTATTTACAAGACAATCTTATTTAAAAGAAAATCCAATCTATTTACCAAATTTTATTTTATCAATAAATGCTATGAAAATTGAACAGTTAAAAAATGTTAATTCTATTTTAAAAATTTTTAAACAACGATTTATTGTTGACCGTGTATGTAATCATATTGATGTTGATTATTTACTTTCATTACCTCCAAAAATAAAGAAAGAAATTAAAGAACAATGTGAAAAGATTCCAAATAATTGGATGTCTGACTATATTATTAAAATATTAACTATTTCATATGATGAAACAAATCCTATTATATTTAAAATAGATGATTCTAAATTATCAGATATTATAATCAAAGAAACATATTTAAATTTAGAACAAGAATTAGAAAATGAAAAAAAACAAATCGATGTATTTCATAATTATCGTAAAGATGAGCAAAAATTTAAATATTATGTATCTGCAACAAAACTACTTGATCAATTAAAATTTTATAGTAGTAAAGAAGTTCAAAAACTTGTTCATATTAATGGATCTATTACAAATGCTTGGATGAAATGTTGGGAAATGATACAAACATTTAATCTTATTCCTGATAATCATACAGATAAATTTACAATTTTTTGTAATGCTGAATTTCCAGGAGCTTTTATTCTTGCTTTAAATCATTATATTAAAACAAAAACTCCTGTTAAAAAGTTTGAGTGGTATGCAAATAGTTTATGGCCTACTAATAAGGAAATTTTAAAAGATTCATTTGAATTATATAAAAAATATAAGAATCGTTGGTTAATGACTCCTGAAAATGGAGGAAGTGTTACTGATCCTAAAATGATTCAAATTATTAAAGAACGTTTATATGATAAAGTTGATTTATATACAAGTGATATCGGTATTGGAGCTGAAGAAAATGAAGAAGAACAAGAAGCACCACTTAATCTTGGACAAGTTATTTGTGGTTTAAATACATTAAAAAATGGTGGAACAATGGTTTGTAAGATGTTTTTATTTTTCAAGCCATTTAATATGTCTTTATTACGTGTTTTGTCTACTGTTTTTAAAGATTTTTATGTAACAAAACCTTTAGCAAGTAGAGGAGGAAATTCTGAAATTTATATTATTGGAAAAGAATATAAGAGAAATCAAAGTGTAATTGATCAATTAATGTCTCAACTAGTAAACTGGTCCAAAGATACAATGATGACATTTTTTGAACCAATTACACAAGATTTTTATGTAAAACTAGTTTATATTTTATATTTTATTTATGGAAGACAATTAAACTTTCTTAAAAAAAATATGGATTGTGTAAAGGCAATGTATGTAATAGATAGACAACCAAAAAATATAAATATACATTTAATTTCAAGATCTACAGAAAAAGATGAATTTGAATTACGTAAAAAGATAGTAGAATCTTGGAAAAATAAATTTAAAGTTTCTTATTTACAAAAACAAGATGATTTATAAAAAAAAACATTTTATATATTATAAAATGTTTAAACGATTAGGTTTTAATCAAAATGATATTAATTCAGATCTATCTAATACACAATATATATTAAATCAAATTCGTCCAGGATATTATAGTATTAAGGATCTAGAACCTCTTCAAGGTATATTTGCTGCAATTGACCAATATCAATTAGATAAAGAAGGTACTTGGTTTGGAGTTGACCAACGTGAAGAATCAACATATATTATTGCTTTTTTACTTGGAGACAAAGACTTTATATATAAAAATAGATGTATGTATAATATGATGAGTGATAGTGGTATGACATATTATCAATTATTAAAAAATTTTTTACCTTTTGATGGAACTGATCCTTATCCTGGTTTTGATAAATTAGATTTAGATTCATGTTTTAATCCTCCACCTTCTTCACCTTGTCCACCTTGTCCATCTCCTTATAATCAACCTTTACGTAATCAAACTGATAAAGCAATGTCAAAAAAATCAGATTATAATTGTATTTTTAAAGTAACTATTGCTACTTTATTATTTATAATTTTATCAAATCAAAAAGTATATGAATTTACAAATAAACTTTTTCCAACTTTACTTCCTTCTTCATGTCCAAGTGAAATTGGAAATATTTTACATGCTGTTGTATTTTTCTTATTATTTTATGTCTTATTATGTCTAATTAAATAAAATTGATTTTTTATTTTTATTATTTAAAAAGAAATAGAAATATAAAAGCAAATGAGCTTTGATAACACACAACTTACTACGGCCTCTGGCTTTAATGTATCCAATATTGTTTATGGAAAACCACGTGATGGATCTATCCCAAATAGTTCTGTTACATTTAAACGTGTTCAAATGGGGACACGTAATCCTGATGGTTCTATTGGTGAATTAATTTTACCTACAGAACGTTTATTTTCTTTTGGATTATCTCCAAATGTAAACATGACTACTGGGAAAACTGATGGTTATACTCTTGCTTTATGCTTATGGAATATGGATTCTCCTACTAAACAAGAGAAAGAATGGACTGATACATTTAATCAAATTTGTGAACATGCTTCAAATTATATCCTTGAACATCGTGATGATATTTGTAAATATGAATTAGAGAAGGCAGATTTAAAGAAATTCAATCCTCTTTATCTCAAGAAAGAAAAAGGAAAAGTTGTTGAAGGATCAAGTCCAATGTTATATGCTAAAGTTAGTCAGAATAAAAAGAATGATACTATTACTAGTATGTTTTATGATACTAATGGTGAATTAATGGATCCTATGAGTTTATTAAATAAACAATGTTTTGTTAGAGCAGCAATTAAAATTGAAGGTATTTTTATTGGAAGTAAAGTAAGTCTTCAAGTAAAATTACATGAAGCTGAAATTAAAATGAAAGATTCAGGAATTAAAAGATTATTACGTCCTGAATTACAAGTTGAAAAGATTGAAAAAGTTGAAAAGATTGAAAAAGTGGATGTTGCTTCAGAAGTATGTAATAAATTTGAAGAGTTGGCTACAGATGATACTGGTTCTTTAAAGAGTGATGATGAGAATGAAGAAGAAGAAGAAAAAAAAGTGGAGATTCCTGTAGTTACAAAGACTGTTCGTCGAACTGTAAAAAAGTAAATTTAATTTATTAATTATACATTATTGTATAATTAACTCTTTTTTATTTTATATAATAAATGTATAAGAAATTTAGTGAATATACAGACAAACAACAAAATCGTTTAGATATACGTGTAATGAATCCTCAAATTACAGGACTTGAATTTAAAAATTCTTATAAAGTCAAAAATAATGATATGAGAGTTCCTTCTCTTGTATCATTTAAAAATGAATACCCTCAATTTAAAAATACTTATAAACAACTTAATAATTAGCAATTCCATTAACACCAATAGTAGGAGCAATAACAGGACCAGAACCAAAACTATCTAACATACTAGAATTAAGAACATTAAATCTAACATTACCATTTAACATATTATTTACACTATTAACAGGTAAATTACGATTTAAACCTGTTGCACCTGTTACATCAAATACACCATTATCAGTAACATTATTTGTATTTAATAATAAATTTTCATTAATTCCACCAAAGAAAGCAGGTTGAGCTAAAGCGCCAATAACATTTGTGTTTGTATTAGTTGCTGCAACAGGTGCAACTATACCACCATTATTTAGAGTTGTAGTATATCCATTATTACTCACTACACTTATTTTAGTAGTGTTAGTTATTCCGAGATTTCCGGGATTAGTATTTCCATTTGAATTATTAAAAGCAGAATAATATGAAGACATCTATTTTCTTTAAGGTATTATTTTTTTTTTTTAATTAAAAAAAAGTTGCATATTTTTGACATAAAGGTTTACGTATTTTTCTTAATTCCTGGGCAATTTCCATACAATCTTTATCAGTTAATACACCTTCCATCATTTTTTTTGAAATTTTTTGAAAAACTGTAGAAAATTCATAAAGTGAATCTACTAATTCTTTTCTATATTCTCCTGTTTTATCTAATGTTATTCCTTCTTCTAAAAATCCTTCAATTAATAAACAATGTTTTTTAATACAATCATTACAACGTTTTAATGATTGAAATAAATGATCTTCTAATAAAATTAAATTTTTAGCAGCTTCTCTTAAATTAAAACGTGGATCTAAAATTTTTGATAATTTTTTATCTGTTCCACAAATATTATTTACACCATCTTCACTCATTTGACAAAGATCTTCTTTAACTACTTCTTTTTCTTTTTCTTTTTCTGTCGGAATTCCGGAGCGGCTTGCAATATTTCCAAAGGCGCCAAGTCGCAAGTTGGGTCCTGTATAAGGTTGAGGAAAAATATCAAAATCTCTATTTCCTATTAAAAATGAATTATATCTAGATAAATATATATCATCTTGTAAAGGCATTCCATATGAGTAATTTTGTTGTTCTTCAAGATTATTATCTTCTATTGAAGTAATAGTATGGACATCTTTTTCATATTCAATAGATGTTGATTTGTAAATTTTACGATTATCCAAAATTGAGTAAGACATCTTATATTTATTTTAAAAAAGATAATTCTATAAAATGAGTAATCAACGTTTTATAGAATTATCTAGTTCATACAGAAATCGTAATCTTTATCCAAATCCTTCTGAATTTACATTATCTTTTACATCAACTAATATTTTATCTCGTAATGAAAATGTAAGAGGTATTTGTAATGGAAATAAAATACTTTTATCATCAAATAATTCAATTGATACAGTGATAAAAGGTACAATTGATTATTTATTTGGAAATGTATTTGATACAGGTTCTCTTTATTTTGATAATGGAACTGGAATAATTACATCTACAAATACAGCAACTATATTATCTTCTACAACAAATCCAAATGTAACTTTAACAGATTATTTTAAAAATATAACTATTATTGTTACAGATACTTTAACAAATAATATTGTTGGTATTACAACAATTACTTCATCATTTTTAGATATTCCACCTCCATATATTAATATTACATTTTCTCCTAATTTATCTTTACTAGATGGATATCTAAATTATTCATATACAACATCTATAGATGGAGGAAGTGTAATAGGAGGCACATCATCAACTATTATTGTAAATAATTTAGTGACTGTTTATTCAAATGTTATTGATTATTATGTTGGATATCAAATTCAATTATATACATTAAATAATCCAGTATTAGCAACTTCAACAATTAAATCTTATAATCCAAGCACAAAAACATTTGATCTTAATATAGCTTTATCTATTATACCAACATCTTCTATGTATTTTACAATTACAATTCCAACATCATCTATTATTTTACCTGGAATTGATTTATGTGGTAAAACAATTTTAGATTATGATCAATCTTATCATAATTATTTTCTTATTAATGAAACAAAATCAAATATATCTATTATTTCATCACCAATTTTATCATTTAATAATATGACAAGATCTATAATAATAGAATCATCTTTTGTATATGATTTATATGATATATTTTCAATAAGAAAATCTTTACCAGATGAATTTTTAACTACAATTTCTAGTCCTAATTATCAAGGATCAATTACATCTCAAATAAATACAAATACTGTTGTTGTTTCTGGTTTGTCATCAACAGCAAATTATAATGGATTTGAAATTAATATTAATGGTTATCCATTAAATATTATAACATCTAGTTCATTATCAAATACAAATCTTGTTCTTAAAGATAATGTTACTATTTCAAGTTTTCCTGTAAATTTTACAATTAATTCTGTTTTTGAAAGAGTTAATCCATATCCACAACTAACTATAAATAGAAATTGTATATTTTTACCATCAACTGCAAATCAAACTGATAATTTTTATAATGGTAAATATATTTATATTTATCCAAATAGAGTTACAAATAATCAAACAACAATTTTACAGAATATTAAAGGTAGTTGTTTTTATATTCAATCTTATATAGGAAATGGATATAATGTATGTTATGTAATTAATGTAGAAACACCTGATGTAAATTCAGACTCAATATATCCAACTTATATAAATACCCAATCATCTAGTATTTTACCAGGAACACAAATAAATATTGTATCATTTTTACAAAATAATTATATTCCTTTAATTTATACAGGAAGTATTGTATCACAGACTCAATCAGTTGCATATGAAATATCTCTTCTTCAATTAGTTTTACCTAATTTAATATTAGAGACAGGATCTTATACATCTTTTTATCCATATGTATATGTTGAGTTTTCTGTATTAGAACAAAGATTATCACAAACAATTTATAGCAATAATCCAAATAGTAATAGAGCTATATTTCTTGTTCCTATTAAAGATATTAGAAACAAGACACTATCACCTTTTATAAAATTAACAGGAGGTTCTATGTCTCAAACTGTAAAATTTAAACCAAATGATTCATTACGATTTTCTGTATATTTACCAAATGGAAAATTATTTAAAACAATTGCATATGATTATTATAGTCCTTCTGAACCAAATCCATTTATTCAAATTAATGCTGTATTTGGAATAACAAGAATTGCGTAATTTTAATTTAATAGATTATATAAATTAAAATGAGTAATAGACGTTTTATTGAAATAACAAGTTCAAATAGAAATCGTTCTCAATATCCTCAACCAGCACAATTTGAAGTTCCTTTTGCTCCTCCTCGTTCTTTAAATACAAATCAAACTTTAAAAGGTGCTTTTAGTTACACTAATAATACACGTTTAATTTATACAGAAAATGTTGATGTTGCTGATCCAATTACATCAGGCATTGTTGAATATCAATGGTATGGACAAAATCAATTATATGATACAGGAATTATAGTAAGTTCTACCATTGTTGGAGCTGATTATACATCATTAACTGTATCAGGACTTTCAAATACATATAGTGCTTCAAATAATTATATTGTATTAAATAATAGAATTATTTCATGTTCTATAACCGGTTCTACTATAACATTTACTGTGCCACAACCAACTTCTTCTTTAACACTTTCTGTTAATTTACCTTTTCAAATTTTAACTAATGATTCTTATTATGATACATCAACTTTACAGACTGGAACTCCAAGTACTGTTTCTAGATTTTATGTAAATGTAAATAATTTAATTTCACCTTATAAAAATATTACTAATTTTTATGTTGGTTATTCATTAGTTTTAACTAGTGGTGTTGCAGGAATTATTAATTCATATACACCAAGTAGTGGTCTTTTTACAGTAGAATTACCATTATTATCAACAATAAATCAATTAGATACAGTTACTATTATTGATCCAAGTAATGGTTCAAATATAGCAAATCCTCTTAAAATTGTTTTACCATTAATTGATAGTACTGGAAAGACAATTTTATCATATGATCAATCTTATAATGATTATTATTTAATTGATGAGACACAATCATCAACTAGTTTAAGTTTTAGTAGAATTGTATCTTTTGATTTTATATTAAATACAGTAACATTAGAAACACCTTTAACAAATTGGACTATTAATGATAAATATACGATTCGAAAAACATTACCTAAACAATTTTTTATAACAGCACCTGATCCTGGTTTAGCTCAACCAACACCTGTAACTAATTATAATCCAATTTTAGTTGCATCAAATTGTATATTTTTACCATCAAGTCTAACTCAAACTGATAATTTTTATAATGGTCAATATATTTATATTTATCCAAATCAAGTTGTAAATAATCAAACAACTTCATTACAGAATATTAAAGGTAGTTGTTTTTATATTCAAAGTTATATTGGAAGTCCATATAATGCATGTATTATTGGAGAAGTTAAAACTCCTATTTTAAGAAATCCAAGTTATTATTATCCAAGTTATGAAAATACTAACCCATCTTTTCCTTTACCAGGAACATCTATAAATATTGTTTCATTTGAAAATGATAATTATAATCCATTAATGTATAATGGAAGCACAGTATCTCAGAATGAAACTGTTGCATATGAAATTAGTTTAGTAAATTTAACATTACCAAATTTAACACTTATAACAGGCTCAAGATCATCTTTTTATCCTTATGTTTATGTTGAAATAGCAAATGCAACTGCTGCAAGTCTTTCATCAAAAAATATAATTTATAGTAATAATCCAAATAGCACAGATGCTTTATTTATTGTTCCTATTACAGATATAAATGATCCTATCCGATCAACTTTTATAAAATTAGATGGTGGATCAATGACTCAAACTGTGAAATTTAAACCTAATGATTGTTTACGTTTTTCAGTTTATTTACCAAATGGTAGACTTTATCAAACAATTATGAGTGATTATTATAGTCCATCTGGTCCAAATCCTTTTACACAAATTGATGCATTATTTGGTATTAGAAGATTAACAGGTGTATAAAATTTTTAAAAATTTTAATTTAATCATTAAATTAAAATGAGTATCTTGCTTTTCTTAACTATTTGTTGTACTGTTTTAGTATGTTTAATTGCATACAATCAAAAAACAAAAGAGAATTTTTATCGTAGAATTAATCTAAAAAATGAATCAGATTGGAAATGTGGACCATGTGTTACATATGGTAGTTTATTTGATTATAAAAAACAAAAAAGTGATAGAACTTTTGGAGTTGCAAATGGTTGTCAAAAAATATTTTAAATTTATTTTGATTCTCTTTCTTTTTGCATCTTCATAGCCTTTGATAATAAATTTCCAGATGAATTTTTAACAATCATTTCAGCATTTTTTGAATTAACATTACGTTCACTATCTGTATTATCTTTTTCAATATGTATATATGTATTAATTCCTTGATCTAAATCATCAATCGGTGTAAATGAAACTTTTTTAGGAGTTTCGTTTTCATTTTCGTTTTCATTTTCGTTTTCGTTTTCATTTTCGTTTTCATTTTCGTTTTTGTTTTTGTTTTTGTTTTCATTTTTATTTTTATTTACGTTTTTATTTTTATTTATATTTGTCATTTGCATTTGCATTTTTTCAATATGAAGTTTTTCCATTCGCATATCTTCAGCTTTCTTTTCTAATCTTTCTTCTTCCATTCTAATTTTTTCTAATTTAGAGTCTTCTAAAATATGTTGTTGAATATTTGAAAAAAAATCAAATACATTTTGACCTTCATAAATATCAAAATTACTTGTTTCTTCATTTAAACGGATTAAACAGGGTAAAAATGAAACCTTAACTTTTATATCATTTAATACTTGTTGTCTAATTTTTTTATTATCAATATATATGATGTTAAGAGCTTTTAATATATCTGGAGTTTTTTCTAATTGTATTTGTAACTTTTTAGATGATGATGAGAATTTACTAAATAGTAGGACATCCATTTTAAAAAAATAACACATTTTAAATATAAATTAAAATAAAATGGAATACGGAAATTTACTTGAAACTGTTAAAAATACAGTAATTGATACTGATAAAGAATATAATGAACATATTGATCCTTCTAAATATATTGGATGGTCTACTATTACAGAATGGAATGAATTACCTCGTCAATTATTTACAAAATATACATTAAAAGTTATTCAAAATAAAGTTTATCAATATTTATTAGAAGCAATGGATAAAAAAATAGTCCCATCTGAAAGAATTGTTATTATTGCTTTATATGGAGTTTTTGAAAATCATATACCTAGAACAGGTGATATTTATGGTAAATATCTTGTAGTAGATCAAACACAACGTGATGATTATGGATATATTGTTGATAAAACTATTTCTTTATTAATTGATGGAATTAAAAATGATATTGAAATGACAGAAGCAAATAATAAACTTACTGTTTGGACTACAGTTTTAGGAGATTTTAATGAACACGGATTACGTCAATTTCCTCCTATAAAACTACGAAATAGAGGTCCAGATCGTATGTTATTCCATATGAAATATTAATTAAAAAAAAATAAATATAATAAATGATCTATACTATCTTATTTCTTATTTTATTTTTATGTGCCAATCCTGATATACAAAATTTATTTGCATCTTTTCTAGGACAAGAAAAACCTAATGTATTTTCAGGTTTCTGTTTAGCATTTTTATGCTGTCTTTTAATTATAATAATAATAAATCTTAAAAAAGATCCTGAAAAAAATAAAGAAGATTTTTTATTTAAAGTGAGTGATTTTAATCCTCGTTGTAATGGAATGTATAATGGAAAACCAACTACATTTCAATATAATCAAATTGGATGTAATTATAATCAACCTGTCGGATATAATCCTGATATAATTACATCAAATCAAAAAAATATACGTCCATATTGTGATGAAGAAAAAAATGCTCCATTAGGAATGCATTCAAATAAAGATAGTGAATTATATGGAAATGAATATAAAATTTAAATTATAGTAATAATAATAAATGACTAGTTTATTATTATTTAATCCAAAAGAACAACCTTATGGTGTATTATCTCCTTTATATGATGATATTGTATCTAAATCATATGTTGAATTAATAAAAGATGTAAATATAAAAAAATCAATTCTAAATGAAGATGAAAAAAATGCTAGAAAATATTCTTTAGAAATTTTTGATAAACAAAATTATGAACAATATCTTTATTTTTTAGAAAAAGGATTAGATTTAAAATATATGCAAGATTTACCACGCCAAGATTTACTATCTATTAAAAATAAATTTATTATATATGAATCAAATAATGATTTTCTAGGAGTTAAATATAATGGTTCATATATAGGAAATAATTTTATTGGTAAATATTTAATGAAAACTCGTGAAAAATTTCGCAAAGAAGAAAAAGAAAAACAAGAATTATTTATTAATAAAGTATATAGTATATATGATACACTAAAAGCTGAATTTATAAATGGTGAAAATGATCTAGAAATGTATTTAAATAAATCAATCGATGAAGTTCTTTCTATACGTATTGTTGAAAATAAACCTATTAAAATTATGTATTATTCAGAAGATGCTGAAATATCTTATTTTTTAAATCTTCCTGAATCTATATCAACAGTATTAAGATCTTGTTATTCAAATGAATATAATTATTCATTAAAAAAAAAAACAACAGAAGATATTAAAGATGAATTAATTCTTTATTATTTAGAATCTAAATTAAAATTATCAGGAGAAATGATGAAAAAAATGATCCTACATCTTTCACATAAAAATCATATTGAATCATTAAAAGAACGATTATTTCGTTTTTATAATTTAGGATTATTATCTGATTTTAAATTTTCTAAAGATATTAAAGAATTAGTTGTTAATAAAAATGATTGTGATTCTTTTAATGAATATATAAAAACATATAAAAAAGTTTATAAAAAAGAAGAAGAAATTAGTGAATTATATATTATTAAAGAAAATAGTGATAATATACATTGTCCTTTTTATAATCTAATGATGGAATATTATTTTAATGTTCAACAATATGTTATTAAAAATTTATTAGATTTATTTGGTGTAGAAGAATCATATAAAAAAATAAAACAATTAGATGAAAGACTATTTCTTAGTAATCAAGAATTAGGAAATATGTATGAATATTATAAAAATAAATATGTATTTGATATAGTTACAAATAAAGCAAAAGAATTACTTGATTTAAAATATAAAAAAGAATTTGATTATAAATTATTATTATCTACTAGACAAAAATATAAAGATATTATTTTTAATGATAAAGAAGATTTAATTCTTGGAAATGAATCTAATTTTATTGGAAAATATTTAATGGAAAAAAGAGAAGAATTATATACAAAATATGGAGATATAGACTATAAAATGTCTGTAATTGCTGTAAAAGAAAATAAATTAAATGAAATTTTTAAAGATGAAAAAATAAGAGAATTTAGTTTACAAAAAACAAAAGATTTATTTGAAATGTTAAAATTATTTCAAAAATATAATAATAAATATAGTGATCTTGAAGCATTTCAATTTATATTTAAAAACTTTCTTGATTGTATTCACCGAGTTAAATTTGAAAATTTTGATAAATCTTTAGTCCCTATTGAATTTAAAAAACAATTTGTATCAAAAGATTGTATTGAAGAATTATGGATGTATTGTTATTATATTTATAAAATATCATTAAAATTACAAACAGATCTTCCTTTATTTGATATTATGGAAAAATTAAGAAAAGTAAAATCACTTGAATCATTAAAAGATATTTCTTTATTACCTTTTGATATGTTTGATGAATTTAAAAATGTAATAAAGAAAAAACCTCTTATTGAAAAAACTACTAATAAGAGGTTCTTTAAAAAAACTACTAAAGAACCTGTTATTGAAGAAACTACTAAATCTAATAAATCTAGTCGTTTTGATGAGAGATTATTAACTGAACAAACATCTATTGATTTTAGAAAATTTCATACAAATGAAGAAAGTCAATATAGTTCTTTATTGCCTAAACATGTAAAACAAGTTGAAAGAGTTTTTAAAGATTGGTTTAATGTAATTAAAAAAGATATTCTTATTATTGATGCAACTTCTCATATTGGAGTAGATTCAATTCATTTTGCAAATATGTTTACTAAATCTAAAATACATTCTTATGAAATTAATAAAAATACATTTGA
>Ga0209443_1001500_pt1 | contig 14630 bp, 23 predicted proteins | sample LauGreBMM110DCMD_2_FD_187571 | JGI IMG/M metagenome (GOLD analysis project Ga0209443, IMG submission 187571) | Freshwater lake microbial communities from Lake Michigan, USA - Su13.BD.MM110.DCMD (SPAdes) (version 2) | ecosystem: Environmental > Aquatic > Freshwater > Lake | place: Lake Michigan... | reverse complement strand
TTTGCGCTGTGGTATTAAATGCTGCTGGTCTTTTGATCAAATTTGATCCCGATTTAAAAGCTGCTTTACGCGTTAATACTTTTATGTGGCTGGTAATTCTAACAGTTGTAGAGTTGTCAACCGGTATTCTATAAAACTAAATAAATTATATTATGGCAAAAATAACACTTGAGTTTGATACAGAGGAAGAGGACGAAGCACGAACAGCCTTAGATGGTCGCAAATGGAAATGCGTTGTTTGGGATCTTGACCAGGAGTTGAGAAACATTACAAAATATGGATCATATAACGGTAGAGAAGCAACCAACGAAGAGATGGACGTTGCTCTTACGCTGAGAGCAAAAATCTGCGACATGCTTCATGATTATTCTCTAAACTTAGATTAACAACTATGAATTTACTTACAAACCAAAAACACTCGCACATCTACTTTGTGGAGAGCGGATTCCTATACAACATCAATCCTTACCGTTTTGAAGGCAACTTTGACTCGGTAAGTGATCTTATAAACATTCCCGTTAAGAGCTGGAAGCCTTGTCACGTGGTGCGAGCGTCAGACACAACACACAGCGAAAATAAAGCTACTATTGATAGTTGGTTTATTTGTCCACGAGACACAAAGTATAGTTTGCCAGCTTACATTGGCATTGCGCTCAAATAATGTGGCACACACTCAAATAAAAAACAAAACACTAATTTGCGTACTTACTCTCGCATATTTAATTTTACTTGGATTCGCGTATTACTACATTTAATCTATAAATAGAATCGATAGTGCTGAGATCATATTTTTCTCTATACCGGGCATACGTCCGGGGACTATTTTCACTCCCGTGAAAATAAATGTGTACATTCCCTGAGATTTATGATATAATGATTATGTAAGCCAAACTAATTTCAATAAGATGACAAACAAAAGCAATACTTGGGTATACACGGATAATCATTACGGTTGGGTAAACGTCGAGGACACAGAATTCGTAGACATTGAGGAGACCTTTGCCGGTGACATGATGCATTTTGAATATAATCAACATTCGTATTCCTCGCGAATCGCCTTTGGATCAAAACCCGGCTAAGCAATTAGCCACAAATAAATAGATCAATTAGGTAGGGAGCAATCCAGACTTAAAAGATCCTCACTAGTCAACGGTTAGTGATTAATTTTCGTTCTTTGATATAAAAATGCAATCGGACTCATGAAGAGTGGTGATGCTCTCGATTTGGATTAAGTTCCAGTCTTCGGATTGTCGAGGTCGTATGCCTGTTAAAGCTCTTTAAATTTTTAAATCGCGGGTTAATCGAGTGGAACAGATAGGTGTCTCATAAGCATCTCACAGCAGTTCGAATCTGCTACCCGCAACCAATCACGTTTGAGGTGCTATTTGCATACTTGTGACGAGAGTAGCCCGAAGGCGCGGCAAACTAAAGCACAAGAGGGAGGGGAGAATGACCCTACAAGCGAACTTTGTAAAGGATTTACCTGGTGTAGCTCAGAGGAAGAGCGTCCGCTTGATAAGCGGAAGGCCGAGATATCGTCATTCTCCATCAGGACCAATTTAAGGTACGGTGCAAGGATATGCCGTTCATAAACTTTCCAATTGCTTGACTGATGGCTGCTATACCTGATAAAGTAGTGTGCGTCAGCTCAGGCAATTGGTTACATTTAAAAAGCCTGTCGAGGTCTGAGTGAACCAGTCTGACAAATCACTTATTGAGAGTTTCGAGCTTCTCTCACTCTTTAAAAAGCCATACGGAGGTTACGGGCTTCCTCCACAATTTTTATCTGTCGAGAATATCTACACACAGCTGTGAAGACCTATGCCGAAGATCCGTCTGAGGAAACGAAAGTTTCTACAAAGTGGCCCTTCCGTGACTCGGCGAAGATGCTACCTATGCGCGAGGGGCATAGGTGTTGTAGGTCTGACAGATAAATACTTTTGCGGTCATTGAGGGGTATTCGTCACTGAGACGTTTGTGCAAGGTAGTCAACATAAAACGCGTAATGCAGTTGATATAAATCGGGTCTTTCGAGACGATTAGCCGGTTGGGAACACATTGCACGATATAGCGACCTGAGCCGCAAAACCATTTTCCAATTGCTTGACTGATGGCTGCTATACCTGATAAAGTAGTGTGCGTCAGCTCAAGCAATTGGTTACTTTTTCTATCGTGCGTTTGATCGCGCGAAGTATTCAGAGAAAAACAGACAGGGCAAATCCAGCGAGTTAGTACTTGTAGAAAAGTGAAGAAGGATCATTAACCTCTGTGGAAACGGGGGACTTCTTCAGCGATAGATTAGCTTTTATAGTTGACATCTCTAACAAATAGATTAAAATAATACATATGACAAACAAACAAGTAACAATATACAAAGGAACTCGTGAAGAGTTTGAAGCAAAATATGAAGATTACATGCCAATGGGAAAATCATTCAAAGAACAATTGGATGATATTCAATCTATTGGATTTGTATTTTATATCATTGAAATAATCTTTAAAGACGAGGATGGTAGTCCTCTAGTGAACAGATTGGTTGAAAGCGATTTAATTATGATTACAGGATAAAATATAATAATATTATGACATACGATAACGCAAAAAATTGATAGGTAAACTTCTTCAGCGATAGAAAACCTTTTTTAATGCAACTCGTTATTATAGAAAATAACTTCGATTGTGGAATAACTATAAAAGCTTAATAGTGTACCGCACTCGAGAGGTCTCAACACCAGCGGTTGCTCCATTTTAAAGCCGAAGTTGCATAGCGGTCGAATGCACCGGATTTGTAATCCGGTTTGGAAACAGCATCGTGGGTTCGAATCCCACCTTCGGCTCTTTTTATGGGTAGTTGGCTGAGAGGTCTAAGGCGTCCGATTTGAAATCGGAAGAGGGTGATGAGCTCTCCGTGGGTTCAAATCCTGCACTACCCGCCATTTTATTATAAATATCCTATATGTTAGGACGTGTTAAAGATGCACTACAGGGTAAAGCTCCATTAAGCGCTAAACGAAGTTCACAATGGAGGCGTGTTCGAGCTGAACATCTTAAAAGCAACCCGACATGCGCTTTATGTGAAGGCAAGACTAAGCTACGCGTTCACCATATTAAACCGTTCCACCTGTATCCAGAATTGGAATTGGAGCCAAGCAATTTATTGACGTTATGCGAGTGCCTAAGCTATGGCATTAATTGTCACCTGCTTGTAGGTCATCTCGGCAATTACCGAAATATAAATTGCGACAGCGTTGCCGATTCGGCAACATGGAATAGCAAGATTAAAGATGAATCGCCTGATGTTTATGTGTCAATCGAATCGGAAATGCTATAAATATACTATATGAATCTAACCCCGCCCGAAGAAATATTTGATTTTGGGTTTACCGCTGTTGCAGAACAAGATTTGGAGATGGCTCGTGCCGCAACTGACGAGGCAAACCAATTGCGGTTACGCCTTGATCTACTCTATAAGTCTATTTTACCGTTAGTTGTAAATTTAAAGAAAAACCCCGAAAAGGACTATATCTATTGGCCAGCTCGTTTAGAAAAAGTCAAAAGCTTTGAGGCTGTGCTGAAAAGAATATATGACGGGTCTTAACATCTCTATTGCGCGGAGTTTACAATTTTGCCCCAATGAGACGTCATTTTTTATAAATAATAATAGTGAGACACTACTACATTATGACTAAAACACTAAAAACAAAACTATGGAACTAATCATCAAATTCTTGGAAACACAAAGCTGGTTTAATATTTTTACCGCGGCTGTTACTCTAGCGAGTCTTGTCGCGGCAACTACGCCAACGCCAAAGGGCGGTACCTTTCTTGGAAAGGCATACGCGCTCATTGACATGCTTGCGCTAAATGTCGGCAAAGCCAAAATGAAGTAAAACGTGGTTGCCCTAATATCAGCAATTGCTGCAGCATGCACTGCATATTCAGCGTGGGTAACATGGCAACGAGAAACCGAAATAGACAAAATAGAAGATGAAATTGATCGCCTTGCTGCTATTGGTGACCCTGCTTCAAAGTTGCGGATTGAACGCTTGGCGGCTCGCAAAAAAAGAAAACTTGAACGAGTCGGCCCTCTATGACCCTCCAACAATAACCCTTCGCGAAGGAGCTCAATACTCTTTTGCGGAAGGGGTATTGATTGGACGTGGCCAACGTTTTCACAGTGATTATTCATATCGTCGTGCAATTATAATTGGAAGTAAATAATAATGTCATACTCTAATGTAGGAAAAGTTTGGACAGTTGAATCTTTTAAAGAATATTTAAAAGGACTTAAGCCCCCCTCATATGCAAAGAGTGTTGTAATACACCATACTGGTGCACCAAGTTTGGCCCAGAGACCAACCGGGTTTATTGCTCAGCATATTCTAAACATAAAATCTTTTTATGTTGGTTTGGGGTGGAACAAAGGGCCGCATCTTTTTATTGATGATGATCAAATCTATGGAATGACTCCACTGAACATTTCTGGAATACACGCGGTATCTTTTAATCGCAGTTCTATAGGCATTGAAATACTTGGTAATTATGATATTGAGGATCCAACTAGTGGACGCGGCCTAGCCTGCATGAAGGTTGCAGCGGCATGCACAAAAGCTATTTTTAACTGGCTGGATATTCCGATAAATGAAAATACTTTAAAATTTCATCGTGATGACCCAAAAACATCTAAAACTTGCCCGGGCACCAAAGTAAAGAAAGATTGGTTTTTATCTCTTATACAAAGGGGTGAGGTCGCGCCTCAGCCAATTATTAACGACGACAGTGTTTCAATTATAGACTATGCTACCAGTATAGGATACACCGCTGCTGGAGCAACAAAACTATTAAAAACACAGGCCGGTCTGACAACATTTAACGGCGTATGGATTGAAACCGCGCGTTATGACACTAAAACTCAATCCACAGTTGCTAGCCTGAGTGAATTAAAAGGCGATATAAATAAATAACATATGGCCACACTTACCTCATTAATTGAAGCTACTCTCCCATTAGCGGATGACGACATTTTTTCTATAGTTGATGTTAGTGATACACTGTCGGCGCCAACCGGCACAAATAAAAAACTGACATACAGCAGCCTAAAGACAGAGTTAAGTGGTGTCTATCAAGAAAAGATAGCGGCCGCCACCACCGATAAATATTATCGCGGCGATAAGACCTTTGTGTCTATTGATAAAACAACAGTTGCCCTCGGAAATGTAGATAATATAGCTGATGCCAATAAGCCAGTTTCAGGCCCCCAACTTGCTGCGCTGGAGCTAAAGGCAAATTTACTAAGTCCTATTTTTTGTGGGACGCCCTCAGCGCCAACCACAGCGAATGCCATAAATAATACGCAAATTGCTACATGCGAATTTGTACACAATTTAATTGACGAAAGAGCTGTAGACTTTACTGTAGGCCCCAACTCTATTGACAACGTTAATCTAAAAATTGGTTCAGTCTATGGAAACGTAATCCAGTCATATGCAATAACAACTTCTAAAATCGAAGACTCAACGTCTGCGATAACTGGAGTCACTACAATTAAAATTGCAACCGGCGCCGTGACTACTGACAAGCTTGACGCCGGCGCAGTTACAACTGATAAACTCGGGTTTGGCGCAGTGCTTAGCAGCAATATTAACAATAACGCAGTTACCACAAATAAAATTGCAAACGGCGCGGTGACTCTTGGTAAATTGCATGAGTCTGTAAAGTTACAAAGTGATACGATTGTAAATATACCACGAACAATTGACGGCACGCCAATCACTGCCTCCCAGATTCAATCTTTAATTAGCGCCCAGCCAGTTGATCTTAATGGCTATACTCTTACCTTTCTATTTGAAACTGGAGAGTATATTATCAACAGCCAAATTGCGTTTAGCCGGTTTTTTGGCGGAGTGGTTAATATACAAGGAGCTTTGGGGTTACCGGATTCATTAATGATTGGGTATGTAATGCGGAAAACTTCCATTATCTACACCGGCACTTCATCATGTTTTTTACTTGAAAATTCAGCGAATGTTAATGTTGACAGGCTGTTGTTTGACCATAAACAACAAGTTCAAACCGGTCCTCTCTTAGAAATTAAAAATACGCTAATTGCTAAAATCACCCTGTGTGTATTTTACAAATCTTCTCTTACTCTAACCGACACACCAATTGTCACTCCGTCTACACCGGCAGCAGGCACGCTAATCAGTACTCACGGAGCAACTCATCTTTTTGTTGAGAAAAGTTCCTTTGGTAATTGTCATACCGCGATTGCCCTGAATAAGGGCGGGCAAGCCTCGTTTACTGACAATTCAACTTTCAATGAAATTGTCGAACTTGCACGTTATGCGGCTGGACGAATCCTGCCTTATGGGTATGGTGCCAACCCCAGCCCTACTGATACTATTAGCGGAACGCACCTACGTAACTCCTTAAGTGCGGCGTTAGCTATTACGCAGGAGGATCCTAGTGACGAACTAAATCAGTTGATCACGCCTAGATTTGGAATTGGAGATATTATTGGTTGGGATGATCCCGCAGCTGTACCATACAGCACCGGAGCATTACTAATTAATGCAACTAATGCGTCTGGCGCCGGCACAGTAGTGACGGCCACCTCTGGTTTAAGTTCCATGGGGCTGGAGAAAAATACAATTGTGATGCGGGGCAATAATGGAAATGTCAATCTAACCTGCAATAATGCCAGTAGCGCGGCTCTTACAATACGAAATACTGGCAACATCCTCGACGGTTCGGCCTATACTATATTTGCTCTAGGTGGTGGTCCTATCTATTCTGGAACCCAGGAAAGTTCTGCGTTTATTGGGTATGCTACTGGCTCAGGTCACTCAGCTTTTCAAGCGATTGGCCAAAAAGGATTTACCTATACTTCTCCGAGTAGCAACGAGGGCACTGGCGTCGCCTTTTCCGCGGGTTATAGCGATCCTGGCGGGATCGACTTTTTAAGAATTAAAGATAATGGTCAAATACTTATAGGCGGGGGCAGCCCTCAATACAATCCTCCCACCACTAAAATTTTCAGCTGGAATCGCGCGTTTGACAGTCAAGCCGCAACTATTGCGTTAACTGACGTGCCCCAAACATTTAGTGGATTACAACAATTTAGCACACGCCCAACTATTAGCGCAGTTGATGCCCCAGGTCCAACCGGCATAATTACCCGGCGCGATGCGGACAATACAATGGCGCTAAACTATCTGCGTGGTATGTATGTTTGGAGTAACAAACACAGTGATTACAGTAACTCCGGCACAGTCAGTACTGACAATGCTGTTATACGATTGGCTGCTATCCAATCAACGTCTTCTACAGCATTACTCCGATCCAATGCCTCATATATTCGCGATTGGCACCTCCCAACAGAAACGAGAGGAGCCGTAAATTGGTCTTACCGTACAATTTACACTATTCGTATTTTACCTATAGACATATCTGGATCAGCTACTGTTGCTAGGTTTTCACTTGGACAGCCCTATAATCTTACAACAGCAGTGGATTTTTCGTCGGGGAATAAGGGGATTGGATTTAAAATCGTTGACGGACTTGTCTATGTTCAAGTTGCAAGCGGGGCCGCTGTAATAACGACTAGTACGGGCATCACACTTGCCGCAAAAGACTATGACCTAACGCTCGATAGTAACGGCACTGGAGGCTGGACTGCATACATAAATGGATTAAGCGTAGCCAGCAGCACATTCGGCGCACCAACTGGTTTGGGATCAAGTGGTGAGAACGCCCTATGTCTCTCATTAATTAACGGCACTTCCGCGATCGAACGTAGTTTATACATTATTGACCAAAAAACTTTACAAATATCATAACACCATAAATCAATGCCAATCATTCGTGAACTTACAGAAGCAGAATCCGATCTTGTAATAAAAGAAGCCCTGATTTTACAGGCCGGGGAAGCTACCCACCATCTCGCCAGCACGCTAGCAACGACTAATACACAATTCTGGAGTCTGCCGACAGACCGTCTCCTCGCTGTTCTTAATGCAGATGTGCCTACTACACTTGCTACATTTGCGCTAAATTCGTCGCTTGGCGCTGAGATTAATGCGAGCCTCGATGCGTTAAATGTTCCAACATTCAGCGCCCGCGCCCCCGTCACCGCAGGGCGCTCCGACATTGTGTTTGACGGCACCGCATTCGTGTACGTTCCGCCAGAAGTATAACCTACAGGTCGCAATTATTAATTGCCATGGGCTAGAATTATAACTTTACTTCGCATATTTTATGACAATACCAAAAAAAGAGAAAAAGAAGAGGGCCGCGCCTTCAAAACCCGATTTTTTCGCTGAGGACTCATCTAACATTGAGTCCTCGATTGCTTTAAATTTCTGCTTTAATTTTAAAATTAAAAAGCCGTTTCATTTTAATGATGCTCATAAAGCCTTTTATGATACCATAAAGGCCGAAGATACAAATATGGTTTTTGTCGACGGCCCGGCCGGGAGTGCTAAAAGTTATATTGCTGTACTTGCCGCGCTCGAGCTGTTTAAGGACAAAAAAATTAAACATATAAATTATATACGTAGCGTAATTGAAAGTGCGTCTCGCAGTATAGGAGCGCTGCCGGGTGAAGTTGATGATAAGTTTTTGCCGTATGCTATGCCTTGCCTCGAAAAGGTGCGGGAGATTACAGACGAAAGCACATGCTTGCAACTTCGAGCGGCAAATGTAATTAGCGCAACGCCAGTTAATTTTGTTCGTGGTCTTACATTTAATGATAGCATTGTAATTGTTGACGAGGCTCAAAACTTAACTCGCAGTGAACTTGTTACTATACTCACTCGATTTGGAAAAAATACTAAATACGTAATATGCGGAGACCTCAGGCAATCAGACATTGGTAAACTGTCTGGATATCCAGACGTGTATTCTAGGTTTAGCACCGAAAGCGCTATAAAGAATAATATACACACCTTTAAGTTTGGAGAAAGCGAAATTGTGCGGAGCAAAATCTTGCGGTATATTGTACACGTATTAGAGGCATAAAAAAATAAACTTTTTTTACTTTTTTGTGAATTTTGGGTGTTTTTTCATATAGATAAATCTATGATACATAGAAAATTGACTAAAGATCCTTTAAAAGATCTGATGAAAAATAATATCTGAAAGCTCCGGAACGGAGAACCGCGGATGGTGTGACATAAAGACTACACCATGCAATTACGGGAAGAGCAAAACCTCCTCTATATAAATAAAGTATAATCTATGAATACTGATATCTCAATCCCGCCAACAGCAGCAGACGCATATCGTGCAATGGCTCAGGCATCCTATGACGAAGCATTGGTTGAATCCGCCATGGAGCCCGAATTAGACGAAGCGCTTAAACAAACTTCACCGACTAAAGAAAACAAAGTACGCCTTGCAGCATTTATGAAAAAGCTTAATGCTCTTCGCAATGAGTTTCCAGATGTAGTGATTCGCGGAACTCACGATGAGAAAGTTGAAGCACGCCTTCATGGTGTTGTCGGCATATTTGCGCAAATATCTTGGTATGAAAATTGATTTTGTACATAAAGCCTAATATAAATAAACTACAATCTATGAATACTAATATCTCAACTGCAGCCGATGCATATCGTACTATGCTAATAGAAGGAAGCCCGGTTACGTTAACTGTTCCTTTTCTTGGCTATGTACATGAGCAAAAAGGTATTATTGCCAAAGCAAAAAAGCTTGGCACAGCCAACGGCTTTAAATTTGTTAGCAGCAAGTACGACCGTTACGATAAAGCAGTTTACGTCACATTCAAAGGTGACAGCGTCAAGCTGCAAAAATGGTTAGACGCTTGGAAAGGCACAGAGGACGGTGAATCGATTCGCCATCTTGGCACCATGTGGGATTGGACCGCGGGCGGAGAAAGTGACGTCAGGGATCAAATTTGATAAAAATAAAATAAAATAGTTGTGTACAAATCGTGAATTTGTGATATAATGGTACTGTAATCAAATTATGACAGCACTACAAACACTTCACACCGACCTTAAAATTCACAGCGATTCTCTAAAGTCTTTAGAGGACGGCACTGGCGGCTTTTTTATTCGTCGAGAAGGTATCAGCATTGTGCCACTGATGGCCAGCTACCGCAAGATTATAGCTTCAATTGAAGCTGAGATTGCATTAATTACTCGTAGAACTGCTGCCCGCAAGGCATCAAAAACCAAATAGTGCATGAAAAACCTTTTAAAATACGAGGTGTATTTGTTTATTTTCGCAATATGCTTGACCTTTACCTTGGCAGGCCTCGTGGCCGCAATGTGGTGGGATTGGGCGCTAAATAGCATCTTTCACAAAGATTTTAATATCTTTCAGTTATTAATTGGTATTTTTGCAATTGAACTACTCAGTCCGAAATGTTTAAGGGGCATAACTTGGTCGCTATTGCTGCTCATGACTCTTTATATTTTTTTAGTATTATGAAATTTGTAGCTCTAGCAACTGCCGCGGCGTGTCTAACAAGTTGTGTGATTGAATATACACCAACCCCATATGGATATGGGTACCAATATAGTTCAGACTATATCTATGCCAACAGATATAGCTATAACAGCTATCCTAGAATCTGTAGAGGACCAACAATAACACCTGTCGCGCATGGGTTTGATCGCAGTCCGCAACGAGTAAATGGAATAGTATTTACGGGCCGGGATGGTATGCCGTACGCAGCTGAATATTAATATATGCTGCCCTTAGAAGATTTTAAGAAAATATGTCATGACGCAGACATTTACGAGGAGTGTGCCCCAGTTTTAGAGCATGCCGGGCTGCTGAGCGTTGAGTATGGGGGCAAAAATCAATATTCATTATTGTGTGAGTATATTAGTGCTGGAATCTTTATATGCTCTCTGTATAACGCCTCAAATGTAATTTCTATAAACGCAAAGGAATATGTAATTACAATATTGTGGTCATATTACGGTTATTTGTGCAACTATTTAGAGTCTAGCCCTGAAGCATTAAATTCGTTGTGTCCTGACATGCTCGTGTATCGATCAATCTACGAATGCGAAACACATTTATCAAGTTTGCGCCCGGAAAAAGTTAGCTATATTATACCGAATATAGCTAGTAATATACTTTCGTTGTCGACAGGTCGAGCTCGAACTCCAGAAGCGCACATTATGTTGCAATTGAAAAACCTATCAACAACTCTACACACATACAAAAATACACTATGAGCAAACAATACAATGGATATAAACATTTTTTTCTAGACGTAGAGACGACAGGTCTAGACCCTAATGCTAACGAAATATTTCAAATTAGCGGAATAATTACTGACCAACAATTAAATGTACTTGAGGAATGCGATTGGCGATTTCGACCGCTTAGCCTTGAGAATGTCGAACCAGACGCACTCACAAAAACTGGAATGACCCTCGAAAGCCTCGGCGGCTTGCCGCTTTCCGCTAAAGAAGTCTATGGAAATCTAATAGAGATGTTGTCTAGACATTGTGACCGTTTTAATAAACTCGATAAACTCCATTTTGTCGCTTACAACGCGAAATTTGACTCGGATTTTATACGACGGTTTTTCGAAAAGAACGGAGATCAATATTATGGCAGTTGGTTTTGGAATCCGGCAATTTGTGCCATGCAAGCCACGGCCTGGATGACGATGAGAGTGCGGGGTGCGCTTCCAAATTTTAAACTTGGAACGGTATGTGCATGCGCCGGACTAGAATGGGACGAGGAAAAAGCGCATGATGCATCATACGACGTACACAAAACACTCGAGCTTTATCAATACTTAAGGCGCGATATCCCACAATTGTAGCGTTTACGGCGTAGTTTTCTATACCTGGTATACGTCCGGGGACTATTTTCACCCACGTGAAAATAGTTGTGTACATTCTCCGAGATTTATGATATAATGATTATGTAAGCCAAACTACTATATGATGAAAGTTATTAAAACCGCTACTTCGGAAATTGACAGCCAGAACCGCCAGTTTATCTGGACGGTATATGAAGATGGCTCGGCGCTCAGTCGCGAGATTCAATGGCCATTGAGCTGCGACGCTGCACGTCGCACCAAGGAAACTTGGAGACTCGCTCATGCTCCCGGCAGTGAAATGGCACTCATGATCGCTCGGTTCGTGTAAGCCAAACCACTGTATGATGAAACTTATTAAACCTACATTGGAGAATTGGGAAAAGCGAAAGCAGGAACTTGCGGTTAGGAGTCCTAGCATAGAGCGCGGGTGTGATGGCAAGACCAACCTCGGACGCCACTACGCGAAACAAGCGGACAAGCTCGCTGCAAAACACGGCAAAACTTTTGGAGTATATGACTGCCCGCACTGTGGCGGAACCCACATCACCACGAAGCTCGACAAGTCTGAAAGCTACGCGCCTCTACTCCATACCACTCAATGAATACTTATCAGCATTTCAATGTGGCCTCGCTAAAATTATGAAAATAAAATTTACTAACGGACCATGCGGGTACTGCCCAGTACAAGCTGAGGGCACGATCAACGGCTACCCTTTCTACTTTCGCTCTCGCCATGCTTGTTGGGCGCTGCATGTAGCATCATCTCCAAGCGGTGATCCACTCGATGACGACGCCTGGTCCATCATCGAGGACTACCCGGTGACAGGAGTGACGAAAAATTTACTCTTGGATGCTGGCTACGCTACAATACCAGAATGTGTCGCATTTATTAAGCGTCAAGCAAAAACTTTTACCAAAACACTAATATGAAAGACCAAAACTACATTGTACTTAACAAAACTGGAGCTGAAGTGATTGTCTCTGCGCGCACTGCAGCTGAAGCATTAGGCATCTTCCTCAAACGCGGCCGCTATGGACTTGGCGCAGGCTGGATTCTCACTCGTCAACCAGACGGTTGGATTGTGGCAAGCAACAAAGGCGGCAGGACTCTTGAACGGGCATATCACAAGCTTCGTGAAGTGGACTACAGCCGCTCACATAAGCGTTATTCTAACGTCGGCTAATTCATCTCAAACATATACTACATCATGAAACTAAAATTCAATTCTCACACATCTTATACTGTCGCGTTAAACTCGCTTAGCGGCAACAACTTCAAGTTTGACAACTGCCGTGACGAGCTTGCACTGCAGTTCTTTACTACTGAATGCGTAGACAATGCCATTCTTGACTTGACATCAAAGGGTTTGCTTGCCGGCACTGACTTTAATTTTCATCGTTTCTCTGCATAAATTATGAAATTACCTACATTATACAGTCGCACGTCGTCTGGTGCAACCCAAGTATGGACAATTGAAATTCAAATGAATGCTTATCGCACATTGCACGGGCAACTTGGCGGTAAGATTGTCACTACTGAATGGTATACCACCGCCTCCACAAATGTCGGTCGCGCAAATGAACGTGATCCGGACGAGCAAGCGCTCTTTGAAGCGCGGGCATGCTGGAAGAAAAAGCGTGACAGTGGAATGTTTGAGGATATTGATGCCATTGACACCTTTACATTTATTGAGCCAATGCTGGCAAAAAAATGGGAAGACCGCAAAAACAAGGTTGTGTTTCCGCTGTATTCTCAGCCAAAGCTCGACGGCATGCGTGCAATCATTACTCGTCACGGCGCAAGCAGCCGCAATGGCAAGCCGTGGGTTACAATCCCACACATTCTTGAGCAACTTGCTCCAGTGTTTGCGGCGCATCCCGACCTAGTGCTTGATGGTGAACTCTATACACACGAGTACAAGGATGACTTTAATAAGATTAGCAGTCTCATTAAGAAAACAAAGCCATCAAGCGCAGATTTGGCCGAGTGTGCAAAATCGGTACAATTTTGGTGGTATGATATTGTGGATGCCGACAATATTTTTTCTGATCGTCATTCGCAAATCGTGTCACTATTCAATGGTTTCAAGTTAGACTCTAATATAATTGTGCCGGTTCCTACCGCCCTCATATACGATGATTTTTCACTTGATAGCGTATATGAAGAATATATGAGTGATGGCTATGAAGGTCAGATGATTCGGGTTGATTCAAATTATGAATGTAAGCGATCCGACACGCTGCTTAAGCGCAAGGAATTTTCTGATGCTGAATATCGTATTGTAAGTATTGAAGAAGGCAATGGCAACAAAACAGGAATGGCTGGATATGCAATTCTAGAAAGGCCAGACGGCAAAACATTTCGCAGCAATATCAAAGGCAACCACACGTTTCTAAAAGAGCTGCTGACACACGCCCAATCTCTTCGTGGAACATATGCTACATGCACCTACTTTAACCTTACCCCAGACGGCATTCCGCGCTTCCCATACGTCACCAGGCTGAGAAGTGGGTCCGGAATTGACTAAAATTGACGACACCCATTAGAGATTTTCTATACCAGGTATACGTCCAGAAACAGCATCACAAACATACTATAATTAATAAACAATGAAAAAAACAAATTGCAGAATATCTAATAGCGAATTAATTGAACTTTTTACATTAGGAGATCTATGTATTTCCGATTTCATCGAAGATGATCAAAAAGAAGTCGAAAAATTTGAATTAAAACTAATGTTATCTAAAGAATCTGGGCTTGTTCAGCTTGAATCAGGAGTTGATCCAGATAAAATGTATGGAAGATACTGGTATAGATCTG
>Ga0209443_1001497_pt1 | contig 14641 bp, 10 predicted proteins | sample LauGreBMM110DCMD_2_FD_187571 | JGI IMG/M metagenome (GOLD analysis project Ga0209443, IMG submission 187571) | Freshwater lake microbial communities from Lake Michigan, USA - Su13.BD.MM110.DCMD (SPAdes) (version 2) | ecosystem: Environmental > Aquatic > Freshwater > Lake | place: Lake Michigan... | reverse complement strand
TTTAAATTATTAAAAAAATTATATTTATTACTTTTTTATATAAAATTATATATAAAATTTAAAAATCATTTGTAATGGTAAAACTATTATCTCTACCTGTATTTAGAACTGATGCTTTTTGATATTGAGTTGGTCTAGATTCAAAAAAGTTTGTTTTTCCTTCCATAGAAATACTTTCCATAAAATCAAACGGATTAGTTTCATTCCAAATTTTATTATAATTTAGAGATACAAGTAATAAATCTGATACAAAACGAATATATTGAGACATCAAATCACTATTCATACCAAGTAAAGAACAAGGCAAACTATCACAAATAAAATCACGTTCAATTTCATAAGCTTCTTTAAACATAGAGTGAACTATATTTTCATCTATTCGTTCATTAAACATTGAATATAAAAGACAAGCAAAAGCGGTATGCATTCCTTCATCACGTGCAATAAATTCATTTGAATCACAAAGTCCGGGCATAATATTTTTCTTTTTTAACCAAAAAATAGCACAAAAAGAACCGGAAAAAAACACTCCTTCAACAATAGCAAAAGCAATTAAACGTTGTGCATAAGAATCTCTTGATTCAATCCATTTATATGCCCAATCTGCTTTTCTTTTAATACATGGATAATTTTTAATTGCATTTAATGCTTTTTCTTTTTCTTCATTATTACGAATTATATTATCAATTTGTAATGAATAAGTTTCATTATGTATATTTTCCATCATTTTTTGAAAGTCATAAGCTATAATAGCTTCGCGAATTTGAACTTCTTGAATAAATCTTTCACCAAGATTAATATTTACAATAGTATCAGAAGCAGCAAAAAATGAAAGAATCATTTTTATAAAATATTGTTCATTTTCATTTAATTTAATAAAATCATCATAATCTTTGGAAAAATCTATTTCTTCGGTTGTCCAAAATGCAGCTATTTGTTTTTTATATGCTCTCCAAATGTCAGTATATTTAATTGGATACACTGTCAATCTATTATTTTTAGGGTCAAGGATAGGTTCCATTATATAACTAAACCTTTATTTTAAAATTTATAATATCAATTTTTTTTAAATTAAAATTTTTCTAATAATTTACAAAAATTATATAAATTATTATAATGAGTTTTATAAAAAGTTCACAAAAACCAAATCTAGTTGAAATTAAAACAATTCAAAAAATTAATAAAGTTCAACAAATATTAAAAGAACAAAATGTAAGTTTTATTCAAGAATTAATGAAAAATTTATTTAATTTAATACTTAAAAATATTGGCAGTTTAATTGTAATTATATTATTAATAATTTTATTATATTATAGATATACTGAAGTTCAAGAAAAGAAAAAAAATGAAAACAACCAAAATATAAAAAATTATTTTTAAAAAAAATATTTTAATTTAAATATTTTTATTTTTATTTTAATTTAAATAAATTACATTTAAAGAAATCATTTCAATTATTAATTAATGGAAATTGATTTTTGTGTAAAAAATTACTTGGAAAATTATAACTTACTAATAGAGCAACTTACATTTCTCTTTAATGAAGACGAATTTAAAGAATATATTATAGTTTTAAATAATGAATCAAAAGATAAAAAATGGTTACGTGGCGTTAGATTTCAACAACAAATTTCTAATGAATTATTTGATACATTTATAGAATCTAAAATAAAACTTTTTTCTCATAAAGATGAAAATACTAAAAATCTTTCAGAAAGTTTATTTGGTACTGAATTATCTTTAAAAAAAATATTTAATAATCGTGATGATAATACTAAGTTTATTTTATGGGCTTATTTACATTTAATGGTTTTAATGGTTGAATTAACACATCAAAAAAATAAAGATAGAATTAAAAAATTATCTAAATTAATTGAAGAAAATAATCATTTATTAGAAAAAGCTAAAAATAAAGCGGTGCAACAAAATAATGTCAAAGATCCAAAAAGTATGTTAAAACAAATTTTTAATGTTGATGTAAATGATGAAACAAATGAAATGTTAAATGATATAGTTAAATCATTTGAATCATCATTAAGTAATGAAAAAGGAAATCCTTTAACAGGTATTTTTGATATTAGTCAAAAAATTTCATCAAAATATCAAGAAAAAATAAACACAGGTGAAATTCAATTAAATAAATTAATGGAAGGTATTCAAAAAAATATTCCTGGTATGGATGACATAATGAAAAATGGTTTAGATGGTATAATGGGAGGAAAAGAACCAACGAAACCTAAAGAAACTGTTATTATTGATGAGAATTTTTCTACAGCTGATGTTGAATTAGGAAAACAAACTGAAACTAAAAAAGGATTTAATATTGGTAAAATGTTAAACATGGCTAATTCTTTAGGTGTATTAGGTGGGGATAATATATTTGGTGGAAATAATCCATTAGGTGGAGATAATCCAATGGATAAAAATATGAGTGAATTATTTGGTATGATTTCATCTATGGGAAATTTAGATAATAAAGAAAATATCGAAAATCTAAAAAATAAAATGGATGACTTTTTATCTAAACAAGGTATTGATATTAGTAAATTAAATAATGATATTGATACAATGATGCAACAAGGAAAAGAAGGAAATAAAAAAGAAGAGAATGAAGAAGAAAAAATAGAAGAGAAAGCAGAAGAAGAGAAAGAAGCAGATGAAAAGAAAGAAGCAGATGAAAAGAAAGAAGCAGATGAAAAGAAAGAAGCAGATGAAGAGAAAGCAGAAGAGAAAGCAGAAGAAGAAGAAGAGAAAGAAGAAGAAGAAGAAGAGAAAGAAGCATAAAAATATGTCTACTTTAGAGCAGATAAAGTAACATCTGTAGTGAAATCAGGATCAACAGGAAGAGTAAGTAGTTGTTTCATGGTAAGAACAGACAGCATAAACTAATTTTTATTTAAAAATTAGTTTATTCATTCAGTATCTAAATATTAGAAATAAAAAAAAAAGAGCCTTTGAAACATAAGTAAATTATTTATATATTTTATATTATTTATAAATATTATAAAACCACTTATAAAAATGAAATTTTTTATAAGGAGTTGAGCCCTTTTGAATCAAATCATTAAAATTATTTATTCTATCCCAACCATTACTTCCTCCATCTGGTCTATAAAATAGTAAATGTGATTTTAAATCACATGAAATCATTTCAATATGTCCCATACCAAGGTATCGAAATCCAATATCAAAAACATTATTTTGTCCTTGTTCGCAAATATCTTTATATCTTTTTAAGGCTTCTTCTAAGCTCATTATTGTCCATTCATCTAAATATATTTCTTTTTTTTCATTACCAAATATTTCATAAATTAGTTTTACATTTCTATTAACATTTTCTGGAATTTGTAATTTTAGATCATTATATTGTTTAAATGATTCAGTACTATTTTTCATAAAAAATGGTTTATCTGATGAAGTATAATTATTAGTAGATATAGTACCTTTGTTTAATACTTCTAATATTTGAGTAATAGTTTTAATTTTTTTGTTTGTAATACTATCCATTGTAATATTTAGTAATATAATTAATAATTTAATATTTATATTATTCAATTTTTATAAATTTTTTAACATATATGTTCCCTTTAGTTTATATCCACAATGTTTCTCATAATATTCACGAGTACCGACACCTGCAATAACTGCGCATTTTTTATATCCATTCATTCGTGAAATATTCTCAGCATTCTTCATAAGAAATTTACCATAACCACGATGTTGTGATCCATTTCCATTTGTTCCAACACCAAGTGAAAGACCATAAACATGTACTTCACGAACAAGAGCACAATCAAGTAGTTCTGGAATGATATTACCATTTTCTCCACCGGGTGTAGGGTCAAAACGAAGACGTAAGAAACCAAAAAGCCCAATATATGTTTCTAAATTACCAGACCAATATCTCCACTTTCCTGTAAATATCCAAATTAAAAAACTAACAAACATAAACCAGTAATATTTAATAAAATCTATCTTATTCATTTCATGAGCTTCAATTGATAAATGATATTCTATACCTTCACTTGCTTTATATTTACGAACTACCAAATATGATTTAAGATTTTCAAATTCCAAATCACCAATTTCCATTTCTCTAATACCAACACACTTTTTATTATTTTTTTTCATTCGATCAATAATAATCTGATTTAAATTTCCCATTTTATTTCCAGCTTCAATTCCTTTTGAAGGAATATCACGAACTAGTCGTTGAATTCGAATCCAAGGTTGCATTTTACTCTTATAATAAATAAGAACCTCTATTAATGCTTCCAGATTCTTTTCTGCATAAGGCATAAATGTACCTTCTTTATACATATCACCAATTCCACTATGTACAATTAGATTAGGATCGGATGATTTGCAAACAGCAGTAGGATAAATTTTTACATCATCAAATTGTAAATTAGGATTATTAATAGCTTCATCAAACATCCACATATCTAGTTCTGGAGTAGAACCAGGAAGATCGGGCATAAGATGAACGACAACTTTAAATCCACATTGCTTTAGATAACGAATTGCTCTAATAGTATGCTTAGTATAACAAGCACGATTCATTTTACGTAGAATTTCATCATCATAATGTTGAACACCAATTTGAACACGAGTTACACCCCAACGTCTATAATCACGTAGCGATGTTGGAGAAATATTATCAGGACGTGTTTCGATTGTTAGACCAATAATACGGAATATAGATGTTTCATTTTCATGAATCTCTTCTTCTAATGTTTTACAAGGACGTTCCATACCATATGTATTTGCAGAATAATAAAGTTCTAACATAACTTGTTCACGATAGTCTAGTGGATAACTTTCCCAAGTACCTCCAGAAAGAATAATTTCCATTTTTTTACTATTTTTATCAGCAGAATTAATATTTCCAGTATGATAATAACTACGAATACGATCGTGAAATTGTCCCTTAACATCAAAATCATATTGTAATGCGCGTAACATTGCAGGTTCATTTGAAAGATATGAACGAGGTTGTGTTGGTTTTCCAGCTAAATCAGTTTCCTTTGGACAATAAGAACAGTTATACTTACAACTAAAAACGTGAGGTGAAAGAACTACTGTCACTACAAGAACACCTGAATGAGAACGAACCGCACGTTTAATCATCCAATGTTTAAAATTAATAGGAATATCTATAGAAGAAAAATGTTCTTCATAACAACTACGAATATCTGGCTTTGATGGTGCGATTTTATACTTTCTTTTTATATTATGTACTAACGTATCAATCTTTTTAGTATTTATATCTAAATTATTTTGAAGAAGTTCATTAACAAAATCTTTCAAAATAATAGGATTAGGTGATATATATTTATTTTTATACTCTTTATTATCCTTCTCGATAGATATCTTAACAGAAGTATTTGGTACGATAGATTCAATTTCCATTTTTTTTATAATAATAAAAATATATAATATATATAAAATAATGTTAAATTATCAATTTTTTTATTTAAAGAAAAAACTAATATTTAAATTAATGGAACAATTAAAAAATATAGGTGATGATTTTTTTAATGAAAATATGTTTGAAGAAGCTATTGAAAAATATACATTAGCACTACATTTTGATTCTGATGATAAATATAAAATTTATTTAAATAGATGTTTATCATTTTATAAATTAAAAAAATATAATAAAGCTTTATCAGATGCTATTAAAGCAACTAGATTAAAACCAGACAATGCTAAAACTTGGGGACGTTTAGGTAGTTGTTTAAGTATATTAGGAAAAAAATATCAAGCTGTTTATGCATTTAAAAAAGCATATGAATTAGAACCTTTAAATGAAAATTATAAAATAGAATCTAATAGAGAAATAGATTTTAATGATTCTGATACAGAAGAGGAAGAGGAAGATGACAATAAATATAAAAAAGAAGAAGACGATGATACAGAAGATGAAGATAATAAAGATAAAGAAGAAGAAAACGGTGTAAAAAAAGATGAAGAAAAAGACGATGAAGAAAAACATGATGAAGAAAAACATGATGAAGAAAAAGACGATGAAGAAAAACATGATGAAGAAAAAGACGATAAAGAAAAAGACGATGAAGAAAAAGAAGAAGAAAAAGAAGAAAATATTAATACTATAAATTGTATACCTAATATTGATAGTATGTTAAATAATAAAATGGTAAATAATATGTTTAATAAAATGTTATCTAATGAAGAATTATTAAAAAAAATATCAGAACAAAGTTTTCAAGATAAAATGTTATCTTATCAATCAAATCCATTTGAAGTATTAAAAGATAAAGAAATTATGACATTAATGAGTTCTTTTTTTGCTGAAAATAAAAATTAAATACCATCAATAACTTCTAATTCATCTTTATCTTCATTAAGATCAAATATAGGTTTACTAATATTTTCTTTTAAAATTTGTCTAATATTAATGTTATTATTAATATTAGAAACAAACAATCTTTCTCTTGTCGATTTTTGGTCACCTGTCGATTTTTGTTCACCTGTTAAATTTTCATTAGATATATAATTAATTGGGGGAAACCCTCCTTTAATTTTTTCCATTATATAAAAATAGAAAATATTTTTAAACTTATTTGTAATATATAGAACTAACCACTTTAGGAACTTTATTTGAACCATCAAATTCAAATTTTAAAAATACAGTTTTTGAAAGTTTTAATTCAGATGTAAAATTTTTAATAGTTTCATCAGTAACTTTAACTTCTCCTTGTAAGAAAATATATTTAACATTTGAAAAATTATCATATACAACTATAGGTAAATCTGTTAAATGACTTAAAATATAAAGTTCAACTTTACCATCTGTATTATAAGATGACTTTCTAAATTTATTTATAGTAGAATCAAAGAAATTTTCATCATCTTTAAAATATTTAATTAAAAATTTATTTATTTCTTGATTATTTTTATTATTTAAAATAAAATCAATAATATTTGCTTTTAATAAGTTAGTCATGGATGATTGTAAATCAGACGTATAACCTAAATTTCTAGAATCATCATCATATAAAGGATTATTAATCCAATAAAAACAATTAACAAATCCTCTAATAATAGAATCATTATTTGATTCTATTTGTTGTATTAATTGTTTACCTAATTCAATTAATTCTGGAATATCTTCTTCAATAATTTGGGTAGTTTTAAATGTTAATTGTCTTTTTCCGATAATTGGAGCTTTATCCTTACCAAATATTTCATTCATAATTTTATGTATGTTAAAGTTAGATGATTTTATTATTTTTTGATTTAATCTATTTGAATATTGTGTATAATCTACAATATCAGATACATAATAATTATTTTCTTGTAAAATTTCTTTAAATTTAATATTATCTTGAACTATTTCTTCAATAACTCTATTTACATAATCTGCAGCCATAATATCATTCATTAACATTTTACAACTATCTTTTTCCCAAGCACAATGATGGTTTGATAAACATTTATTTTTAGTATTATTAATTTCACAATAATCTCTAACATTATAAATAATATAATCATCTAATTTAGGTAATTGTTTTATATAATGAGACATTGATAGATTTTGTTTTGCACCACCAGATAAACCAAATGTTGATATTATTTTTTTATCAATTATATTAAATAAAATTTTTCTTAATTCATATTTTTTTTCTTTATTTGGTATAATATTATTTCTTACAATACTTATAATTTTATCTTTTATTTCTTCATTTTTTTCTAAAAAGTAACTTAATTCTAATCGATATATATTATAACCCTCTGAATAAAATATTCTATTTTTAACACGATAAGTTCTATCATCTATTACAACTTTATTTTTAATAATTTCTTTATCTATATCTTCTTCTAAAGGTTGGAAACGTATAGATAACCCTAATTTTTTAATTACTTTACTAGATAAATATTCATTTTTAATTGGAATAATTAAATCATTATATAATAATAAAGATACTATTTTATACGTATCTCCTTTTTGTAAATCATAAAATACAGTTCTTGGAATAAAATCTTTATTTTTTAATTGATTACTTTTTTTAACTAAATAATCTAACTTTTTAATTACATCATTAATTGATTTTAATTTTAATATTTCTTCTAAAAATATAAAATCATATTTATAATGAGTACCGGATGGTTTAACTGGTATTAAGAAATTATCATCAATTTCAATATATTTGCATTTATTTCTATTATCTATTATTAATTTTTTTATTTTAATATTTTCTTTTTCTAAATCCAATAATATATTTTTACAACATAAATCATTCGATATTGTTACTTTATTTAATAATTTATTTTGACAACTCTTTTCATAATAATAATTAATTTCAGTTAAAATTTTACTCATTAATGAATCTGAACGAATAAAAAATTTAGATAAATTAATTTTTTTATCTTTCTTTTCATCTTTTTGAACTTTATAAATTGGAAAATAATATTTATTTTCTTTAATTAATATAATAACATCTCTATTTTCATTAATCATAAAATCATTTTCAATATTTAAACAATTCATATAATATTTTTCTTTTGTTTGTTCTTTTTCTAATGCTTTTTTAATTAAATAAGTTTGTTTTTCAAGAACATAAAAATAAATACCATTTTTTGATAATAGACCTGGAATACCTAATAATTCGCCTGTAATATCATATTCAAGATAATTAGATGTTTGTATAAATTCTATAAAATTATCTCTAGTTGAAAAACTTTCTCTAATATCACCATTATTTAAAAATAAAAAGTATTTTTCATTTTTATCATTTTTAATAAAATTAATCATTTTATTTTTTAATTCATTTATATTAGTTTGATAAACATCAGCTATTGCAGCTAAAAAGTTAAATTTATCGTGTTTTACAGTAAATTTGAAAAAATAACCAGATTTTGATTCTAATAAATAATGATTTTTAATTTTATGATCATTTTTCCAAATTTGATTAAAAAATAAATCCAAATATTTTGGTAAATATATAAATCTATTATCTTGTACTTTATTAGTTTCTTGTAAAATATAAATTTTATCACCAACTGTTGAACCATCAGTACCTTTTTCATCTAATGTTGTTATTTTTTCACCAATACATTTTTTATAATATGTCATTTTAAATTTATTACCAGATGTTAATTGGTCTTTCTTAAAACAACAAGGCATACATAAATCATTTGGATTATTACCTTTTGTTAAAAACCCAACATACATATGTTCTTTATTTTCATCAGGATTACAAGTAAAATAATTATATTTACCTTCATCGCCTAATAATTTTATAGCTCTAATAGTTACTTTTTCAATTTTACCTTTAATTTTAACATCAACTATTCTTTCGTAAAATCCAGATTTTTCATTTAATTTATATCCTTCTTTAATTAATTTATCAATTTGATCATCTTGAGAAATATCAGGTCTTCTTTTTTTATCATTACCACTATTTTGACAATTACGGGTCCATTGATTTTGACCTTTTTCTGGTTTATAACCTAATCTATTCTTATCTAATGCAGTAATAATTTTAACATTTTTAATAGATGTATCATAATCAACTATTTCAACAACTTTATTTCTTCTTTTAGCAATTTTATTTAAGGTTTTTAATACATCTTTTAATTTTTGATATTTCTTTTTTTTATATAAATATGTTTCAGAATACAAGTATATTAAAACTTTCATAAAATTTATAATTTCATCTAGTTGATGTTTATCTCTAGCACCAGTAATTCTAATTTTATATTTTTCTCTATCACGACCTTGAATACTTATATCTATACCGGGTGGTTTAGAACGTGGTAATGTTTTAAGAAATTTAATTAATTTATTTGATTTTTTAATAACTTTCATATATTTTTCTTTTACATAATCTAATTCTTTTGCAGCAAATTCTTGTGTAATGTTAAATTGTTTAGCAACTTCATCAATTAATTCTCTATCAGTTAATTCATAATTTCTTAAAAAATATAACATTCTTAAATGCATTTTAGTTCTATTTTCATATTTGGAAATTCTTTTATATCTTAAATATGTTCCATATTTTGAAGTTTCTTCTTCATTTACTATTTTTAAAGATTGTCTCTTTTTAGGTTCAATTACAAGAGAAACATATGGGAAAAAGAATCTTGCAAATTCAGATAAATCATTATGATTAATTTTAAATTTTTCAGGAATTGTAAATTTTTGAATAGTATTAATAAATGCAAATTTAAATCTATCATCTGGAGGTAAAATAAACTTAATTTTCTTATTTTCACTATTAATCTTTTTTAACAGACTTCTAACTATGTCATATGTTTTATAAATATCATATATCGTTGCCCCATCCTCTTCTTTAAAAGTAATCTTATATTCTATTCTACCTGACTCATGAATATTAATTGAAATTATTTTATCATTTTCAAGTTTAACTTTAACTGAAATACCATATGGTGCATTTTCAAACCATTTAGACATTATATCTTGATTATCTATTTTTTCTGTTTTTGTATAAAATTTATATGTTATATTTGTATCAGGTGTTTGATATTGAATAAACGGATAATCTTGATTAACAACAAAATTATCAAAAATTCTATATAAATTAAATTTAACATCTGATGTTGTTCCAGTTATATTTTTAGGATCATATATATTAACATGTATAATTGATTGAATTATATGATTTTCAAAAAAATATTTTTCATAATCAGCTAATTCTGTTTTTGCTTTCTCAACATTTTCATAAATTTCTGTTTCTAATTTAACATCAATTTTAATTGTATTAAAAACATTATCAATATATTGTATTTCTTTATCATCTTTTCCATTTAATAAAGCTAATATATTTTCCATTCTTTCATAAGTAATACCAGGATAATAAATATTAACATAAACTTCATATAAATTCTTTTTACTTTCGGATTCTGGATTATAGTTTGAACCAAATTCATTATAGATATCTAACATAAATATTTCATTATTAGTAATAAATTTTTCATAAAAATCTAATATATTTGTTTCATCATCCTCTCTTTTAATTTTATATCCGAAAGAATCTTTTAAATATCCTAAATTATTTCTTAATTTTTCATAAACTTTAAGATTTTCATTTGGTTTAATATCAATTTTTAGTAATTCATTTCTACGAATCCATTTTTGACCCAACATAACTTGATCTATTTTTCCTTCAAATGTATATTCTGTCCAAAAATATTGTGCTTCTGGTAATAATTTTAAATTTTCATCAAATTTAGGATTCATTGGTATTGATACAGCTATTTTATTTCTAATTGTTTTAATAGTATCATCCATAAAAATATATTGCGATGTAATATATACTTTATTATAAACTTCTTCTAATTTAGAATCATATGTAATATTATCTAACGAATCATCATAATTTTTTGTTAATTTTTCGGTAGATTTTTCCCATTTTTTATCATTTAAAGCTTCACTAATTAATTTGGAAGTTTCTTTAATTTGTTTATTTGATTCAATATCAGTTGATATATACATTTTAGTTAATTCTTCTAAATTAAAATCACCTTCTACTTCTTCATCTAATTGATCTTCTGTTATAACTATTTCATTCTTTTCTTCTTCTAAATCAGATGGTATATTATCATCTGTAACTATTTGATTTATATCTAGTTCATCTAAATCTTCATATCCAGAATCAATATCTAATTCATCATCTGATTCTTGACCTCCAATTTGTTCATTATCTGGTTCTTGATTATCTGATTCTTCATCATCATCTGATACTTTACCTCCAATTTGTTTATTATCTGGTTCTTCATCATCTGATACTTCAAATTGCTTATCTAAATCAAGTTTTATTATATTTATTTTATTTTGGTTAAAATTAAATTCATTTATCATTTCTCCTCCATTTTGTTCTAATAAATTAGGATCAATAACTTGAAGAGTTGTGTCTTGTGGTATTTCTATAGTTTTTTCTAGTTGATAAGTTCTAAAATCTATATCATTTTTTCTTGTTAAAGTTTTAATTTTATTTTTTATTAATAAAAAATTATAATAAGAAGCAGAATATGAATATGAAACTTTTTTTACAACTGGTTCATTTAAAAATTTATTAACCCATTCTTTACTTAGTTTTGATTCAAGTGCTTTTCTTTTACTACTATTATTTTTTATATTATTAATTTGAAAATTAATATGATCACTTATAAAAAAAAATTCATACCATTTTTCTCCATAATAAGATTCTAATTGTTTAATTTCTTTTGTTGATAATAAATTAAATGTTGTTAATAAATCTTTATCTTGTATATTATTTAATATTTTTAAAAGCGATTCATCAATTATATTTCCTACAAATATATAAACTTTATATTGAATACGTCTATTATTATTTTTAAATTTGTGTATTATTTTTATTGGATTTTTCATATTATATCTTATGAGGAAAATAATTTTAATTAAAATATTTATTTATTATTTTAATTAAACTATTGATGATGATAATATCATACCGCAGTATTCCATATTATTAATTTGATAATCTACTTTTATATATAATCCCATATCTATAGCTTCTTCTGTTAAAAAGAAAAAAATTTTCTTAAAAAGATCATCATGACCTATTTCTGGACAAGCCATATGTGCCATTTCGTGTATTGCTACATACATTAATAAATTTATATCATGAAAATTACCAGTTACTTTACTTTTTAAACAAAAACCTAATTCTTCACCTTTATTTATTGTAAATGAAGTTAAATCTGACTCTGGTATATTTTCATAAATATATGTTCTTTCGTTATTAAAATTTTTTTCTAATAAATCTATATATTGTTCGTATTCTTCATAATTTTTTTTATTATTAATTAAATTATTTCTTAATTTATACATTCTATCTACTAAAGTACCTAGTAGATTTGCTGATTCTACTTTATTTTTATCATTATAAACCATAAATTTAACATTATTATTTGCTTCAACTAAAGTTAATCTATTTTTTTTAATAATATATAAAATATATATAAAAATTATTATTATAGATATTAAAATTGATTCATTTATTTCCATTTTAATATTTATTAGAAAAAAAAAACTTTAATTATTATTAAAAATTATTTCTAAATATAAATATATGGGAAATACAATAACAAAAGATAATGATACAATTAATTGGAATAATCTTAAAACTGATAATTTTTCTGATTCTTTAAATAATAAATATTTAAGTAATGATTCTAAATTATTATTAAGTAAATTAGATATAAATTTATCTAATATTCCAAATAATGAAACGGATAGTATTGATAATATTTTTTCAAAATATCAATCTCAATCTCAATTAATTTCAAATGATTTTAATACTACTACCTCTCTTGATAATAAAAATTCTGATCAATTATCAGAAACATCACCTTTTATTAGCTCAGAAATGTATAATTATTTAGTAAAAAAAAATCAATTAGGTGGTGGTAATAATAAACAAAGAGGTGGTGCATTAAATAATGATAATGAGGATAGTTCCACATCTGAAACATCTGAATCTGATTCTGATTCTGATTCTGATAAACCTAAATCTAAAAAACCAGAATCTAAAAAACCAGAATCTAAAAAACCCGAATCTAAAAAACCCGAATCTAAAAAACCCGAATCTAAAAAACCCGAATCTAAAAAACCCGAATCTAAAAAACCAGAATCTAAAAAAGATAAATCTAAAAAAACTGACTCTGACTTCGAATCTGACTCTGAATCTGAATCTGAATCTGAATTCGAATCTGAATCTGAATCTGACCCTAAATCTGAAGAACCTAAATATAATTCTAAATATTCAATTTCTAATTCTTCAGAATTATCTAAAGATTCTATTTCTAATAATGAAAATTTATCTTATATTTCTTCACCTGGTAATTCTTTAGATTCTGCAGATTCTGAATCTGATTCTGAATCTGATTCTGAATCTGATTCTGAAAAATTTTCTGGAGGCTCTATCTCTAATAATAATGATTATGTTCCACCTTCAAGCATAAATACATCTGATATAAATATGATTTCTGAAGCATCATAAAATAATTATAATAAATTAATATTAATTTATTTTATATTTCAATTTCTTTTAATTTATTTTTTTCTTTTTTAGTTGATTTCTTTTTTTGTTCTTCAATTGGTTCTTCTATTGGTTCTTCTATTGGTTCTTCTATTAGTTCTTTTAATTTCTTATTTAATTTCTTTTTTGGTTTTTCTTCAATGGGTTCTTCAATGGATTCTTTAATTGGTTCTTCAATTGGTTCTTTAATTAGTTCTTTTAATTTCTTATTTGATTTCTTTTTTGGTTTTTCTTCAATGGGTTCTTCAATTGATTCTTTAACGGGTTCTTCAATTGGTTCTTCAATGGGTTCTTTAATTAGTTCTTTTAATTTCTTATTTGATTTCTTTTTTGGTTTTTCTTCAATGGGTTCTTCAATTGATTCTTTAACGGGTTCTTCAATGGGTTCTTCAATGGGTTCTTCAATGGGTTCTTTAATGGGTTCTTCAATTGGTTCTTTAATTGGTTCTTTAATTGGTTCTTCAATTAGTTCTTTTAATTTCTTATTTGATTTCTTTTTTGGTTTTTCTTCAATGGGTTCTTCAATTGATTCTTTAACGGGTTCTTCAATGGGTTCTTCAATGGGTTCTTCAATGGGTTCTTTAATGGGT
>Ga0209443_1001495_pt1 | contig 14648 bp, 5 predicted proteins | sample LauGreBMM110DCMD_2_FD_187571 | JGI IMG/M metagenome (GOLD analysis project Ga0209443, IMG submission 187571) | Freshwater lake microbial communities from Lake Michigan, USA - Su13.BD.MM110.DCMD (SPAdes) (version 2) | ecosystem: Environmental > Aquatic > Freshwater > Lake | place: Lake Michigan... | reverse complement strand
CTCTGGCTTCTCAACGCCTATGGGGTTAACCCTCTACAACCTCACATTAACCCCTACCATTAAATTAAACCCAGCCATAGGAAAATAAAAATTTTCTGTAGTTAATGCTCCTCCACTAATATAACTAAACGTATAACCATTAGGTTCGTATTTTTTATTAAATACATTATTTAGCTGTACAATAAACTGGGTGTTTTTAAAAACCTTGCCAGTTAAGTTGTAATTAAAATTTACATCTTGTACAAAAAAGGCATTTAGGCTTCTAGCATTATTAGCAGTGTTATCTAAGAATTGTTTACCTACATATTTGCTTAAAAAATTTAGGGTTGCATTTTTAAAGGGTATAACTGTAACGGTGTTTCCAATAACAATACTTGGCGAAAATGCAAGGGCGCTTTTTTTGTAAAAATTTATTTGTTGCCCACCATTATCATAATCATCAATATATTCTGTAAAGTTTTTTATATTATTTTGGCTAAGGGCAATATTACCAGCAAGGCTCAATTTTTTATTTACAACATAACCACCTTCTAACTCAATACCTAAGCGGTAACTGTTAGGTATATTTGTTCGGGTGTATGCACCCACATCATTTATTTTACCAGTTAATACCAATTGGTCTTTGTAGTGCATGTAATATAGGGTAGCTCCATACGTGTAGCTCTTTTTTTTCTTTTCAATACCTATTTCTATATCGTTCAATTGCTCTGCTTTGGGTTGGTCGTTTAGTGCCGCCTCAAAGTCGTTTCTATTGGGTTCTTTAGCTGCCCTTGCATAACTAATATAGGCTTGCCAACTATTTTTATTATAGGTAAAACCAATTTTTGGATTAATAAAATTGTAGGTGTTGTTTAAATTTAGTGGAGGATTATCTCTAAAACCATTAATGGTATAATTAATGTTTCTATATTGTATGTCTACAAAACTTTGCCAGTAATTAGTAAGCTGTTGTGTCCATTTTGTGTACACACTAAAATCTTTTTTTGTTGCAGGTAAATCATACCATCTATAATTTTTTGGTACAGCAGCTTGTGTAGCTGCCCAAATAATTTCGCCAAAATGTTGTCCATCATATTTATTCCAACCACCGCCAAACGTAAATTCGGTTTTTGCTTTTTTGTATTGTAACGAAAATATACTACCGTAAAAATTATTATCTAACCAAAGCCTCCTAATAATATCCGTTTTTTTAATAGTAGTTGTTCCATCAAAATAATCGGGCAACCCAACCGATGATAGCGCTCTATCTGCTTTATATTGTTCGTAAAAACCTTTACCGGTAGTTAAAAAAACAGCCACATTGCCACTCCAATATGCATTTATTTTTTGGTTATAAAAAAATTGATAATGTGTTTGCGTATAATCATCTACCTCATTTTCATAGGGGGTGCCCATACGCTCTGTTCCGCTAGGGTTGTAGGTTCTGTTTGTTTTTAAAAAAGTTTCTGCTACGCCATTGTAGGCTTGGTAGGTTCTTTCCTTTCCAGTAAAAATGTTCAATCTAAACGATGCGTTTTTTGCATTATATGCAGCCGTTAAATACCCCGATGATAGCTTACTTGTAGCCCTATCAATATATCCATCGCTAGTAATATTACTCAATCTTCCATCAACAGTAAAATGTTTACCCAACAAGCCGCTGCCAAATTTTACGGTATTTTTTAGTGTATTAAAACTTCCATAACTATTATTTATTTCGGCATATTTTGTGGTGTTTACTTCGTTAGTACTTAAAATAATGCTACCGCCAAAAGCACCAGCACCGTTGCTGCTTGTACCTACGCCACGCTGTATTTGTATGCTGTTTACCGAGGAAGAAAAATCGGGTAGGTTAACAAAAAATGTACCTTGGCTTTCAGCATCATTATACGGTATGCCGTTAAGGGTTACATTAATTCTGTTAGCATCTGTACCTCGTAATCGTATTCCAGTGTACCCCACACCGTTACCGGCATCGGAGTTAATAACAACACCAGGTGTTTGGTTTAATAAAAAAGGTAAATCTTGACCTAAATTATTTTTTTCAATAGCCTGTTTAATAAGATTTGTTTTTGCAAACGGGCTTTTATCTGCAGCCTTTATTGCAGTAACTTCTACGGGTTGTAAAAAACTAGTATCGTTAAATACTTTTGTTTGGGCTTTAGTAGATAAAGCTGTTGCACACCATAACAAAATGGTCATTCGTTTTTTCATTACAATAAATTTTTGTGCAAAATTTCGGTTGTGTAAGTAACCAAAATATAAGGTCCAACTCTATTCATTTCTCCCTCCGCAGGCATTATCCTGTTCAGGTTTAACGGGTTTAATCTCAGCTTTTAATTAATTAAGCACCCCGGAAATTTTGCGATTATTTTATAACTTGATACAACAAAGATAAACTATTTGTTACTTTACTTGTAAACTAAAAAAAATCATCAGCAAAAGACGGAGGCCCCATAAAAAAGGGTTAATAAAACCTACTACCAGCTTAGCTTTTAAATAATAACTAGGGTATAAAGTAGTTATTATTTGGCAACTACTTTGTAAAGCATTACTTTTGCATTGCGAGGTAGAGCAGCGGTAGCTCGTCGGGCTCATAACCCGAAGGTCCTTGGTTCGATCCCAAGCTTCGCAACACAATTTAAAGGCTCACAATTGAGCCTTTAAATTTTTTATTCAATACTTTTTTGAATAAAGATTATCTCCTCCATTCTTTAAGCTTGTTGTGGTAATCTAACGTATATAAACTACTATCACAATAAATGAAATCAGGTTTTGTAAACATATTCGGTAAGCCAAACGCTGGCAAAAGCACTCTCCTAAATGCATTAATAGGAGAAAAATTGGCTATTGTATCTCATAAGGTACAAACCACAAGGCATCGTATAAAAGGCATTTTATCTACCGCAGCGTATCAAATTATTTTTAGCGATACACCAGGCATTATTGAACCTAAATACAAATTGCACGAAAAAATGATGCAAGCCGTAAAAGGCAGTTTAGAAGATGCTGATGTAGCCTTATTAATTACCGATATTAACGAAGCCCCAGAAGAAAGTCATCAAATATTTTCGGCCTTAAAATTAAAAGTACCAGCAATTGTGGTATTAAATAAAGCCGATAAGGTAAGCGAAGAGCAACAAAATTTAGTAGTAGATTTTTATAGAAAACAACCGTATTGTAAAGACATTACCATTTTATCGGCCCTTAAAAAAAATGGATTAGATTTTTTGCTTAAAAACATTCTAAAACTATTACCCGAAGGACAACCTTTTTACGAAGGAGACGACCTTAGCGATATGCCTACTAAATTTTTTGTAGGTGAAATGGTACGAGAAAAAATATTCCAATTTTTTGGCGATGAAATACCCTACCACACTACCGTTGTTGTACAAGAGTTTAAAGAAAAATTAACCCTTATAAAAATACGTGCCGAAATAATTGTACAACGAGAAACACAAAAAGGTATTATTTTAGGTAATGGCGGCAGTATGATAAAAAAAATAGGAACAGAGGCAAGAAAAGATATAGAAACATTTTTAGGTAGTAAAGTATTTTTAGAATTGTTTGTAAAAGTTAGGCCAAAATGGAGAGACAACGAAATGCAGTTGAGGGAGTATGGGTATTAAAATGTTAAATGTTAGATGTTAGTTGTACAGTTATAATTTGAATCACTTCGTACATCTTAAATCGTACATCATAAATCGTACATAAAATGAGTTTTACAGTAGCAATAACAGGAAGGCCAAATGTGGGCAAAAGCACATTCTTTAATCGTTTGCTAGAGCAACGCAAAGCCATTGTAGATGATGTAAGTGGTGTAACCAGAGATAGGCAATACGGCGTAGCCGATTGGGCAGGTAAGCAATTTAATGTAATTGATACAGGCGGCTTTGTAAGCGGTAGCGATGATGTGTTTGAAAAAGAAATTGCAAAGCAAGTAATGATTGCCATTGAAGAAGCCAATGCCATAATTTTTATGGTAGATGCTGCTACCGGTATTATTGAGTTAGATGAAAATATGGCTCACATGTTGCGTAGAAGCACAAAGCCCGTTTTTTTAGTAGTAAATAAAGTAGATAATCATGAGCGCTTGTTAGAAGCAAGCGAATTTTATAGCCTTGGTTTTGAGCATATCTTTTTTGTTTCGAGTATTAGTGGCAGTGGTACTGGCGAAATTTTAGATGCTATTACAGATAGTATGAAGGAAGATGATTCTGTTAATGATGAATTAGCAGGACTCCCAAAGTTTGCCATTATTGGTCAGCCCAATGTAGGTAAATCATCTTTACTAAATGCCTTAATAGGGCAGGAGAGAACTATTGTAAGTAACATAGCCGGCACCACAAGAGATACCATACATACCCGTTATAATTTATACAATAAAGATTTTGTGTTGATAGATACCGCAGGTATTAGGCGTAAAAATAAAGTAAATGAAGACCTTGAATTTTATAGCGTAATACGTGCTATAAAAGCCTTGGACGAGGCAGATGTATGTTTGCTATTGATAGATGCTGGTAAAGGCATTACCGCACAAGATTTAGCTATTTATTCCCTTGCAGAAAAAAAAGGCAAAGGGTTAGTCGTATTAGTAAATAAATGGGATTTAATAGAAGATAAAAAAACGAATACCGCAAAAGATTACGAAAAAGAATTAAAGCAACGCTTGGCACCCTTTAATGATGTGCCCATTGTATTTATTTCGGTAACCGAAAAGCAACGTATTTTTCAAAGTATAGAGGCAGCCTTGCAGGTGTACGAAAATAGAGTACAAAAAATACCTACAAGCAAACTAAACGATATTTTATTAAAAGCAATTGAATCCTATCATCCCCCAGTAGTGCGTGGCAATCAAGTAAAAATAAAATACATAACACAGTTACCGGTACATACCCCAACCTTTGCATTTTTCTGTAATTACCCCGATGATATTAAAACACCGTATAAAAACTACTTAGAAAATCAGTTAAGAGAACACTTTAATTTAAAGGGCGTGCCCATTCGTATATTCTTTAGAAAGAAGTAAGCAGTTGGCAGTTGGTAGTTGGCAGTTGGCAGTTGGCAGTTGGCAAGTATTGTGCCGTACAAGGTAAGCCTAAACCCTCTAAACCCCTAAACCCTCTAAACTTTCTAAACCCCTAAACAACTTTCAACAACCTTCAACAATTTTCAACAATTTTCAACTTTCAACTCTTCCTTTTCTCCAAAAACAATTGCCCATATAAAACAAACTCCCTACTTTTACCCCAATTAAAAAACTAAAACAATTAAAATGAAAAAATTATTTGCAATTATTGCTTTAGCTGGTTTATTAACAGCTTGTAACAACGAAGAAGCTGCTAAAAAAGAAGCCGCTGATAAAGCAACTGCTGATTCTGTAAGAGCTGAATTTGTAGCTGATTCTATTAAAGCTGCTACTGCATCTCCAATGATTGATTCAATGAAAGCTAAAATGGAAGGTGCTGTTGATAAAATTAAAGCTGCTACTGCATCTCCAATGATTGATTCAATGAAAGCTAAAATGGAAGGTGCTGTTGATAAAATGAAAGAAGCACTTAAGAAAAACTAAATTTCATTGTAGTGTAATAACTACATACCATATTAAATCCCTGCACTAAGTGTGGGGATTTTTTTTATCGGCAGGTAACCCCACCAACCGATAAGCATATATCTAAAAACTCTTAGTGCCTTCCGTTTTAAATTCTACAGCTACCCCCAACCAACCCAATCACATTATAAATAAATTTTATAAAATTTATTTATAATGTGTATAAATAACTTAACAGTTTTATAACATTTTTTTAATTATTTAGTAATGTATGCTTATTTTCAGAGTTCAAAAAATTCTCAATATGCCGAAAATACAAAACTTAAGAACTAATATAATGCCTATACGGTAAGTTTTTACGCTTGTTGTGTGTTATTTTTTTTGTTGATTAAAAAAGAAAAATGGTAACTAAAATTTTACTAAAATAAAAACCAATTAACCGTACTAAACTATCTAATTAATAAAAATTAAAAAAATTTTAAATAAAACAAACAGCTATTCATTTTATATAAATACAATTTTTATGATTTTTTCTACAACTGATAATACAAAAAATACAAAAAACAATTTTATGAATAAATTAATTACTAAACTATTAGTGGGCGTTTTATTTGTGTTGGCAACGAGTGGTGGCGCATTGGGGCAGGTAACTGTAACAAACCCGAGTAATACTACACCTGCTTTGAGTGCAACATACTCAACCCTAGCTCTAGCTATTGCAGATGTAAACAATACAACTGCAATTTCGGGGCCTGTAACAATTACATTAGATGCAAGTACACCGCAAACAGCACCTGCCGGAGGTTACTCTATTACGGCAATACCTACTGGAGCATCGTCGGTAAATAATATAATTTTTGATGGAGGTGGCAACACGATTACGGCATATACACCCCAAACGACTGGAATCTTATATGATGCGATATTTAAATTAATTGGGGCTGACTTTATTACCATTCAGAATTTCACAATGCAGGAAAATGGGGGAAATACTGTTACAACAGCAGCTTCTAATACCATGACTGAATGGGGTGTAGCTTTATTATATGCTACGACTACAAATGGTGCTCAAAATAATACTATACAAAACAACTCGATAACATTAAATAGAGCATATTCAAATACTTTTGGAATTTATAGTAATGTTCGACACTCATCAACTGCACCAACAACAACTGCTGATATTACAACTGCAGCGGGTTCAAATTTTGGGAATAAAGTTTATACCAACACTATTAGTAATGTTAATGATGGAATTGTTTTCGTAGGTTCAAGTACTGCTGCAGCGATGGATAATGGTAATGATGTTGGAGGCTCATCTGCTGGCACTGGAAATACAATTACCAATTGGGGGGGGATTGTCTCAGGTGCAATTTCCTCGTATCCATCAGTTTCTGCATCTAATTCATGTATCTACATGAATCATCAAATTAATGAAAATGTTTCTTACAATACATTAACTAGTGCAACAAATATTACTACCATAACCACACAGAGTTTTTTAGGAATTTTTAAAACATATTCTGCTGGACAACCTACTGGTACTATTACTGCAAACTACAATAATAATACCATCACTTTGACTAATACTGGTGCTACTACTAGTCAAATGACATGTATGGCAATGCAGACTTTAAGCACCGCATTAAGCACCGCTACTTTTAATTGTAATAATAATAATATTATTAATTGTACAGTTTCTGGTGCTTCTGCAACTTCAGCTTCAATCTTAGGTATGCTTCATAGTTCAGGAGCAGGAACTTTTAATATAACTGGTAATACCATAAGAGGTTTTTCAACCAGTGCAACATCAGGAGGATTTACTGGAATACAACAACAAACAACAGGTGTAGTAACCGCTTTGAATATTGATAACAATAAATTAGGTGATGCTACTGCAGGTTTTGGAACTTTTACAAACGCAACAAATTCTGGAACTGTAACAGGAATCTCAGTTACTTCTACTGGTGCAGCAGCAACTTGTGCATTATCAATTTCATCAAATGATGTTAGAGGCATTGTACATAATACACAAGGAACTGGTGCTAATACATATATAAATAGTCCTGCTGGTACACTTTCTCAAAACATAAGTTCAAATACTTTTACTAATTTAAATATTCTTTCAACTGGTAGTGTAACTTTTATTTCACACTCATCTACAATGGCTGCTACTGGTACCCAAACTATCAATAACAACTCAATCGTTACAGCATTTAATAAAACCGGGGCTGGAGGAACTGTGACTTGCATCACAACTAATGGATCTTCACCCAATGGTACAACTTCAAATGTAACTAATAATAATTTTTCCAACATTACTGTAACGGGTGCTACCGCTATAACAGGAATAAACAATACCGATGGTGCAAGTTCGAGTCCGGCTAAAATATGCACGGGTAATACCTTTAATAACTGGACTGGAGGTACTAGTGCTATTATAGGCATAAAATATACCTATATAGGAGCAACTACTTCTAATATTCAAACTAACACGGTAACAAATTTGACAGGTCAATCCACCATTACCGGAATTACAATAGGAAGTTCATTTAGTGGAGCTACCACTTTAAATATTTCAAATAATATAGTTTCAAATTTATCCTCAACCGGATCTGGTGGTAGTGTTACTGGTATTGAAAACTCCAATACTTCAACATCTATAAATATTTATAAGAATAAAATTTCAGATTTATCAACAACGGCAACAACATCGTTAGTTGCAGGGTTAACCATAAGTGGTAGTGGAACTAATTTAAATGTTTATAATAATTTAATTGGTAATTTAACAGCTTCTGCAGGTAATAATTCAACTACAGATGTTGTAAGAGGTATTAATATTACAAGTGCATCAACTTCGTCCATAAACTTATTTTATAATACCATTTATTTAGCAGGTACTTCATCTGCTGCTGATTTTGCTTCAAGTGGTATTTTTCATACTTATAGTGCAACTGCAACTATTGCTAGTTTATTATTGAAAAATAATATTATTGCAAATACTTGTACTGCAAAAGGTGTAGGTAAAACAAGTGCTTTAAGAAGAAGTGCTGCAACCGATTTAGCTAATTTTTCAACCAGTTCTAGCAATAATTTATATTATGGAAGTACCCTTTATTTTGATGGTACTAATTCAGATGTCACTATGGCTGCTTTCTCAACAAGAGTAGGCGCTAGAGCGACTGCTTCTTTTACAGAAAACCCAACGTTTATAAGCACAACAGCTTCAAGTGTTGATTTTTTGCATATAAATACAACTACTCCTACACAAATAGAGAGTGGAGGAACGCCAATAAGTTCACCTATTAGTATTACAGATGACTATGATGCTGTTACCAGGGATGTTACTACACCTGATGTAGGTGCAGATGAAGGAACTTTTACCATTGCTGTTCCAATGTCTTACACCTCATCTACAACCGAGCAACTTACTGGTTTTGCTTATGCTGGTGCAATAAACCAAAGTATCATAAGGGTACAAATAGTAACAACAGGAGCTACCAGTCCTTTATCATTAACTAGTCTTACACTCAATGCAAATGGTACAACCGATATAGCAGATATCAATGCAGCTACTGCAAAAGTGTATTATACAGGAGCTTCAACAACATTTGGTACAAGTTCTCTATTTGGTGCTACAACACCAACAGTTGCTAATTTTACTGTAACAGGAAGTCAGACATTGGTTGAGGGTAATAACTATTTTTGGTTAGCCTACGATGTGGCTAGTGCTGCAACTAGTGCTAATTTAATTGATGGAGAATGTATTGATTTAACTGTAGGAACTGTACAAACACCAACAGTTAGTGCACCAAGTGGTAACAAATCTATTTTAGGAGCAATGAGTGGTACTTATGCAGTTGGTGCTAGCCAAACAGAAAATGGTTCTGCATTTACTACATTAACAACAGCTATTGCTGATTTAAATTCACGTGGTGTTTCAGGAGCTGTAATTTTTGCTTTACAAAGTGATTATTCATCTGCAACTGAAACATTCCCATTAACCATCAATGCAATTACGGGTGCAAGTGGCACTAATACCGTTACAATTAAACCTGCAAGTACTGTTACAGCTACAATCACAGGTTCTTCATCATCATCAAGCATTATTAAGTTAAATGGTGCCGATTATGTAACCATTGATGGTAGTAACAGCGGAGGTAGCACTAAAAACCTTACCATTACAAATTCAGCAACCACGGCTCCTACGGTTATATCCATAGCAAGTTTAGGAACGGGATTAGGTGCTACAAATAATACAGTTAAAAATTGTAATATAAATACCGGGGTGCAAACTAGTATAGGTTATGGTATATCAGTTGGTGGAAGTACGCCAGGTACATCGGGTGCAGATAATGATGATGTAACGATTCAGAATAATAATATTACAACTTGTGCGGTTGGTATTTATGCTATTGGTTCGACAGAAGTTACTGCTGGCGGAGATGACAATTTGAATATCAATGGGAATAGTATTGATTATAACGGTACACTTTCTAATGTATTTGCAATAAAAGTGGGTAATATCTTAGCTGGTAGTATTTCAGACAATAACATCACTATGGAAACAACACTTGCCAAGGTAGTTGGAATTTCTTTGGAAACGGGAGCAAATACAACAAGTGTAACTAAAAACAAAATTTCTAAATGTAAGGCAACAGGATCTGCTACCATTTCTTATGCAAGGGGAATAGTTGTTGGTACATCTTTGGCCAGTAGTCTAATTTCTATTTCAAATAATGTAATTTATAATGTGGCGACTGCTTATGCTACTACTACTACTGGTGGTAATGCTATGGGTATTATGATAGGGGCAATTGGTGACAATACTACTTATTCTGTTGTCACTGGAGGTATTGACCTGTACTTTAACAGTGTAAATCTTTCTGGTACATACGACAGAAATTCGGCATGTACTGTGGATGCTTTGTTTTTGGGTTCAGCTGTTTCAGCTATTAATTTAAAAAATAACGCATTTAAAAATTCTACGCTCAATACAAATGCATCTCCAAGTACTTCCAAATCCTATGCTATATATTGCCAGTCTGCAAATACTGCATTTACAGCTATTGATTATAATGATTATTATGTAAGTGGATCACAGGGTGTACTTGGATTTTTGGGTTCTGACCGTGTTGATTTAGCCGGTATTCAAGCAGGGTTTGGGCAAAATGTAAATTCAATAGTAACTGATCCGTTGTTCAATTCTAATACAAACCTGATTCCACAACCAGGTTCACCTGTTTTAGGAGCAGGAACAGCTATAGGCGGAATAACCATTGATTATTTAGGGACTACCAGAAATAATCCACCAACAATTGGTGCATACGAAACTGCAGTAGATGAGGTCGCACCGGTTATTACGTACACAGCTTTAAGCAGCACCTGTTTAACAACAGACATAACGCTTACTGCAACCATCACTGATGCTTCGGGTGTTCCAACAGCAGGAGTATTAATGCCACGTATTTATTATAAAAAAGATGCAGGGGCCTGGTTCTCCTCACAAGGTGTTCTAAGTTCAGGTACCGCAACAAATGGTACATGGACTTTTACTATTGTTGCCGCAGATATGGGCGGAGTAGCTAATCCGAATGTGATCTCTTATTATGTAATCGCTCAGGATATTGTATCTCCAATAAATATTACATCTAATCCTTCAGCAGGTTTGGTAGCTACTGATGTAAATACAGTTAGTACCGCACCAACAACACCAAATACTTATACAATTCAAAATACTTTGGCAGCAGGTACCTATACTGTTGGAGCAGGTCAAACATATACCACTCTAACTGCAGCTATCACAGCTTATAATACTTCTTGTTTGGGTGGGGCTGTAATTTTTAATTTAATGGACGCAACTTATGCTAGTGAAACTTTTCCTATTACCATTAATGCAAATGCAGATGCAAGTGCAACAAATACGTTAACCATTAAACCAGCAAGCGGCGTAACGGCCAGTATTAGCGGCACTTCTGCTGTTGCAATATTTAAATTAAATGGTGCCGATTATGTAATTATTGATGGAAGTAATAGTGGCTCCACAAGTAAAGATTTAACTATAACTAATACTAATACTGGTACTTCAAGTGCTGTTGTATGGTTAGGAAGTGCATCTGTTTCTAACGGAGCCACTAATAACACGATTAAAAATTGTATTATTACCGGTAATGCACCTACTACAACATATGCAGGAATAATTAGTAGCTCTGGTACTACAATAGGAGCTGCAGCAGAAATTGCAAATGCCAATAATACCTATAATAATAACACAGTAAATACAGCTTATTATGGAATATGGGTTGTAGGTCCGACAGGAAATGAATCTGGTACAGTAATATCGGGCAACCTCATTGGTTCTGCCACAGCAGGTAATAAAATTGGAGCAATAGGTATTCCTATTTATAATCAAAGTGGTGTTTCTGTTACTGGTAATACAATCTTTGGTGTTACTACTGCAACAACTGCCACAGCATCGGGGATTTACGTATACGGTACACAATCGGGTGGTACAATTTCTGGTAATAACATTAGTGATATAAAAAACACGAATACTGGGGGTTACCTTGCAAATGGTATTTTTCTTGCTTCTACCTCTACAACTGCTGCCATAAGCGTGTATAACAATTTTATTTTTGATATTGCCGGGTATGGATATACATCAGATTCAGAAGATAATGGTTACGGTATAGTATTATATTCAGGTGGAGGATACAATTTGTATAATAATACTATTAATATGAATACCAATCAAACAACAGGATATTCAGCTGCTGTTTATATAACAAGTTCTTTGGTAACTGCTGCTTCAGTTAATATCAGAAATAATATATTTGCCAATACCCAAACAGCAGGTGCCGCAGATGGTAAACGTTATGCAATATATTGTGCTGCTGCGAATACAATATTTGGAACAATTAACCATAATGATTATTATTCATCAGGTACCCACTTAGGTTATATAGGGAGTAACAGAACAACATTAGCTGAGGTAGTTACAGGTTTTGGTGGAAATGCTAATTCTATTAGTACCTTACCTACCTTTACCTCAGCCACTGATTTGCATTTAACTACTGCCAACTGTACTATAGATAACAAAGGAACTGTTATATCAAGTGTTACAACAGATATAGATAACCAAACAAGAGATTTAGTAACACCAGATATGGGTGCGGATGAATTTAGTTCTGCGGCAAGCAGTACTTTATATAATACATCAAGCACAACTATTACAGATACAAGAACCGTAGCAAGCTTGCAAGTTTTTAGAGCACCTAACTGTGAACGTTTTGCTGCTTTAGATCCAACTGGGGCTAGCCCTGTTAGTGGTAGTGTAACTGCAAGAGTTTATAAATATGCTACTGTGCAAACTTATAATTCAGAGCCTTATGTACAACGTGTAATAGATATTACACCTGCTACAGGAGCTTCCTCCGCTACAGGTATAGTTACCTTGTACTATACGCAAACTGAGTTTGATAATTTTAATACAGCTAACGGCGCTTGGCCAGATTTACCAACAGGCCCAACAGATGCAACTGGTATAGCCAACTTACGTATTACTAAGTATGCTGGTACGCCAACTGCTACACCTTCTGCACCTGGTACTAGTAATTATAGTGGTGGTACAAGCCAATCTATTGATCCAGTTGATGCAGACATAGTTTGGAATGTTACTGATAGTAGATGGGAAATAACTCTTAACAATACAGGCTTCTCAGGCTTTTATATTCATACAGGGTTAATACCATTAGCAATTTCCGTTAACTACCTAACAGGTACTAAACAAGGCACTAACCATAATTTAAATTGGAAGGTGACGTGTACTAATAGCCCAAGTGCAACAATGGTATTAGAGCGTAGTGGTAATAACAGAGGCTTTATGGCCATAACTACCATAACGGCCGATGCAGTGCGTTGTGCACAACCGTTTAACTACGTAGATGCTAGTCCGCTAGTAGGCATTAACTATTATCGTTTACGTATTACCGATGCATTTGGTAAAGTAACGTACAGCAATACCATTGCCATGGTTAATAAGCAAACAGGTATTGATATTGTGGGTATAGTACCAAATCCGGTAACCAATAATAGCGTAGCTATTTTAAATGTAGCCAGTGCACAAAAAGGTATATTACGTTTAGTAGTAACCGATGTTACGGGCCGTCAATTAATGGTACAAACAGAGGCAATAATTGCAGGTAGCAATCAATTACCATTGAATGTAGCTAAGTTGGCAGCAGGTAGCTATCAAGTAACGGCTATTACCGAAGATGGTAAATCGACAAGTGTACGCTTTATAAAACAATAACTTTTCGTTCTGTCCTTTAAACGACAGGAGATATAATACTAAAAAGAGGCTGATTAATTTTCAGCCTCTTTTTATTTTATTTATTTCCCACAAAGGCCACAAAGCAGTAAAAAATCATATCTAAAAACTCTTAGTGTTCTTACCCAAACTACTTCTGCGCTATTTTTATGTTAAATTTATTTCTTTAATTGCATAAAAATTTATCTTGCATACTATAAAAAATCGTACGAAAACATGAAAAAACTTTTATTTACTTTTGCTCTACTTCTTACCATAATTTTAAGCAATGCCCAATCCTCTTCCATAGTATTAGATAAAGTAAGTGCAAACAATTTTCCAGAAAAAATTTATGTGCAATACGATAAGCCAAGTTATTTTATTGGCGAATCTATTTGGTTTAAAATTTATATTACCCATAACGATACACCCTCTACCAAAACTACGGTAGTAAGTATTGAGTTGTTAAACGATAGCAGTAAAATTATTGAAAAGAAAATATTACCCGTAACAGCGGGTGCCGCAGCAGGTAATTTTAATATTAATAAAAATACCAAAGGAGGTACCTATACCGTAAAAGCATTTACCGAAAAACATGTAGTATTAAATAACGAAGATTTTTATTTACAGCCCATAAATATTTATGGAAACGCTAATGAATTACAAGCTACTGCACAAAAAGGCGAAACAGCCCTAGTATACTTTTTACCTGAGGGTGGTAATATTATTAATGGGGTTAAAAATATGATTGCCTTTAAATGCAGCGATAAATATGGGGTTCCGTTAAAGATAGAGGGTACGGTAAAAGAT
>Ga0209443_1001493_pt1 | contig 14655 bp, 18 predicted proteins | sample LauGreBMM110DCMD_2_FD_187571 | JGI IMG/M metagenome (GOLD analysis project Ga0209443, IMG submission 187571) | Freshwater lake microbial communities from Lake Michigan, USA - Su13.BD.MM110.DCMD (SPAdes) (version 2) | ecosystem: Environmental > Aquatic > Freshwater > Lake | place: Lake Michigan... | reverse complement strand
GCGCGAAAAAAAAGAAAAAGACGGCGATGAAACAACGGCAACCGCTGTAGAAGCTTCGGGGAAAGCCCCGGTCAAGGAAAGAAAGGAAAAGTCTTTGCAACAGTTTCGGAATTTTGTTTCAGAGAAAGTCAATGACGAAACGTTACGACGACGAATAATTGAAATTTTGAATGAATACAACCGCGACATCTAAATATATATAGATGATGCAAACACAATAAAAAATTTTTTTTAAAATCTATATAAAAAATGCTTGTTGTTTTCTACAGTCCGGAGTGCCACGTCTGCAAAGACTTTATTCCTCTGTTGGATAAAGTCGTTCGCCACACTGGAATCCGTGTGAAAAAAATAAACCTAGAAAAAAAAAAGTACCGACACCTGGCAAAAAAGTATAAAATCAATGCTGTGCCGCAACTTGTGGTAATTAGTGACGATAGAATTGTGGATACGTTTGAAAAAGAACGAACGCCACAAAAAATTGCCAAATTTCTTTACAAACACCAGGAATAAAATCAATAAACTTTTATTTTTTTAAATTTGACAAACTTTTTTTTAGCCGCACAAAAGTACCGGGATCTCGGTCATCACAATGAATTCCAAGGTAGCAGACCAGTTTCGTTCGTGAAACTGGTACAGGGTGTGGTCCGGACAAAGCCAGCGGAACTGGACTTGGGTTAGAATTTCGCTGCCATTAAAGGTCTGGGACATTGGAAAGCCGCGCTGAACCTGGAACGAGGGAAAGAAAATGACCTTGGCCAAAATATTGGTTAAATTCTGGCCCTGGTAGTTGTGCTGGATGTAAGAAGAGCCCTTTAACCCAAGCACCTGGAGCAAAAGGTACGCCGGTGGCTCCAGCATTGCTGTGGTAATTGAAAGGTAGGGAGCCGGCGACAACAAGTCGTTGTAGTCGAATCCCAAAATGACCGGATAGATACTATGGTTGGTTGCCCGGGAGTTTGGAATATTGTTGTAGTTGAAGTATACATTAAAGGTAGAAGAGTCGACAAGCGGCGACACTGTGATGCTGGTACTGGGCCAGAGGGCAAAATTTGGCCAGGGCAGGCCATTGATTACCCCGAGCTGCAGCGAAAAGGCACTGATGACCGCTACGACACTGGCTTGGACTCCAAAAAGACTGGACACTGGAAAGGAGATTCGCACCACGTCGTTCAGTTGAAACCCATGCGCGGCAACCGTGGTCAGGGTATAAACGCTTGCACTGGCCGCGGTAACAGTGGCTGCGACGACACGCTGCGCAGTAGGGTCAATTCGGTAGCCCCGGCGGCCGCTGTGGGCCAGTATTTGCACATTCCGGGAGGGAAAGTAGGTTTCGGCGCAACCCAAAATGGGAAACACAATGCTCCGGGCACTAGTGAAAACGGGCCCGTTGCGGTAGGCCAAATTGTTGAAGCCGAGTCGCAGCGGAATTGACGAGCCAGTGGAGTTCGAAAACTCCAAGCCGAAAACACCATTGCACGAGAACTGGAAATTTCCGACCATGTTGCCACAACCAGCCTCCTCTGGCAAAAAAACCCATTCAACAAGGTACACGTTCGCCGACGGACTTGGTACATTGGCATTGCTGAGCGGGTCCAATTGGTTCATTTGCAGGGTCAAATAAAGGCAAAGCGTTTCGGCAGTGTAGAGTCCCACTGGAATTGGCACCAAAATGGAGGTGCCGACCGCATTGCTGAATAACAGCACATCGGCAGCGTCGAAATTAAGGCGATTGAACTGGATGTTGATGTCACTGCCGAGACCGCTTAGGTCCCCGGTATAAAATCCCGGTGTAATGGAAATTGAGGCACGCCAGACTGCTCCGTATTCGGAAACAATTGACCATTTGTCAGACTGGTTGCGCATATTTGTTCCGGCATTGTTGCCAAAGCCCATACACTGCGAAAGATTTACTTCGCCCGGGCCCGCAATTATTGTTGTAATTTGAATTTGGGGATTTTCCAATCCGTGGGCATACGTCGTCAAAGAAAAAACAGACTTCAAGCCATCGTAGACAAAGACTCCCTGGTTAAAGCCGACCAGCTGCAGAGCCACGTTGATGACTTCGCACAAAGCCGTGGGATTTGACAGAGCCGGAGCACTGACAAAGCCCGCGTTTGGAAAAGTGGCATTCACCAGGTCTGCGGTGCTGGTGACTATTAGACTCAGAGTAGTTGCATCGATGATCGAAAAGCCGGGATTGGAGCTATTGAGGACGAGCTCCAGCGGATTTGCGACCGAAACACCAACCAATGAAATGGGAACCGACGACTGCCAAATGTCAGTGACACCGGCGAGGGCATGTGGATACGCCGTTATTACCCGGATTTCCGTTGGACTGAATACTTGAAGCGACTGTATTGGATTCAAGTAGAGGGGAATGTAAGCAATGTAGGAGGAAGTTGGCGTATTGATGGAAATTGCGCGGCCAGCGACCGTTCCGACAATACGGATTCCCTCGTCGAAGCAAATGTTTTTCCAACCGGGCTCAACTGTAAACTGGGGCACTGGCAGCTCGATGGAGCCGACCGACATTTGCACGGTTCCGCGGCGCAGCTTGGCCACATCCAGTTCTAGAGTCACGTCATTTGTGTCCGGATACAGGTCCGTGTTGCGGTTCACCGTGTCGATGCAGATCGAGTACTCGACAGTGGAGGCCGAATTTCGATTGGACATTCTTTACCAATGTGCGATTTTTTATTTTCCAAAATTATCTTCCGCCGCGAAATTTTGCAAAGTCGTTGTGTACCAAAATTTCCAAAAATACTTGGAAAGTGTAGTTAAAAATATTTTTCCAGATTAATAAATTTTGTTTTAAATAATAAAAATGGGGTTTCAGAGCGAGCGCGACCTTAAACTAGACAGTACATTCTACGATCTCATCAACATGGAAGATGTTGCTATTAGCAATCATTTGCAGGAAGACAGCGACAATTTTATTGTTATAGACGAAAAGATTGAAGGCAACAAAGTCAAGGGCGAAAATTACAGGAATCTAGCGGAAGATTTGGGGAAACGACGCGGAACCACTGTCGTTTACGAATGTGGCAACACAAATACAGACTCGGTGGACATGAGAACACCCTACTACGTCTACCAAAACAACACTGGCGGCACATGTGCAATTCCCCTAATTGAAATCGAGGGCGTGTTGCGCGACAGACGTCGAAGAGTATGGCATCTGATCGGAGATAGTGACAAACCCGTTCTGCAAAACACGATATCGTATTGGAATGCCCATTTCAAAGGTAGAATTCTTCCAGGGGATCACAGAAACTGTGAAAACACCACGTCTATGATCGTGGGGCATTTGATATACTGCAAGGGCGACGACTGCGATCTTACAAAACAAGTGCGAAAAATCACGGGAACCTCCACTCTTCTTCAGGAATCACGGGTGATAGGAACTGATCCGCACGCGGTAATTGTTGACTACATCTTTAAAGACTTGGAACACAATAATCCGGCTCTCTATCGAAAGGTTCTGGAACTAAGATCTCTGCAGTGGGAGCGCGACAATTTAGCCACGACGCAGAGAGAAAAAGACCATTATGATAATCAAATTAATAGAATGGAGTTTGATGAAATGGACGTCGGCTACATCGAAAAATTTTACGAAGATGAGGAACGCGAAATGAACCGACCGCGAATCAGTCTGGTGGAAGAAAACATCACACAGATTTTGCAAAACGTTGAAAAGATAGTGGAGTTGCTTGGCCCATATATAAACGTCAGAAAGGAAATACATTGTCTGGAGAGGTACGTGAGGCTGTTGCACGGCCTCGGGATAAAATCAACTCGGAAACGAAGCAGAGAACCGCAATGGGTCCGGGAATTTGAAAAAATCGATTTAAAAAACCGCCAAGTCGGCCTCAGAGAAAAGGTTGAGTTGGTTAATAGTCTGCCAGAGAGTGCGGAAAATAGCAGAATACTGGCGGAACTAAACAATGAAATCGTTGACCTGGAACGCAATTACGTATTCCTCAATAACAACCGGGAAATAAATATTTTAATGCGTGGGGTAATGACACTAATTGATGAACTGGATAGCAACAGCATTGCTCTGCTGGACATAGAGATACTTTCTATTATCCATGGGCTGAAGAGATGTATTAACAAATATTTCTAGGTACAATTAGGTATTATCAACGCAGAAAAAAATACTTTTTTTATTTTTTTTTAACAATTAAATGGCACTGATCGACTGCGACACCGACAACCAAAACCAGTGTGGCTATATTATGCTGATTGCAAACCTGAGCGCATTTCAGGTGCGAATCGACGTCCAATATCCTGGCAACGAAGCGGTTTGGTACGCAATTGGCGCGCTAAAAGCCGGCTCAAAATTTCAATCGGGCGCGAGTAGTGTACGGTATCCGCGCGGTACCCTTTTACGGGCGGCGAAAATAGACAAGACCGAGTACTTTTTAATGGGACGGGTAGTCGAGGAAATTAGTAATGTGTTTCTGGTGCCGGAAAATGCTTTTCGGGTGGCAACGTAATTTTGTGTTTCCGTGTTTCTTGCGCTTCAAAAGTTAGATAAATTTTTGCTCGCAATGCCAAAGACCACGGCCATACTGGAGTGTCTCCGAAATGTGGACCACGAGTGGAAGTGTCGCATCATCGACTGGCGTACGGAAGACGACGGCGTCCGCTACTTCAAACTGCACTGGAAAACAACCAAGGCGCCCAAGGGTAACAAGTGGGGCGTCAAGAAAATCTCGTGGAAAGACAGCTGGGAGCCGGAGGAACACGTTTCGGGCAAACTTGTGCGGAGATTTCTGCGAAAAGAGCGGCAATTATAATAAATCAACATTTAAATTTTAGAAGTTAAATAGTTTATTTTAGAGGGTGTATGGAAAATCGCGTTAAAAAAATTTTTTATTTGTTTTTTTGAAAAAATAAAAATAATATATAAATAAAAATGCAACAATGGTCAGATGAAATCCAAGCTCAAGGCTGGGCTCCTTCTAATCCATATAACGCATCTCCCTACAATGCCGGCTGGCCACTAGAGCCACTGGCCAATACCCCCAATAGCACTGACCCCCGCCAGCTGGAACTGTCCGAGCTGATGCCCGGATTTTGGCGCCAGGGTGTAGAAGGAAACATGGGCACTAACGCCCAGACAAACACGGGCGGAAGCAGGCCTTCGGAAGAAAACATTCTTTCCCCTAGTCGTGAAATGTACGAGCGCTATACCATGACTGCGGGCTCGGCTCGACTCGCCCTTAATACTCGATGGAAGAGTCCCTGTGGTCACGTGGAAACACTACTGGGTAGACTCATGCCTCCGGTACCTATCGGAACGTCCGATGTCGAGTTCAACGATAGCGATGCCCGACAGTCCATGGTTTATAACTCCACCGGCTTCTGGCCCGGGAAAGATTCCTGCTAAGTTGCGAAAAAAAAACTTTTGTGTTTTTTGGCTGAAGCTTTTTTGCAAAAGTTTTTTTGCAAAAGTTTTTGTACAAAAGCTTTTGTACAAAAGCTTTGATGTACGAGCTCTCTAACATTGACTCATTCTATGCTCGCAATTACCCGCTTTTGCGCGAGTGTCTTCCTATTGTACAGCGACACTTTGAGGATTTCTCGATGGCCGACACAGAGGTCGAAATTCGGATTGGCTCCATTGAAAATCGTCGCTTTTCCAATGGTATTTCCCTGGCTAATTTTGAACGCCAATTGGCCATGCTCGAGGAGTACCCGGAGTGGGACGAAAAGTCTGACTGGGAGCAGCACGTCGATTACTTTTTTATGTCCGGTGGTGTCTCGGTGCGACAGCGTGTCTCTCAGTCATTTTCCGGGTGCAGTGCCATTGTCAAGGAAGTCCAGGCCAAGACCGATCTTCAAATAATTTTTGACGAAGTTTTTGGGGTGGCTACGGACGGAGCTATTAGGATCCAACGGTCGCGCGAAATTCCGATAGTGGTTAACCAGGCTGCTGTGTTGCCAACCTTTGTTCGCCTGGTGCAGCGTAAAAGTTTCTTGTACAATGGCCAGTGGCGATTTGATTTGAGCAAGGTTTGGGAAGGAAAAACTTTTAACGAGGCCGACCGTTTGAAGACGACTGCGCCGTCAAACTGCGAAATTGAAATTGAGTATATACCGGGAAAGGCGCGTGGCTACCGGAGCGCACCTGTCTTTTTGGCCGTTTCTATTTTGCTGAAGGCATTGGATTTTTTTCCGAATGCCGTTTCGCTGAATCCGCTATAAATTAAAGCTTTTTTAAATAAAATTTTAGACTAACCTCGTTTGATAAAAAATTTTTTTGTTTCTATTTTGTTAGACACTCCAATCTATTAATTGACTTAAAAAAATTTTAGAAGCAAATTATTGTATTGAAAAAAGGAAAATTTTAAAAATAGTGTATATTATAAAAAATAGAATTTTAAAGATCAATGCAGGAAGAAACTTATACTGAGAAAAATTTTGAAAATCACTTAGATTATGTAAATCAGTTTTATGCAAAACTTTTTAAAAAAACAAAAAAAAATCTTAAAAATACGTTAAATGAACTTAAAGAAGTTAAAAACAAAGAAAAAAAAGAATTACAACTAAGTAATAGATTAAGCAAAATTAACAATATGTTAAAAAATTTTAATGAAAAAGGTTTAATTTTAGAAGCAAAACGGGATAAAATTGTTCAAAATATTTTTGCAAGATTTAAAATAAAATTAGATTATATAAAAAATAAAATAAAAAAATTAAGAGAAAAAATGATAAATTTGCCCAACAAAACAGCAGAATATGTTGGTATGGAAAATTTTGAAAATCAAAAAATAATAGACAAGTATTTAAAAGAGAAAAACGATGCAAAGGCAGTTGCTAAAGAATTTATAGATTTTAAAAAATTGGAATATGAAACTGAATATAATAATATTCTTCAACAACAAAAAGATATAATTTAAAAAGATTTAATTAAAAAAATGGGTGATCGCGAGGCAGCAAACGAAGGAAACCTGACAAATATTTCAAAGTCGGGCTACGAAGCCCACTACGACAATTCCCTGATGGTGTGTATCTGCCCAACAACAAACCCCACCGGAAAATGCGGATGCATGCCCGCCGCGGGCTTTCCCTCTGGAATACAGCGCTACGACGCGAGTACCTGTATCCGCGAGTGCAGCGGGACAACCAGCACCTGGGTTGCGGTGGAACCGGGCTACTGTATGCAGCTGCCGAATGACGCGGTGCACAACTACCGCAATTATCTGGGGTTTTACCAGTTTCACGAAGCCCGGCGCTACGGGAGCAAATATGCGTGCGAGCATGATTTGCGTGGCGGCATGAGTTAAAAAAAATAAAAGCTTTTTTTGAAAACTTTCCATTAATTAAAAATTTAAAAGAATGTCCGACTCGCTAAAAAACTCGAAAAACATAAAGGTCGCGGTTGTCGCGGTCGTTGCGGTGCTTGTCGTTTCCCTCATCACGAATTACTTTGCAAAAAAGTACAACGTCCAGTACACCAAGTGGTTCACCGACGTGGTAAATCGACTCGTGGATACCGCAGAGTTCTCCGCGTCGCGGGGCCTTCAGGACACCGACCGAATCTACGCCCTACAGGACTATACCAATGCGCTCGCCATTATTGACACACTATCGAAAATAGTGCCCGATGTAAACGAGCTGAGTCAAATGACAAACATGAATATCCAGAACTTTACGAAGCTTGCGGAAGAGAACCGCACGGCCGTTGTGCTATCACTGGGCCAGGATTGTAAGAAAATCGGGCAATAATTCAGGGCCAAAATATTTTGGCGAAGAGAAGCGGCAACATCATTGGAATTGCCCCCCAAATGATAGATTCCACCGGATTGAGACTTCGGTAGTAGCCATCGAGACTCGGAAAAATACCGGTCAATCGAAAGAAAATGTCAAGCAGGGCCCCGTACACCGCGAGTGTCAGAAAGTTGACCGGAATGAAAGGAAATGCCAGTAAAATAGTGAAAAACATTGCTAGCATTCCGGCGGCGATAAACAGCGCCTCGGCAGATCCGTGCTGGTCAAAGTAGCCCCGAAGTCCCCATTCATAGGGCGTCGTACGCGCGATAATTTGTAACAGGCCGTCGCCGACAAACCCAGTGAGCGCAGCAATTGCAACCAGGTTGGACATATTTTTTTATTAAAATAAAATTTTAAATAACAATCCATTACATTGTAAAAAAAAATTTTCTAGAGCATTTTTGCAAGAAACAGTGGCCCAACAAAGGCAGAAGCTGCCTTGTTATTGTTGACTAGCCAGTAAACAAATACGGCAATTATAAGAAAAACCCCAGCGGCAATCCACATTGCAACGGCGAAAGTTTTGCCCGAAGTGCTTTTTACCAACGAAACGCTACTCTTATCGTCCGGGTTAACGTACAAAACAATGCTAGAGCCCATGGTGTATTTGACGCGGGTTTCCACATTCTCCAAAGTAGTTGTACGGTCCTCGGATTCGCCCGGAACCCGATAGGTCACTACCAGTTCATCGCAGAAAATATCGCTACAATTTGGCGAATTTGTCACGGAACCCTGTACTTTTATAGTGTAAATCAAATTTCGCCGATAAACAAAGATTCCGCCAATGACCAGTCCAATCGCAATTACCGACATTCCCAAAAGGTTCAATTTTGCAAGAATCAGCCCGAGGTTTGAGGACGAATCGTACAAATTGGATGCTACGCTGCTCGTTGAAGTTTCCGGTACCTGGGGTGGATCGGGCATTTTTTATTAGATTATTTATAATTTAAAAAAACCTTTTTAAAATTTATTTTTTGCCCCTCGCAAAGGGCACAATTTTCCGCCCGCCGCAGCCGCAGCCACCGACTACATATTTGGCTGGCTCAAATTTACTCGCCTCCGAAATTGGCGACACTAGCATTTTACTTTTTTGTTGCGAAAGTTGCTGCAAGTATGATTTTTTCTGCAAGTCTTGTTCAACCAAAGCTTTTTTCGGCACAGTCAACGGAACTACCACACCAGCGCTTTCGCCACGATGATTGGGCCGCACAAATTTACTAGCCGGAAGTTTTGCCGGCGCGGTCTTTACAAACCTTGTCAGTGGTCCAATTGCGTTAAGTGGTGTTTTGATAAAATCAATTGTGTTTGACTTTGAAGCGCCGCCGTAGTGCTGAATACGTTGAAGTTGACCCCGGGGGTTCAATGGGAGAAGTGGAAGAGTCATTGGGGTTATTTGGGAAATTGTTTGACTAGGCTGGACATAGCGAGATTTTTGTTCGAGCATATTGGTCAAACCTGCAAGAATTGCCGGCGGTGGAAAAAAGTTTTTTCGCGCGGCTTCCAGCGTTGGTATGTTGTTTTTGTTAAGTTTTTGGGAGATGCTGCGGTGCAAATTATTTACCCACAGAAACAGGGTGTCGCGCGACCTAGTGTCGCTTTCCCGGAGCGGTGTTGTCTCGAGGTAGCGATCGTAGTCGGCTCGGCATTTGCTGCACGGCAGTACGTAGCGCAGCGAGTCAAAAAACATTTTAAAGCCGATTTTTTCGTTGGGTGTCGGCTCCAGGGAGAAACTTGCAGAGGCAATGTACATAACCTCCCAGAAAACAGGGCCCCAGTAGGATGGATCTAGGGTTGCAGCGACTGGGGCAATGGACATGGGTGTTAGTTTAATTAAAGAAATCCGAATTTTTCTAAATTATAAAAAATTTTTGCTTTTTTTAAAATTTGCTTTACTGTGCAGGAGGCGTGGGATTTCCCCGGATAATTGTGGAAAATGCTTCGCCAATTTCGGGCGAAAGTGCCTCTGCCGCAGTCACACTATCGCCGTGCTTTACTGCATCGCTCGCGATTTGGTAGCGCAACAAAGTCATTTTGTATGAAAAGTAGATGCCAAAAATCACAATGCCGATAAATATTAGCACAACGATCCATCCCCACCACGGCATTGAAAAATTTTTGTCGTCATTTTCGCCTGGCAGTTGGCCCGGAAATAAACCACCGTTCGAAATGTCTTTTTGTGACACCGGCTTGTTTTGCCGGATATAGTTATTTAAATCCGTTAATTTCAAATAGCTCAGTGCTCCAATTACTATGCTTATTACGGCCAAGACGCAGCAGCATATGCCAATGATTGATCCCATTTTATTATTAAAAATTTTTTTTAATTAACAACAAATTTTTACATTAATTTTTGGCCGTACTGGCGCTTCATTGCTAACAGAATCGTCAGTCTCCGCGGTCTCTGCTACGGCAGGCGGCACAAAGACATGAACGTTTTGTTTATCACTACTTTTATTTTTAAGCAAATCATCAGTTGTCTTAATAAAAGTATTTGGGGCGACAGCGGAGTCAAGAGCGACAGCGACTTTTTCCGACGGTATTTGCGTTGCAGTGGGCAAAAAAGGATTATCAATCGAATACTTTTCTTCCGGTGGAATAGTGGGAAATATGTAGCGACATAGGTCGACCGTTTCCCGGAGCGATTCGCCCCCGGACGAAAAAATATCGCCCCATTTGAGATTTTCCCCCGTTTCAAATGTGTCGTTAAGCGACTGGTCAACCTGCAAGCCGCACTGCACAATGTCCGGGTTTGTACCGTTAAACCTCATTACGTCGGTCCTTGGGGTCTGTATTTCCATTTCCTTTATTTTTTCAGTAAGATATCCTATTGTATTTTGCAGCTCGGTCACCAAAGCCACCATTTCCCCGTACTCTTTCGCCCGGGTCGAAAATCCAGTTTCCTTGACTACGCCCCGCACTATTACATTATTCACCCTCTGACAGCGCTGCCCAAACCGCAGCGTGAATATCGTCTCATTTGGGTTTGCTGAATTACAGCACAGAACAATAAGGGTTGACGAGTTGCCGCCAATTGCCCGTTTCAAAATCATTGTTATTTTTGAGTCGCGGTACGGGATATGAGGGTTATTGTCGGCACACGCCTTCACTACCTTATTAATGGCAAAAACGGACCGGTTAATTGTTTTGGTTTCGCGCTCCATACTCGCACTTCCTGGCCCTGAAAAGCGTTCATTATCTTCGGTAAAGTACCGTTCGCACCCCGCCAGGTCCACAATGTACATCTCTGCAATGGTTGATTCCGTTTTAACCTCTAGGATGATGACGCAGTGGCTCCGCGAGCTCTTGTCGTGCACATTGTTGCGCTTTGTCTGGCGCTCTACGCGGTCAAAAATTAGACGCGCAGCCTCTTGTGATTCCACTGCAATACTTGTCACGCCAAAGACACCGTTCGTTCCGCTGTAAACCGGCGGGTTTCCCGGAGCAAGCATATCGGTCGCCGTGTCCATGTACACTTCAATCATTTTTATGCGCAAAGTCCGGGAGCGATCGTCGTTCAAAAAATCTCCCACGCTGCGGTGCACGATGCCTTCATTGCCGAACTCGCCAAACACTGTGTACGTTTTGCCACTACCGCTGTAGCCGTAGCACAAAATGGATGCATTGTAGCCGTCCAAAACCCGCGCCACGGTACTTTTGATCCTACTTTGGTAAAACTCCTCCTGACCAAGGCCCCGGACCATGGCGTCTACTGTGTTTGTAGATACCGGTGTGCGGATCTGTATTTTTTTTGACTCTAGTTCCTCTACGACGCATTTACTAAAAAAAGCGTCTTCTTTGTCAACAGGCAGGTTAATAAAGCGTGCAATTACCTTGGCACACTCATTTTTTCGCTGAGTTACGTCGTTCATTCTGTTTTTAATAGAGCAGAATTTTTTTTTTGCTTTAATGCTTGCTTGCAAGATAGGGCGTTTAATTTTAAACAAATTTACTATTTTTTTAATTTTAAAAATTTGATCTAAGCCAACTTTTTGCTTTCTTGCGCAACTGCAGCCCATAAAAAATTTTTTTTACATTTTTTTTTCATATTTTTTCATATTTTCATTATTTTTTTAAAAAATTATATATAAAAATTTGGAAAAAAAACTTAAAAGGTAAAAAGAAATGCCTTATAACCCGCACGCGTACAGCTCTGCCGGCCTGGGTCGCTATGGGTTTCTCGCCACGCAGTATCCTTATATGTCCATTGAAACTACAGACCCACGCACCGTCACTGTCCCGGACCAGCCCGGGATCCAGAGTGGAGTCATTAACACCGAGCTGTCAAATGCCGACGATATCAAGCGCAGCATTGAACAGACTACAATGGGTCCCGTCATCCAGTCGAGCACAAGCAACCTCATCACGTGTCCCAACGCGGATGGCGACGTTTCTCTGGGCTGTTGGATTTTTAGCTCGGACAATGATCGATTTGCCCGGAAAAATCTAGAGGTCGATACAATGCCCGGAGAAAAGACCCCGGACGACATCATGGTTGTGCCGGGCAATTGGATGGACCTCGCTGGGACAACCGCCAGTCCCGGCAACTACAGCACAGTGACACCGGACCTGTACAATACCGAAGTCCTTGATTCCGAGCAACGCATCTTTACTGGCGTTATGATGAATAGCAACACGGGACAACTCTACGAGACCTACGAAGACGATGTTCCGCCGCCCAACACTGATAAAAAACGTCTTGTTCCCGAACAAATGAGCTACCAAAATCCAATTGTCACTGCCCTTTCCGGCGGCTGGGACCCGTCGATGCCGAAACGCCACAAAGTCGATGTCCTGGAGGAAGAGTACGGCGACGACGCGGGCCGAAATGTCTGGGGCTCACAGCTTTACGCTACCGCGATTCGCGACATTGCCGAGCAAATCGACGTCAAACAGCAGTTCAATAACCGCAACGGCTTTGTTCCGGTGGAGCCGGCGTGGGACAAACGCGCGGTCGGCTTTGTCGGCTACGTCTCGGCATACCGTGGCACTCCCCACATGCCGCCGACTCAGCGCGAGGCCCGCGACATGCCGGACACATTTGCGACGTCGGTGCGTGGCATCGAAAACCTGGACATCCAGTTTCCGGCTATCCACGGAACAGACCTCACAAAGCCCGACATGGCCGAAACAAATCGCGAGGCCCCCGCTATTCTCAGCAACGAATCCATGTCGAGCTCCAATTTTGCCCCCGGGCGGTTGGAGTATCGCCAGGCACCCCAGAACGATGGCTTCCGGGGTCGCTCCGGCGTTGCCGCGTCTCAGATTTACAATGACGGTACAATCTCTCTGAAGGACGAGCGGCCAATAAGTCGCTACAACAACGTGCCCGATGCCCAGGCAGTCCAGACAGTGCAGCGCCCACACAATGAAATGCGCACAATCAGGTGCCGCGACGACCAACTCCAGTCATACAAGGCGCCGCTTTCTGCCGGGTTTGAAGGTGTGGACTACGAAATGCTTACCCCGACGGAGCGCAAATCAATTCAAAAAATAGATAAATCTTTGCATAACTTTTATTACAATTCCTCGGAGACTCCGTCCCAGGGAAACCAGCGCCGGCCCAATGCAAATTCGCGGCGTGTTGCGCGCACCGACCAGGACCCGACAAACGAGTACCACAATGCAAGCGACGTTCCTTCGCAGGGTAATCAGATCAGGCCTGGCGCTGATTCCCGGCGTACCTGGAGGGCCGATACGGACGAAACGCGGGCCCGAAACAGTGGTGACACCGCACTGATTGGGGCGCGTGACGGTCGTCCGGCAGACGAAGAAGCTTTTTTGGCTTCGATAAAACTTGTCCAGGATTCAAGCAGCGACCGTGCCAATGCACTGGGGGTTCGTAATATGGACACACTCGTCACGAACGCTACGTCAAAGGCGGCAACGCGGCTTGCCCACGAGTCCCAAAATAGCGTCCGCGCCCAGGGTCTTTCTACGAGTATTAACGGGTGCGATACATCGGGCGGTCTGCGTGTTGCCGATTGGACGTCGCATGTGCGCGATACCTCAATAAAAACGACTCGACGGGGTCCTGTGGAATTTGTGGGGCAACAAGAAGCCAGGCTCAAGGCAAAAGCGGCGCTTGTCAATTCGGCCCGTGGCCAGGACGGGTTCTATCGCACCCATGGTCCAAATAGCGGCGCTGCTACGGCAAGCACGTTGGCAGGCATGGATCCGTACTCTGTGCCGGAGGAGGAAATTTATCGGATGTATGGGACGCGCGAAACTTCCCGCGGAATGCGAACGGTTGAGCGCGAGCCTGTTCTGGGCTTTGGTTAAGTTGATTTTAAAAAAAATAAAAATTTTTTAATGCTATTGGGTTTTTTTAATTTATTAATCATCATCACCTTCACCTTCCAGCATCATCATCATCTTCATCTTATTCTTCTTCACTTTCATCTTCATCTTTATCTTCAACTTCAACTTCAAGCATCAAATCATCAAGCTCTTTTTTAAAATTTTTTTTTCTAATTTTTTGAAGCATATTAAACATAGATGTTAGCTGCTCATCAAGCTTTCGATTTGTCTCGAAAACAAGCCACAAAAGGTAGTCACTCATTTGCTTGCCACTCTTTTTTTTAGTGGGGTCGTAGATATTTTTAATTTGTTTCGACTTTGAAGACATTTTTTAATTATACTATTTTAAAAAAATTAAATTTTTTTATTGAATATCGCCATAAAATAACACTTGAGCAAATACTCCACGGGATTGCGCGGCTTCTCGGACACATTGGCCCGCAAAAACTCCCATATTGTGCCGGGAGTCAGTCGATTACACAGCGCAAGACTAATCAATTCGCCGTAGTCAATGGCGTCGTCCAACGGTCCTCCCGAAAGACAGCGCGCGTAAGCCCGGTCGGCCATCACAATAAC
>Ga0209443_1001491_pt1 | contig 14668 bp, 9 predicted proteins | sample LauGreBMM110DCMD_2_FD_187571 | JGI IMG/M metagenome (GOLD analysis project Ga0209443, IMG submission 187571) | Freshwater lake microbial communities from Lake Michigan, USA - Su13.BD.MM110.DCMD (SPAdes) (version 2) | ecosystem: Environmental > Aquatic > Freshwater > Lake | place: Lake Michigan... | reverse complement strand
AGATGATCTAATCCAGTGGAAATTAATTGTTTGGCATAAGCATCTTGAAGAATTTGTGCTAGGCCTTGTGAGGAACAAAATATAAGAACCAGGAAAATGATTTTACGCATAACTCATAAAATTGAATTGCAAAAGTAACTAAGCACTGTGGTTTTTAGGCCTAATTTTTTACATTTGTTTAATTCTTTTTTTTGATTCGACCTTCATGATTTCATATCAACAATTTACGCTTACAAATGGACTTCAAGTCATTGTACATGAAGATCACACATCAACCCTCGCCGTGATGGATGTCATTTATGATGTGGGTTCGCGCGATGAAGATCCCAATCGTACCGGTTTTGCGCATCTTTTCGAGCATCTGATGTTTGGTGGAAGTAAAAATATTCCTAATTACGATAGTCCTTTGCAGCAGGTGGGCGGTGAAAATAATGCCTTTACGACTCCTGATTTGACCAATTATTATATATCGGTTCCTTATCAAAATCTGGAAACAGCCTTTTGGCTAGAATCGGACCGCATGTTGCAATTGGCCTTTAATCCTCAATCCCTGGAAGTCCAACGAAAAGTCGTGATTGAAGAATTTAAGCAACGCTATCTAAACCAACCTTATGGAGATGTGTGGTTAAAATTTCGTCCCTTAATTTATACGCAACATTCTTATCGTTGGCCTACGATAGGCGCCGGAATACAGCACATTGAAGAAGCTAATTTGGAAGATGTTAAAGCGTTTTTTGCCAAATTTTATGTTCCGGCCAATGCGATTTTGGTATTAGCAGGACGAGTAACGTTTGCGGAGGCAAAGGAATTGGCTGAAAAGTGGTTTGGCCCTATACCAGGGGGAAATAAGCCTAAGCGTCAATTGCTTCAGGAACCTGTTCAAATGGAAGATCGTCGAATGGAAATTGTGGGAAAGGTTCCATCCAATCGTTTTTATAAAGCATATCCGGTTCCCGGACGCTATGATGAGGGCTTTTATGCTATTGATTTAATGTCTGATTTAATGGGGCGGAATGAAACCTCTTTTTTATATTTAGCTTTGGTTCAAAATAAGCGAGTTTTTGACTCCATTTCGGTATCTCAAACGGGATCGATAGACCCTGGATTATTAATTGTTTCAGGTCAGGTTTGTGACGGAGTTGATTTAGCATTGGCAGAAAAGGAATTGGACCAAGCGATTCATGAATTTGTGGATCACTCATTTGAGACAGTAGACTTGCAACGTGTTAAAAACCAAGCCGAGGCGAGTTTGATTTTTGGGGAAGTTGAAGTGCTGAATCGTGCCATGAATTTAGCGATGGCCGCGAATGCAGGCGATGTTAATTTGGTTAATTTAGAATCTGAAAATTTGGCTAAAGTCACCTTAAGCGAAGTGGCTTATTGGGCTAAAAAAATATTTAAAGAAGGTAAATCCAATACATTGATATATAAAAAGGCATAATATGAAAATTCGCGTAGGTCAAGGATATGATGTACATCAGTGGGTTGTTGGAAGGCCATGTATGCTAGGAGGTATTTTAATTCCTTCAGACTATGGGCCCCTAGGCCATTCAGATGCTGATATTGTTTGCCATGTATTGTGTGATGCTTTATTAGGTGCGGCCAACATGCGCAATATTGGCTTTCATTTTTCGGATAAAGATCCTGTTTGGAAGGGCGTCGCCTCTACGATTTTGTTGCAAAAGGTCATGGAGATGATTCGGGAAGCGGGATGGGAATTAGGCAATGCAGATGTAACGGTGATCTTAGATCAACCCAAATTAAATGCACATATTCCAGCGATGAAGGAGAATTTGGCCCTTGTGATGGGCATTGAAGAAAGCCAAATTTCGATTAAGGCCACGACTTCTGAGGGGATGGGATTTGTAGGGAGAGGGGAAGGAATATCGGCGATGGCCGTAGCATTAATTCAACAAGATTAAATGAAAAACGTTGTCATCGACATAGAAAAAGAACGTTTAGAGATACTCAAGAGGTACCGTAAATTACTGCGTACGGCAAAACCCTTTTTGAAAGATGACGATGCCAAGCAAATAAAAAAAGCTTTTTTACTCTCTGCGGAGGCGCATAAGGATATGCGCAGAAAATCGGGAGAACCTTATATTTACCATCCTTTAGCGGTAGCGCAAATTTGTGTGGAGGAGATTGGGCTAGGAACCACATCGATTATTTCGGCATTAATGCATGATGTGGTTGAAGACACAAATACGACATTAAAGGAAATAGATAAAGATTTCGGCCCTAAGATTACGTCGATTATCGACGGTTTGACTAAGATTGCGGGGACTTTTGAGTATGGGACATCCCAACAAGCCGAGAATTTCAGGAAGATGCTTTTGACGCTTTCGGATGACATTCGGGTGATCTTAATCAAGCTTGCGGATCGCTTGCATAACATGCGTACATTGGGGAGTATGGCGAAGGAAAAGCAATTGAAAATTGCTTCCGAAACCATTTATTTATATGCTCCTTTGGCGCACCGACTTGGTTTAAATGCGATTAAAACGGAATTAGAGGATTTAGGATTAAAGTTTACGGAGCCTGAAGCTTACAAGGAGATTGCGCATAAATTGTCCGAAAATAGGCGTAGCAGAGAAAGTTTTGTGGAGCATTTTATTCGGCCCATCAAAAAATCGCTGGATGCGCGTGAAAAGAATTATACGATCATTGGCCGACCAAAATCCATTTATTCCATTTACAATAAATTGAAAAAGGGCAATGTTTCTTTCGATAAAATATATGATTTATTTGCGGTCCGAGTGGTCTTAGATGTTCCATTGGAGCGTGAAAAGTCTGATTGTTGGGAAGTGTATAGCATTGTAACGGATCATTATAGGCCTAACCCAAGCCGATTAAAAGACTGGGTTTCCACTCCAAAATCGAATGGGTATGAGTCTTTGCATGCCACGGTGATGAGTATGCCTTTTGGGAATGATAAAGAGGGGCGCTGGGTAGAAGTGCAAATCCGGACTAATCGGATGGATGAAATTGCCGAAAAGGGTGTCGCGGCACATTTTAAATACAAGGGAACGGACACACGGACGAGTCAGGCTTTTGAATCTTGGTTGTCGCAAGTGAGAGAGGCCTTGGAATCTAATGATAAATCCAAATCTGCCGTCGAGCTAGTGGATGACATCAAAAACTCACTTTACCATGAGGAAGTTTTTGTGTTTACTCCTAAAGGAAAATTAATTGTGTTACAGTCTGGTTCAACGGCTTTAGATTTTGCTTTTGAGATACATTCTGAAGTGGGTGCTCGGTGCATTGGGGCTAAAGTGGGAGGGAAATTAGTTCCTCTATCTCATAAATTAGCGAATGGAGATCAGATTGAAATATTGACTTCATCTAAGCAAAAACCTTCTGAGGATTGGCTTAGAATTGTCTTTACGACCAAGGCAAAAGCACGGATTAAAGAATTCATTAAAGAGGAAAATAAGTCTCATTTGATTAAGGGGCGCGATTTGATTGAGCACCGACTGAAGCATTTTGGATATCCAGTGTTGACTTTAGAATTGACGAACCAAATTCGCGCTTATTTTAATGCGAAGGATGCAAGTGATCTTTTTTACCGGTTTGGCAAAGGCTACATTGCCATTGAGCAGTTGAAACACTGGAAGTCCGATAAGGAATCGCATGAGCGAAAGCAGGCAGAAAAAGCGATTCAATCTCCCATTGTTGACAGCAAGACTTTCCGAAAGGAAATGCAACACTTTAATAAGGATCGCAAGGAGTCGGATATTTTGTTGATTGGCGAGGATATGGATAAGGTGGATTATACGTTGGCCAAATGTTGTAACCCAATTTCTGGGGATGAGGTATTTGGTTTTGTCACCATTAATGAAGGCATAAAAATTCATCGTGCAGGCTGTCCAAATTCCCCTGAGTTGTTGTCTAGGCATGGCGATCGAGTGATAAAAGCTCAGTGGACAAGTCAGATAGCGATGTCATTTATTGTTGAGCTGGTGATTCGCGGCATCGACCGGGTTGGATTGGTGAATGATGTGACGCGGATCATTTCGGATGAATTGCAGGTAAATATTACGGCCTTGTCGATAGGCGTGAAGGAGGGATTATTTGAGGGGAAAATTTCTTTGATGATACAAGACACGAACCATTTAGAATCCCTAGTAACCGAGTTAGAGCAAGTCACGGGGGTAATCGAGGTGGCAAGAGAGGAAATTTAGTATTTTTCATAATTTATAGCTTATTTTACGTCGTTTTTTTTGATTAAATGTCCCCAGAAATAGAGAAGTTCGTTTCAGTAAAAAAGATTTTCACAGCCTACTTGGAAAACAAGGGATTGCGGAAGACGCCGGAACGTTTTGCTATTTTAGAGGAGATTTATTTGCGAGATGACCACTTTGATGTGGAGGAGTTATACATCTCGATGAAAAATAAAAAGTACCAAGTTTCTAGGGCCACGGTTTATAACACCTTGGATGTGTTGGTCGAATGTGATTTGGTGGTCAAACATCAGTTTGGCAGAAATCAAGCTCAATTTGAGAAGTCGTATGGCCGTCGCCAGCATGATCATTTGATCTGTACGGATTGCCACAAAGTCACCGAGTTTTGTGATCCACGTGTTCAAACCATTCAGAGTTTAGTGGGGGAAATGCTTCAGTTTAATGTCATGCACCATTCCTTAATATTTTATGGTTCATGTACCAAAAAAGATTGTGAACACCGAGATGCTTATCGGGCACAAAATCAAGAATAATTTACGTTTTAAAATTTTATTATGGCAGTTGATGTATTATTAGGATTACAGTGGGGAGATGAGGGGAAAGGAAAAATCGTGGATGTTTTAGCTCCTCGTTATCAGGTAGTTGCTCGTTTTCAAGGGGGTCCTAATGCAGGGCATACGCTTGAATTCGACGGATTTAAGCATGTATTGCATCAAATACCTTCTGGAATTTTTCGTCAAGAAGTTCAAAATATTATTGGCAATGGAGTGGTTTTAGATCCGATTATTTTCAAAAAGGAGATTGACGGATTGGCTCATTTCAATTTAGATTTGCGTAAGAATTTAGAAATTTCAAAAAAGGCATCTATCATACTACCTACGCACCGATTGCTAGATGCGGCCTATGAAAAGGCAAAAGGGGATGCTAAGATTGGATCTACCTTAAAGGGAATTGGGCCAACGTACACCGACAAAATCTCCAGACAAGGTTTGCGTGTAGGCGATATGATTTCACCTAATTTTCCAGAAAAATATACCGCTTTAGTGGATCGTCACAAGGCTATTTTAGATGTATATAAGTTTGAATATGATTTAGCGGAGGCTGAAAAAGAATTTTTTGCCGCGGTTGAATTCATGAAAGAATTTCATTTGGTGGACAGTGAATATGTTGTTAATCACGCATTGAATGCGGGCAAGACGATTTTAGCGGAAGGCGCTCAAGGTTCTTTATTGGACGTTGACTTTGGATCTTATCCATTTGTGACTTCTTCCAATACCATTACGGCGGGTGCTTGTACCGGTTTAGGGGTGGCACCTAAAAATATTGGAGAGGTGTTTGGAATATTTAAGGCCTATGCTACTCGGGTGGGTTCAGGACCTTTCCCTACGGAATTAGAAGATGAGGTGGGTGAGCGCATGCGTCAAGAGGGGAGAGAATTTGGTTCTACGACAGGCCGACCTCGCCGTTGCGGTTGGATTGATTTGCCCGCTTTAAAATATGCGATGATGATTAATGGGGTGACCCAATTAATTATGATGAAAGCAGATGTGCTAAATATTTTTGAGGAAATATTGGTGTGTACAGGCTATGAAATGCCGGATGGTTCGTTGACGGATCAAATTCCATTTGAAATTACGGACATTAAAGTTAAGCCCGTGTATGCAAGTCTGAAGGGCTGGCATTGTTCATTGGAAGGAATGAGAAATTTCGACCAATTGCCGGCCGAGTTAACTGCCTATATCGCGTTTTTAGAGTCGCACTTAAATTTGCCGATCAATTTTATTTCGACGGGACCAGATCGCGAGGCTTGTGTTTTACGTGGTTCTTTAGCCTAAAAAATGAAAGTGGAGGAAAATCATTTGGCGGATTTATTTCAATACGATGAGATTTATTGGGTGCCCGCTGATCGAGGATCTGTCGAGATGCCAGTAAAGACCTCCACTCAAACGATGGATTCAAATCAGGTTCCTGATAGTTCTTCATTGCCCAAAGAGCATGTGGCTAGTCGAGCGGCTACCAACCAACCCGAATCTATTGAGCATTCATTTGAGTCAGAGCCCTCTTTAGATGGGGAATCTTCCCAAATTAATATTAGTATTTCTACTCCTTGGGTCATTGTTGGTCATATATCTGAACTAGAAAAATCGCGGTTGGCCTTAATTTTTTCAGCTCCTCCCATGTTGTTATCTGCCAAAGATTGGAGTATTTATGAGCCTAAGGATGACGAGCCCACGCTTTCTGAATTTGTTAAACAGGCGGGGGCCAATAAATTTATATTTTTAGGCCAACAACCAGCTATTTGGCAATCTGATTTCCATGTGACAGAACTGGTCCAACTGGAAGGCAAGTCGGTTTATTTTTTCCCTCGCTTGATATCCACCTTGACGGATACTGAAAAATCATTGAAATTGGTTTTTTGGAATGCCTTGAAGTCGATGATTTAAAAACGCATTTTTATAATGCATATCTCGCTAATGGGCTGACATCTTGCCCACAAAATTCACCTACTTCGAATTTGAAATGGCCAGCCATGGCGATCATTCCTGCGTTATCGGTGCAATAGGAAAAAGCTGGGATAAAAACGTCCCAATGATTTTCTTCGCCCAATTCCTGCAACCTTTTTCGTAAGCCTGAATTAGCGGATACTCCTCCTGCGATCGCGATGGAAGAACAATTTTTTTCACGCATGGCCTTTTTGACTTTTCGCAATAGAATTTCAATCAGTGTTTTTTGCACCGAAGCGCAAATGTCCGCCTTATTTTCCTCAATAAAATTGGGATTTAATTTTATTTCTTTTTGGAGGAAATATAGGATCGCGGTTTTAATTCCTGAAAATGAAAAATCTAAACCAGGCATTTCGCCCATGGGAAATGTGTATTTGTTAGGATTTCCCTCTTTGGCAAGCTTATCAATCAAAGGTCCTCCTGGGTAAGGAAGTCCTAGCAGTTTAGCCGTTTTGTCAAAGGCTTCGCCAACGGCATCATCCTGAGTTTCCCCAATGATTTGCATGTGTAGCGGGCCTTCCACCCAGACCAACTGTGTATGTCCGCCGCTTACGGTTAAGCATAAAAAGGGAAATTGGGGCCTAGGTTCTTCGATGAAATGCGCCAACACATGGGCTTGCATGTGATTTACCTCAATTAATGGAATGTCTAAGCTTAGGGCTAATGACTTAGCAAATGACGTTCCTACCATCAGGGCTCCAAGCAAACCGGGGCCTCGTGTAAATGCGATGGCATTCAAGTCATTTTTGTTTATATTTGCCTTTTGCAGAGCTTCCTGGACAACAGGAATAATTGATTTTTGATGTGCCCTGCTAGCTAATTCGGGAACGACGCCACCCCACTCGCTATGAATTAATTGAGTGGAAATGACGTTTGATTTTAACTCGCCGTCGACCATTATCGCCGCCGAAGTTTCATCACAAGAAGATTCAATCGCTAGTAAAATCATAAAAATTCGTTTGCAAAAATAAGGTAATTAAAACATAATTTGTTTTTTTCACTAAAAGAAAAATATGGTCAAATACCTGAAACTCCTCGCAAAATCAGTCCTGTATGGATTGGTGGGGATTTTTTTGCTATTTTTTTCGATCATATTGCTTCTGCGTGTACCCTCTAATCAAATCCGATTAGCCAATTACTTTACTCCCAAAATCGAAAAGGCCATTGGGTATCCGCTAACCTTAGACGGAATCCAACTTAAGTTTTTTGACGAAATAAGCTTTTGGGGATTACGGGTCAAAGATCCTTGGGGCAAGGACATGATTTACATTGAACAATTAGACATTAATTTCAGTATTTCAGATTTGTTTTTACATGGTTCACAACCATCGATGGAATATGCGCAATTGATTCGCCCCCGAGTCCATTTAATTTTGGAAAAAAAATCGGGGAAGATAAATTTGAATGAGTTTATCGATCGTATTATTGCTTATGTGAATAAAAATTCAACCTCGACCAGTACTGAATCCAGTTTGTTTAAAATTCATTCAGCCCAGGTCGTTGACGGCACTTTTTTACTCGATGACGAGCAAGAAAAAAACCTGGCTACACCTTCACATTTCGATTTATCGCATTTCAGTTTTGTCAAAATTAATTCCAAAGTAGCCGATTTTTATGTCCACGGGGATACCATAGGACTTCAGACGATCGGTTTTCAGGCGATCGATCCTTCAAGTAAATTCCAAGTTAAAAAGTTGGACACCAAGTTTATGATTTCAGATCGGCAAATGCGATTTGATGATTTAACCTTATTTTTTAATGACTCATATGTCGGCGACCATGTCCACATGAATTATACCAAAATAAATGACTTGACGAAGTGGATTACGAAAGTTGACATGGTCGGTAACCTTAAAAATAGCAAAGTTAAAGGGGAGGATTTGGGGCGATTCGTTACTGCTATGTATGATTATGAGGGGTATTATCAATTGAATGGCCAACTAAACGGCTCGGTGGATAATTTGGCACTGAAGAATTTTGAAATAGGATTTGGCCAGAAATCTAAGTTGAAAGGTGATTTTAGCTTTAAAGGCTTGCCCAATGTAACGAAGACGCAAATGGAATTTTCGATGAATAATTCCATTTTCTTTCCAATTGATTTAGCTGTTTTTATAACGCAAGGAGCCTCTGAAAAAATGAATATATTAGGCTCTGTTGCTTTCGATGGGAAATTTAAAGGCACGTATGACAACTTCCAAACATCAGGCCAATTGAATACCGGTTTAGGCTATATGGAAGGCGATTTCAAACTTAAGCTTAAAGATTCAATGGCTTTGTCATCCTACGACGGGAGTGTTAAATTGGCCAAATTTAAATTGGGCAAACTGCTGGATCTAGAAACTTACATTGGCAATATTGATCTAATAGGTAAGATAAAGGGAACCGGTTTTTCAAAAAAATCCGCCCATGTTGATTTTGATGGAAAGCTTTCTGAAATCACCTTTAACGCTTATGCCTATAAAAATGTGAGTGTAAAAGGGAATTTCCAGCGTCAATTATTTAAAGGAAATGTGGCCGTCAAGGATACCCATTTTGTGGCTGAGATGTCGGGGGAAATTAACTTACAACAACCCAAAGCCGCGTATTTGTTAGAGGGTAAAATAGGGCATGCGGATCTAGCTAAATTACACTGGGGGAGCGAGGATGTTCAGATAAAAACAGGTTTTGATTTGAACATTAAATTTACCGACATCGATGATTTGTTTGGCAAGGCACTTTTCACAGATATAGTGATTAAAAAACCTCTAATGGATGATTTGTCCATGGGCTTAATTTCCTTTACGGCCAATGAAAATAACGTGGGTTTTAGGCAGTATCGATTGAATTCCGATTTGATTTCAGTGGAATTAAACGGAGATTTTAAGCCCACTAAAATGAAAGCAGAACTGGGCCAATTAGCTGATGAATATCTACTATATTTTAATAAAAAAGAAGACGAAAGAACTGCTTATTATAACAAGAGAAAATACGACATCAACGATAAATATTTTGCTGATTTCACCATCATTTGCCATCAAGCCCAACCCATTTTGTCGAGATTTTATCCGTCCATTGGCGTAGGTCGAAATACCATTTTTACTGGAAATGTTTCCAAAGGGCGAACCTATTCGGTTAGTTTAGAGTCTTATCCGGACACACTAGTTTTTGGCGGATATAAATTTTACCAATCCGTTTTTTCACTTCAAAGTTCCAAGTTTTTAGGCGGCCCCGAAGTATCTTCAAGCCTTGTTTTTCAGTCAAGAAGACAGCAGTTGAATTTTTTGACGCCCACCGAAAATTTCAAATTAAATGCACTTTGGGATCAGGATCGAATTAATTTTGACGTTGATTTTAAACAAGCAGGTGATGACAATTCGGCACATTTTGGAGGCAATTGGAGATTTGAAAAAGATGGTTTATCCTTGAGATTCAAGGATTCCTACCTTAAAATTTTAGGGCAAGATTGGGCCTTTGATCCTGAAAATATGGTGACCCTGAAAGGCCAAGAATGGAAAGCCGAGCATGTATTAATATCAAACAAAAAACAATCGATTGCCCTGCAAGGAAGTTTGTCCTTGGATTCAACCCAAACATTAAGATTCCGGGCAAATAAATTCCAATTAGCTACCCTTGAGCCTATTCTCGCCATTAAGGCGAATGGAGAATTGAATGCGGAAATTAGCGTTCAAAATTGGTATCAAAACACGCGCGTCGACTCCTGGATGATTGTTGACTCGCTTCGATTGGACAAGTTTTATATGGGTAATTTACAGGGTGTGGGGACCTATATGGCTGAATCTCAACGAATGGATTTGAACTATACCTTAAATCGTTTGGGAGAACCCGTATTGTCTGTTAGTGGACAATATAAACCGTATGCGGAGGGGGACCAATTGGCCCTCAAAACGGAATTGAATCGAACCAATCTTGAAATTTTAGAACCATTTACTAGAGGTATTTTTTCAGGATTAGCTGGTGAGGCTTCCGGCGAATTAAAAATTAGGGGTCAGTTTAATGACCCCAACTTTAGTGGAAAAGTGAGCGTTCAGAAAGCTAAAGTCAATTTTGATTATTTGAATACAGCCATTTTTGTGAGCGACACGGTTTCGTTTCAAGGGCGTCAAATTATAGCTAAAAATTGGCAATTGAAAGATAATGATGGCAATGTAGCTAAGCTAAATGGCCAACTCAATTTTCCTAAGGACAAGCCTTTGGAAATGTCATTAACGGCTGATCTAACTCGGTATAAAATTTTAAATACACAGAAGAGCCCAAGTTCCTTTTATTATGGTACCGGTTATGCGAGTGGCTTATTTCAGTTGGATGGAACCTTGGATAATTTGCTCATTTCGGGCAATTTAAAAAGTGAAAAGGGTACCCGATTATTCATTCCTTTAGATCGTGAATCGGAGGCGAAAGCAGATGATGATTTTGAGTTTTTAAGCCAAACGTTAAAAACAGAAACGGTCAACGAAAAGCTCGTTTCAACCCAATCGAAAGACAATGGTATTCGCTTAGATTTGATGTTAAATCTGACACCTGAGGCTTATGGAGAAGTCCAATTGGACAGCAAAAAAGGAGATATCATGCGTGGTTATGGTACGGGAGGCATTCGGATGACGATGGATAAAAAGGGTGAATTTAAGATGTTAGGTGACTATGCGATCGATCAAGGGGATTACACTTTTTCCCTTCAAAACATCATTAACAAAAAATTTGCCATTCAGCGGGGCTCTAAAATTTCATGGACAGGTAGTCCTTTGGATGCCAACATTAACATGAAAGCAATTTACACGCAATATGCTAGTTTGTTTCCTATCCTTTTGGATACAACAAACAAAGGGAATTTGCCTGAATTTAAGCGTCGATACCCGGTAGATGTGGTGATTAATTTACAGGATAGGCTATTAGCACCTAATGTCTCTTTTGATATTGGCATTCGAGATTATCCAAAAGATGTAACCTTGAATAGTGCGGTGACCGCCTTTGCTAATCGAATAAAAACCGATGAACAGGAATTGACCCGACAGGTCAGTAACGTACTTCTTTTTGGCCAATTAGTTTCGCCTTTTGGGGCTAGTGGATTGGTTCTAGGTAATTTAATGGGAAATTTTACGGAGATGCTCTCGAATCAATTGAGCAATTTGGCCTCAGAAATTAATAAGGATTTGAATATAGATGTTTATTTGGGTGGCGGAAGTTTGACCCAGGATATATTGACCAATTTACAGTTGCGCGCATCTTATAATGTGAACGACCGATTGCGGATCACGCGAAGTGGAGGATTTACAGATGCCAGAAATCAGACGAGTCCACAAATTTTATTGGGCGATTGGGCTTTGGAATATTTTATTAAAAAGGACGGAAGCTTACGTACAAAAACGTACAATCGAAATGTTCAAACCACCCTTTTAGGATCCTTAAACTCCTATCAAATCAATCAAACATTAGGCGCAAGTATCCTTTACAATAAGAGCTTTAATTCGTTCTTTGGCACTAAATAATGCGTGCCGAAATATCAAAAAAAGAGCCGCAATGGCGGCTCTTTAAATTTTGAATAGGTGCAATTTATCTGACAACAAAAGTACCATTGCCAATCGCAAATCCCTCTGAATACATTTCAATCGAATATTTCCCTGGCTTGTAAACAACTCCACCACGGGAATAAAGTACGGCAACTTCTTGGTTATCGTTTGAATAAGAAACGGTTTGAGAAGTGGTAAATGGAATATCTTTACCTCCTTGATTGATTTTTCCTGATCCTACTGCCTCGTCAGATAATGTGCTTCCTTCGCCATCCAAAATACGTACGTAAATGGTTTTGTTCTCCAATTTAGTGATTGGGTTAGGAGCTAAATTGAATACAATTTTCAATTTGTCAATTCTTTTTCCACCTAATTTAGCTTTCTCAGTTTCTTTTCCTTTAGCATTAACAGCTAACACGCGAATGTTCTGAGCTTTCAATGCCGCACCGATACTTACCTTACGAGCTAATTCTTTATTCTTTGCTGCTACATCTGATAAGGTATCACTTAAGTTCTTGTTGACCGTCTTTAAGCCCGTATTTTCAGTGTTTAAGGTCTGGTTTTGAGTGTTTAACACTTGGTTGTTTTCTGTCAAAACACCATTTTGTTTTTTCAGCTCAACAATATCACCATCCTTTTGAGCTAGAATAATATCATATTCTTTTATTTTAGCTAAATAGGAAGCTACAGTCGCATGATTTGCTCTCTTTAGTGAAGATTTATCTTGCTCTAATTGTAATTTCAAAGCTTCTAAGTCTGCCACTTGGCCTCCTAATGCTTTAATTTCAGAGATTTTACTATCTAACTGAGTCGAAATTGAATCTAATTTAACGCGTGTATTTGCTAATTCAGTTGCTTTTTCTTCGATACTAGTGGCTTGTTCTTGGGTCAGTTGGTTCGACCTAAAATACAAGACTCCAAATACTGCAGTTAATACAGCAAGGACTATGAGTGCAATCTTAGACGTGTTGTTATTGGATTCCATTATGTTTGTTTTATTTATTAAAGGGTTTGATTAATTTATCTCAAAGGTACAATAATTAAATTTAAATTTATTTCTATGTGCCTTTTTGGTTAATTTGCGTGAATAAATAATGGATTATGCTCACCTATGATTTTATTGTAATTGGGTCCGGTATTGCGGGTTTATCGTATACCGCAAAAATTGCGCAACACTTTCAGGATATTAATCAGTCTGTAAAAATTGCGGTCATCACAAAAACCATTGCTGAGGAAACCAATACCAAATATGCACAAGGTGGCATTGCGGCTGTTTGGGATCAGGATGATTCCTTTGATAAGCATATACAAGATACCATTGTCGCAGGTGATTTTATAAGTAATCAAAAGGTTGTTGAGATGGTAGTCAAAGAAGCTCCGGAACGACTAAATGAATTAATCTCGTATGGAACTGACTTTGATCGTCAGGCAGATGGGACTTTTGATTTAGTCAAAGAAGGTGGGCATTCGGATAAAAGAATTTTACATTACAAGGACTCCACGGGCAATGAAATTGAGCGCGCACTTTTAGCCAAAGTCAAGTCTTTTCAATCGGTGGATTTTTTCACGCATTACTTTGCGGTGGATTTAATTACCCAACACCATTTAGGCGAAAAGGTGACCAAGGATACTCCGGACAAAAAATGTTTTGGTGTCTATGTCCTTAATTTAAGAACCAAAAAAGTGGAGACCTTTTTAGGCAAAACTACTTTGTTGGCCACCGGGGGAATCGGCCAAGTTTATCAATCCACGACCAATCCTAAGATTGCAACTGGTGATGGAATTGCGATGGCCTACAGAGCAAAGGCGTTTGTCCAAGGAATGGAGTTTATTCAGTTTCATCCTACCGCATTATATAACCCCGGAAAGAAACCATCATTTTTAATTTCTGAGGCGGTGCGAGGACATGGTGGAATTCTGAAAAATTTGGATGGCTCTACATTTATGGAGCGCTATGATGAGCGTTTATCTTTGGCACCCCGCGATATTGTTGCCCGTGCCATCGATTCAGAAATGAAAAGGCAAGGTAGCGACCATGTATTTTTAGATATAAGGCATATTCCTAAAGTTGAAATTATACAACATTTTCCCATGATCTATCAGCATTGTTTAGATGAGTTGGGTATTGATATGTCGACGGAAATGATTCCAGTGGTACCCGCTCAGCATTACCTTTGTGGGGGTATCATCGTGGATGAATTTAGTAGGACCAATATTCAATATTTATATGCAGCTGGGGAGTGTTCCTACACGGGCCTTCATGGAGCAAACCGCTTGGCGTCCAATAGTTTATTAGAAGCCATTGTATTTGCCCATCGGGCTTTCCAAAAGTCTATTGACGAATTTGGGACTCAATCCTTACCTGAATTAATTCCAGCTTGGAATGATGCAGGCACGAAAAACCCTGAAGAACTAGTGTTAGTTACGGAAATGGCACGTGAATTGGAATCCATTATGTCTAATTATGTAGGTATTG
>Ga0209443_1001489_pt1 | contig 14676 bp, 13 predicted proteins | sample LauGreBMM110DCMD_2_FD_187571 | JGI IMG/M metagenome (GOLD analysis project Ga0209443, IMG submission 187571) | Freshwater lake microbial communities from Lake Michigan, USA - Su13.BD.MM110.DCMD (SPAdes) (version 2) | ecosystem: Environmental > Aquatic > Freshwater > Lake | place: Lake Michigan... | reverse complement strand
AAGGTGTTAGACAATAGCAGCCTTAAAGAACTTATTGTAGGAAGCGTATCTGAGGCCCTGCCAAAGGCCAAAGGCTGGGCCTACCGGTTGTTCAAACGGAACGAAATGGCCGCGCTTCCTTCGGACAGCCGCGTTTCGTCCTATGCGGAATTGATAGCCAATATTGGTGATTATGCGGTTCAACCTTGCATGCCCGAAAAAGACATTGCGCAGTTGCAATATACGGGCGGAACCACGGGCACGCCGAAAGGCGCCATGCTAAGCCATCAAAATATCACCGCCAACGCTCGGAAAATTAACATGCTTGATCCCCATAGCCGAAACAATCAGCCTAACGAACCATTGGACGACCGTATCTTAGGTGTGCTGCCCTTTTTACATGTTTTCGCAAATGCGACTGTTTTGAACCGTACGGTTGAAAACGGCGGTGAAATTGTGATGCTTCCCCGATTTGAGGCAAAAGCGGCTTTGGCGGCTATCACGCGGACTAAGGTGACATCACTTCCGGGCGTGCCAACGATGTATCAGGCTTTGCTGGATTGCCCTGACCTAGGAAAAACTGACTTCACGAGCTTGCGCACCTGCATATCCGGCGGCGCGCCCTTGGCGGCTGAGTTGAAAGAGCGATTTGAAAAGCTTACCGGAGCTTTAGTGATAGAAGGCTATGGCCTGACCGAAAGCTCTGGCGTCGTGTCCTGCAATCCATATGAAGGCAGAAACAAGATTGGCAGTATCGGGCAACCTGTGCCCGGAACCAATGTTAAGCTTGTCGATAAGGAAGACCCAAATAAGCCGGCACCCAAAGGCGAACCCGGCGAACTTACATTTTCGGGTCCGCAGGTCATGTGCGGTTATTGGAACCGGCCTGATGCCGATGCTGAGGTGTTTCTTGGTACATATCTCCGCACGGGTGATGTTGCGACGATTGACGATGACGGCTTCATCCATATCGTAGACCGATTGAAGGATATGATTGCTGTCGGCGGGTTCAAGGTGTTCCCAAGTTAGGTCGAAGACATTCTCTACAAACATCCTGCGGTTAAGGAGGCCCTCGTCATTGGCGTCGCTGATGCATATCTCGGCGAGATACCGCGGGCGTTCGTTACTTTGCAGGACGGTGCTACCGAAGATGGCGCGGCGCTTACCGTTTGGCTCAACCCGAAGCTTGGCAAGCATGAGCGTGTTCAAGGCGTCACTATCATGGATGATTTGCCAAAAACGATGATCGGGAAACTTGACCGTAAGGCGCTGCGGTTGGCGTTAGAGTCTTAAGCATCCGGCGGTGATGGAAAGCGATCCCGCTCTAATCCGCAAGATTATCCATGTCGATATGGATGCGTTTTACGCCAGTGTGGAACAGCGCGATAACCCCGACCTGCGCGGTAAGCCGGTAGCTGTCGGTGGCTCGTCCAAACGTGGCGTTGTCGCCGCAGCGAGTTACGAGGCCCGGGCGTTCGGTTTGCGTTCGGCCATGCCTTCGGTGACAGCGCAGCGACAGTGCCCCGACCTTATTTTCGTCAAACCAAGGTTTGAGGCTTACAAAGCTGTCTCGCAGCAAATCCGCGACATATTTGCGCGGCACACGGACCTGATTCAGCCGCTATCGCTCGATGAGGCTTATCTTGATGTTACCCATGACAAGCTAGGCATTGGATCGGCGGTGCAGGTGGCCAAGGCTATTCGCGCGGCTATTCGCGAGGAAACGGGCCTAACCGCCAGTGCGGGAGTAAGTTACAACAAATTTATCGCCAAGCTGGCGAGCGACCAGAATAAACCCGACGGTATGTGCGTCATCCTGCCAGATCAGGGCCCGGACTTTGTCGCCAGCTTGCCGGTCCGCCGCTTCCATGGTGTCGGTCCCCGAACCGCCGAGAAGATGGCAAAGCTTGGCGTAAACAGCGGCGCTGACCTAGCGCAAAAGGATGAGGCGTGGCTGGCGCAGCATTTTGGCAGCTGGGGCGGCTATCTCTTCTGGGCAGCGCGGGGTGTCGATCATCGCCCAGTAAATGCAAATGCGATACGCAAATCCATCGGTGCAGAAAGTACATATTCTGAAGATAAACGCAGTGAAACCGAACTTCGCGCTGCATTGGACGAAATTGTCGACATTGTTTGGGACCGCATCGATCGCCACCAGGCGCAGGGACGGACTCTGGTGCTTAAGGCGCGCTACTCGGACTTTCGTACAGTGACTCGGTCGCGCACCCCGGGCCAATTAATTGCGGACCGCAGGGCTGTTGCGCAGCTTGGCCATGTGCTGCTGGATCAGATTTTGCCAGTTGAGATGGGGGTCCGGCTGCTTGGCTTGACGCTGTCTGGACTCGTGGACCAAAACAATGCGGCCATTGATGAAACACCCCAAGGGCGCTTTACATTTGATTGATTGAAAATTGAAATAATCTGTCATATATCATAAAACTGTTATGCACATGTAATACAGGAACTGATATGGCCCGCCCCCATACTGATATTGAAGCCGGACGAAATGCACTGCTTGAGGTGGTAGATGATTTGGTCCGCAAGCGCGGCGCCGTAGACATTTCCATGACAGATTTGGCCGCGGCTGCTGGAATGTCTGCATCCAACCTTTATCGGTTTTTTGACAACAAAGAAGCTTTGCTTGAGGCTGTGGCTGAGCGTTTTTTTGCCGAAAAAATCCATATCATGGTTGAGGTAACGGAGTCCGACTTGCCAGTTCGCGACAAAATGTACCAATATTTTGCTCGACGCTATTTGGCTATCGTTGAACAGTATGAGGCTGAGCCCGACCTGTTGAAAAGCTACCTGGAAATTGGTCATCAATATTTCGAGGTCGTGCGCGGCTATGTTGATCTTGGAGATCATTATCTGTCCATCATTGTGGCTGAGGCGATGGAGCAGGGCTATTTTGAAGGCCTGTCTATCGATGAGGCCGTATCGCTGATTAATCAAATGGTGCAGTGTTATACAAGCCCCGATATTCTTTTTCGCGTCGGGACAGCGAAACTGAGCATTATCAAACTGGCCATGATTGTGGATGCTATTTTTTTAGGGCTGGGTAAAAAAATGGCAACCCATTCGGTTGCCGGATCGCATATCAAAATCGTTTCGTGAATCTTCCTAATTTCTGTGCTGTCTGGCACAGGCCCGCATCTGTCGAAACCGAGGGGGCGATTAGCTTGGTGGTAGAACACATCTTTGACACGGGTGGGGCCACAAGTTCGAACCTTGTATTGCCCACCCTTCCAAGCATAATCACTTTTACAATGTCTTGATGCTGATTTAAGCATACGATTAAATCTAAGGGGGAGAGCTTTTGATGCGTATAGAAAACGCAATGTTTCCAACAATGGAGCAGGCGATATCATTTTTCGGTGGCGCCGAAAATGGGCCGTTTGTCATGGCCAATTTGCTGAAATTCAAAGACAAAGCGGAATATGCTGATGGCAGTGATGCCGGCCTGTCGGGCGCTGATGCTTATGCTCGTTATGGTAAGGGGATTCAGGCCTGCCTTGCGGCCGTGGGTGGCCGGCAGGTTTACGCCGGACCAGTCACTGGACTGATGATTGGAGATGTTGAAGAGCTAAGGGATATGGTAGCTTTGGTCGAATATCCATCGCTTGCTGCTATGCAGAAAATGCTTTCTTCGCCGGAATATCAGGCCATTGAAGTCCATCGCAAAGCAGGCCTGGCCGGACAACTTAACATCCGCACCAGCCAGATTGGAAGCTAATATGAAACCGATACAAAACCGCATGACTGACCTGCTTGGCGTCGAATATCCTATAATTCAGGCGCCCATGGGTTGGATTGCGCGCGCGCAACTTGCTTCCGCCGTTTCCAACGCGGGTGGCCTTGGCATCATCGAAACATCATCAGGGCAGTTAGATGAAGTGCGCGCCGAAATCATCAAGATGCGTGAGCTGACCGATAAACCGTTCGGCGTGAACATTGCTCAAGCCTTTGTGCGAGATCCGGGTATTGTAGATTTTGTGGTCGACCAAGGCATAAAGTTTGTAACAACGTCAGCGGGCGATCCTAATAAATATTGCGGTCCGCTAAAGGCCGCGGGGCTTACCGTATTCCACGTTGTCCCAACGCTTGCTGGCGCATTGAAAGCCATCGACGCGGGCGTAGATGGTCTTGTTGTCGAAGGCGGTGAGGGCGGCGGCTTCAAAAATCCCAAGGATGTGGCGTTGATGGTTTTGCTGCCGCTCATCCGAAGCAAAGTCGATGTGCCAATCGTCGCCGCTGGCGGCATTGTCTGTGGACGGACAATGGCGGCGGCCTTCGCGCTCGGCGCAGAGGCGGTGCAGATGGGCACACGCATGGTCAGCGCGGCGGAATCGCCGGTGCACCAGAACTGGAAAGACGCCATCATCAACGCGAAAGAAACGGACACGCTGTTTCTGAATCGTCACGGCCCCGGTCCAGCATTGCGTGCACTGCGCACGGAACGGACCACGAAGCTGGACATGGAGCCTTCAGACAATATCATGGGCGAAATGCGCGGCGTGCTCGACCTGTATTTCGGCGGCGACATGGAGGCGGCGATTGCGCTTTCGGGGCAAGTTGCCGGACGCATTGATACAGTGAAACCCGCCAAGCAAATTATCGACGAAGTGATGGACGAGTTTTATACTGTCATGAACGATTTGCGGCACGGTTATCTTTAGGAGCTGATTTGGACCCTGTCCTTGAAGCCTTTTTGAGCAATCCAGCGGCGGATGTTTCGGCGCTGCACGACGTTGCACAGATCAAAGGGATATTGGAGCAATACGGCCGTGAAGGCCGCGCGATTAGCTATTCTGAGCTTTTGCTGAACCTTGGTTTTCGTTTTACGCGGCCCAAAATGCGGGCGGTGTGCAAGACGTTGGATAAAATTGACCAGATGACGCTCGAAGAAGGCAGGCCTGCGCTTGCGGTCCTTGTGGTGCGCGAAGGTGATGGCCTGCCTGGGCAGGGTTGGTGGACCGGGCGGACGGATTATCAAGGTGAATGGATTGGGCCGCAAGCCCACGCCCATATCCGTAAGTTGCAGGACGCCGTATTTGGATATTGGCAAAAAGGGCCATTTTGACAGACTTTACCACCTTGGTTTCTGCGTTTGCACGGCGGATATTTGGCGGATCCGCCGAGGTTGAAAACCTTGTGCGGCTGACTGGCGGTGCCAATATGGAAAGCTGGTCATTCGACTATGCGGGGCATGGCTATGTACTTCGCCGTTCTCCCTCGGCAGAGATGATGGCCGGTCGCGTTTATGGCCATGACATTGAAGCTGCGGTTGTGCGTGCGGCGTTTATGGCCGGCGTAAAGGCACCTGAAATAATCGCCGAGGTCGAGGCCGTAGATAATCTTGGCACCGGATATATGATGCGCAGAGTGGAGGCCGAGGTTAACCCGGCAAAGATACTGGCTAGTCCGCCGCCATCATTGCTTAATGATTTTGCGCGCGAATTGGCAGCCATTCACGCCGTGCCGCGGGGCGCGCTGCCAGTTTTGCCTGAAGCTGGGGCGGCTAGCCTTTTGGTGGACCTCAAAGCACGTTTTCTCGTCTTCGGCGGCAATCGCCCTGTTATGGCGCTCGCGTTCAGATGGCTGGAGGATCATTTGCCCGCGCCGGTAGACGCTGTCCTGCTTCACGGCGATTTTCGGATGGGCAACATCATGGTCGACACCGATGGCCTTGCCGCCGTGCTGGATTGGGAGCTGGCCCATCTGGGGGACCGACATCAGGACTTGGCGTTTGGGTGCATCAACAGCTGGCGTTTTGGACATATTGACCGGCCAGCATTTGGCATCGGGCAAATGGACGCATTCTTCGCCGCTTATGCCCGCGAAAGCGGTCATGATGTCGATGCCGGGCGCTTCCGCTGGTGGCTGGTTTACGCGACATTATGGTGGGGGGTATGCTGTCTCCAAATGACCGACATTTGGCGGAGCGGAGCAGACTCCGGCCTAGAACGCGCAGTAATCGGTCGGCGTGCTTCGGAAACCGAGGTCGACTTGCTGATGCTGCTTGAGGAAGACGCGCCGATCGCCGAACAAAACCGCCACCCTGAACATCGCTCACCTCTGGCGGCTGACGTTCCAGAACCCTATTCCAAGTCACAATCTGCGGATGAGATGCAGGCATGTATGCCGAAAAGTGAAGTTCATTATGTGGGCGAAACGTCTGCTGCCGAACTCCTGAACGCCTTAGCCAGTTGGATTGAAACGGACATCAAACCGCACGCAAAAGGTCGCGACCGGTTCATGGCTGCCGTCGCAGCCAACGCGCTGGGCATACTCAAACGCGAAACAGAAGGCGGCGCTTCTATTCATGACAAGCTGCTGTCCGAAGAACTTTTATCAGGTGGAAAATCCCTCGCCACACCGAATTTGCTGGCGCAATTGAGAGCGCAGTCGCTGCAAAAACTGGCTGCAGACCAACCCAAGTATTCCGCACTGGCGGTCGCTTTACAGAAATGGACTCATTGATGCTGTTTGAAATCCCCAACGACATTACGGACTATTTGACCGAACTTGACGCATTCATTGAACGCGAGATCAAGCCTATTGAAGCGCGCGATGACAATATCCGCTTTTTCGACCACCGCCGCGAACATGCGCGTACAGATTGGGACAATGACGGCCACCCGCGTGCAGACTGGTGGGCGCTGCTTGCCGAAATGCGTCAGGTCGCGGACAAAGCCGGGCATTACCGCTTTGCAATTCCCGCTGAATATGGCGGGAAGGACGGCTCGAATTTGGCGATGGCCGTCATCCGCCACCATTTGGCGCATAAGGGATTGGGGTTGCATAACGATCTTCAGAACGAAAGCAGCATCGTTGGCAACCTTGTGCAGGTGTTGATGTTGCGTGACTTCGGCACAGCAGAGCAAAAGGCGGAGTTTATCCCACCTATGCTGCAAGGCAAAATGGGCTGGAGCTTTGGCCTAACCGAAGAAAATCACGGTTCTGATGCCACGCATATGGACACATCTGCGGTCCCTGAAACGCGAGATGGTGTCCCTGGATACCGGATTAACGGCAACAAGATGTGGACGACTGGCCTGCCGTATACCAGCCATGTGATGACCTTTGCCCGCACCAGCGGCGATAATGGCAAAGCGCGAGGTATCACCTGTTTCGTTGTGCCAACGGACGCACCCGGTTTCGAAATCGGGGAATATATGTGGACATTCAACATGCCTACCGACCATCCCAAGGTGAAATACACCGACGTTTGGGTGCCCGAAAGCGCGATTTTGGGGGCGCTCGATAACGGCCTTGCCGTCGCACAGCATTTTGTGCACGAAAATCGTATCCGGCAAGCCGCAAGCTCACTTGGCGCGGCGCAATATTGCATTGACGAAGCGGTGAAATATGCCCGTAAGCGCAAGCCTTTTGGCAAACCGCTCGCTGTGAACCAGGCAATCCAGTTTCCATTGGTCGAGCTTCAAACAGACGCAGAAATGTTGCGGTTGTTGATTTACAAAACCGCTGCTGAAATGGACAGCATGTCTAAACCAGAGGTGGCTCTGCGTCTTTCCGATAAGGTGAGTATGTGCAACTACAAAGCCAATCGGTTGGTTTGCAACGCTGCAGATTTTGCAATGCAAGTTCATGGTGGCATTGGCTATTCGCGGCACAAGCCGTTTGAACATATTTACCGCCACCATCGCCGTTATCGCATCACTGAGGGCGCAGAAGAAATCCAGATGCGCAAAGTGGCGGGGCATCTTTTTGGGTTCATGGGATAATCTTTTTTGGGACGGGTAAATTAATGCAGCAGGCAACTGATTTTTTGGATGAAAGCATGGCCCTTGATGGGCTTCTTCAACCTTTGGCCGAGGGCGATTTTGACACGCCGACCCAGTTTAAGGGTTGGACGATCAACAACATTATGCGGCACCTGCACGTATGGAACATAGCGGTCGATTTATCTTTGCGTGACGAGGCAGCCTTTGGCACTTTTGTTGCCGCTATGATGGCCGGTGTCCGCGGCGGTAAGTTGCCGGAGTTTGAAGCATCTTATCTGGATGGTCTGTCCGGCCATGCATTGCGTAAGGCATGGATGGAGCGCGCCGAGGCAACTGCGGCGGCATTTGCGGCAGCCCACCCGAAACTTCGCCTCAAATGGGTTGGCCCCGAAATGAGCGCGTTGAGCTCGATCACCGCGCGACTGATGGAAACTTGGGCACATGCACAGGCCATATATGATGCCCTCGGCGTGGAACGGCGAGATACCGACCGGATTGGCAATATTGTCCGTCTGGGCGTTATCACCTGGGGCTTTACGTGGAAGAACCGACGCATGGAGCCGCCAGGTCCGATGCCGCAACTGCGCTTACTGGCACCCTCAGGCGCGATTTGGGAATATGGCGAGCCATCGGACAGCGGGATGATTTCCGGCAGCGCGACCGCCTTCTGTCAGGTCGTGACGCAATGTCGCCACGTCGCCGACACATCACTTAAAGTCTCTGGTGAAGTCGCGCATCAGTGGATGTCAGTAGCACAATGCTTCGCAGGGCCACCACAGGACCCGCCGGCAAAGGGCACACGGCATCGCGCCGAAAGGGGAGTTTGAAGATCATGAAGAAAATCGTTTTCATTTCGATAAGCGCGTTTTTGCTTGCGGGTACGCCTCTGGCCGCGCAAACCGTTGATCAAGTCACGGTGATTCATGCAGGAAGGTTGCTCGATAAGCCCGGTAGTGCACCGAGCGGTCCATCCACCGTGATCATCCGCAATGGCAAGATTGTCGAAGTCTTGTCTGGCTATCAACCCGGCCCAACAGGCGCTACGCTGATCGACCTTAAGGACAAGTTTGTCCTTCCGGGCCTTATCGATAGCCACGTACACCTTGATAGTGATGCAGGCGGCGATGCGGCCTTGATTGAATCGTTCACCGATAGTCCGGCCCGTGCAGCCTATCGCACCGCTGGCAATGCCAAGAAGACATTGATGGCTGGCTTTACGACCGTCCGCAATTTGGGCGACGGTAGCGGCGCGACATTGGCATTGCGCGATGCCGTCGCTGCCGGCGAATTGCCGGGCCCTCGCATCATTGACGCCGGTCGCTCTATTTCCACCACTAGCGGCCATATGGACGCAACCTTGTCGGTTTCGGAGGATCTTCATGGTAGTATTGGTCACGAAAATCTGTGTGATGGTTTGGAAAGCTGCCGTCAGGCGGTGCGCAAGCAAATCAGGCGCGGTGTCGACGTTGTCAAAATCGCGACGACGGGCGGTGTGAACAGTCGTATCGGGTCGGGCTTGGGTCGTCAGATATTCGATGATGAGGTCAAGGCCTTGGTCGACACTGCGCATCTTTATGGCAAGAAAGTCGCCGTACATGCGCATAGCGATGACGGCATCAACGCAGCACTTGCGGTGGGCGCAGACTCGATTGAACATGGCACCATGCTGACCGATGAAACTATAAAATTGTTCAAAGCGGCAGGCGCATATTATGTCCCGACACTGTCGACGGTGAACGGCTATATTGAAAGGCTTGCGGCGAACCCCAATACCTATCCACCCGATGTGCTTGCCAAGGTCAAATGGCGGATTGGCGTTACGGGGAAGAGCCTTGCTAAAGCCTATCCAGCTGGCGTGAAGATTGCCTTTGGAACCGACGCAGGCGTTTCGAAGCACGGCAAAAATGCCGATGAATTTGAACTGATGGTCAAATACGGCATGCCCGCCAGCGCCGCCATTCAAGCTGCAACGATGAACGCTGCAACGCTTTTAGGCGTCGATAAACAGGTCGGCTCGCTGGAGCCCGGCAAAGCAGCTGACTTGATAGCAGTTGCGGGTGACCCAATTGTGGATATCACAACATTAAAATCCGTGCGTTTTGTCATGAAGGATGGGCGGGTCTTCAAGGCCGAATGATGATCCCTTTTTGCGGATCCGTTTTGCCTTGAAGTGTCTCAATGAAGGCCGTCGCTGCCGATTGAAGGCCTTTGTGTTCTTCTATCTCGACAATGCCGTGCGCCGCGGCAAGGAAACTTTTCCAGCAGCGGCCGACAGCTTCGCCAAAACCTTTTGGTCCTAATTCTTGGATTGTAGCGACCGCGTGGTCGGGGGCGAAGAACAGAACGGGTTTTGGCCCCGGCATGGTTCCGCCGCTTGCACCCGCACTATTTGGACCACGCGCGTCAACATGGGTGGCTCCTACAAGGCAGCTATAATCTAGGTTGACTGCTAGAGCGTCATGGATCGAGCGCAGCAGTGAAGAGTTGCCCGCGAAGTCGACGCAAACAGATGCGCTTGGGGGCAGGGCACCGACGTCGTCATAGGCCATGACGTGATCATATAGCCCAGTGCGCTTAACGAAACCTACATTGCCGTTCGAAGTTAGGCCAATACGCTTGATGTCCTGCGACAGATCTCTTGCTACGCTGGCAAGCCCCATTGCGGTTTTTGATGAGGCGCTCGTGATGACCATGTTTTGCGCGCCGAACCAGCGTTCACGGCGGAGCATCGCTTCAATAAGGAAACCGGTTTTGAACAAAGGCCCGAACAGCATCCGCTCTGCCTCTTTGGCTGGGTCATGTTCGGGGTCTGCGGCAAGGCGGCTATATTGATTGTATATGGGGCTCATCGGTTGCCGGTGCGTGGCCATGTCCGTAAAGCCACTTTGGCTAATTTTACCGGGTAAGACATTAAGATGCGTCCCCATGGGCAAATAGCCATAAACGCGTTCACCGACGGCGATATCCGGGTGGCGTGATTCTTCGACAACTGCGTGCCCCCACATCGGCACAACGCCAAAATCACCTTCCGCGGGAAAAAAATTCCAATAACTGAAAACGTCGCCAATGACGGCGTATGTTATGTTGTTTGCAGTGACGGAGAAACTCTCGATACGCAAAAGGACAGCGCCCTCGCTTAACATGGGCATTGGCGCCTCATGGACATGCGTTTGCGTCAAAGCCTGTTTTTGTACCCAGATAGTCGATGCCATTTTTGATCCTCCAGACGAGGGCTTAACCGTGTGCCTGTACGCTTTCAATGGCAGACTTTATCATCGCTTGCGCGCTCCGATGTGATTTGTATCTTTGACAATCACATCAGAATGTGAAAATAAACGAATCATGAGTAGTCAACTGATCAACAAACTTCGCAGCCTCGTCAACGACGGAGGCCTTTCACGGTCCGGCCTTGCACGCGCGGCGGGCCTTCATGCTAATACTTTGCGCGATTTGGATGAGCCGGGCTGGAACCCGACTGCGGAAACGCTACGTAAACTGGAAAGCTACTTATTTTCCAATGATGACACGCCTGCGCTCGTCTCGATTGAGGAGATCATTGAAGAGGCGCGTAACGGACGGATGTATATTCTTGTCGATGACGAAGATCGAGAGAATGAAGGGGACTTGATCATTCCGGCGCAAATGGCGACGCCAGATGCGATTAATTTTATGGCGACACATGGTCGTGGTTTAATCTGTCTTTCCATGACCAAGGCTCGATGCGAGCAGCTTGGCCTGACGCCTATGGCGCGGGAAAACCGGGAAAGCATGCAGACCGCGTTTACGGTGTCCATAGAAGCCCGTGAGGGCGTTACGACCGGCATCAGTGCAGCAGACCGCGCTCGCACCATTTCCGTCGCTGTGGATGCTTCTATGGGGCCTGACGACATCGTTTCGCCCGGTCATGTCTTCCCGCTCACCGCACGCGATGGTGGCGTTCTGGTGCGTGCAGGCCATACAGAGGCGGCGGTCGACATTAGCCGGCTTGCAGGACTCAATCCATCCGGCGTGATCTGCGAGATCATGAAGGATGATGGCACGATGGCGCGGATGGACGACCTTGTCGCCTTCGCCCGCATGCACAACCTGAAAATGGGCACAATCCGGGACCTTATTGCCTATCGCCGTAAGCACGACCATTTAGTCGAAAAGCGGGCGGAGATGAAATTCAACAGTCGCTGGGGTGGCGATTGGACGGCCATGACCTTTTACAACAAGGCCACAGGCGACGAGACCATCGCATTGGTGAAGGGACGTATCGATCCTGATCAACCTACCCTCGTGCGTATGCACACCATGTCCATGTTCGTTGATGTGTTTGGCGAGGAAAATGAGCGTTCGGGTTTGCTGTCACGGTCGATGGACGCAATAGCTGCCGAAGGCACTGGCGTGATCGTGGTCATCAACAAGCCGATGAAGGGCGTTGTCTCGCGCTTTATGCAGTTGCGCGCAGAAGGCAAGCAAGCGGGCGCGCCAGAGATTGAAGAGTTGCGCGACTATGGCGGCGGTGCGCAAATCCTGACCGAACTTGGTGTGCAGGACATGATATTGCTGACCAACACGCATCACACGCTGGTCGGGCTTGAAGGCTATGGCCTTTCCATTGTAGGCGAGCGGCCTATTCCCGGCACCGGAGGCGAATAATGGCAAAGTTCCTTATAGTTGAAGCACGATTTTATGACCATCTGAACGACATGCTCGTTTCAGGCGCTAAGGCCGCGTTAAAGGCCAAGGGTCATGAGGTTGAAGTTATCACTGTGCCCGGCGCGCTTGAAATACCGGGCACTATTGCCATGGCTGCAGAAGCGCAAATGTATGACGGATTTGTCGCCATTGGTGTTGTTATTCGCGGTGAAACCTACCATTTTGAGATTGTTGCAGGTGAAAGCGCGCGCGGTATTATGGCCTTGACGATGGATGGCATCGCGATCGGTAACGGCATATTGACCGTCGAGAACGAAGCGCAGGCAATTGTACGCGCAGATCCCAAGCAGAAGGATAAGGGCGGCGAGGCGGCTGTTGCTGCGATGGCCTTGCTAAATCTGCAAAATCGTTTCAACTGAAAAGATGAGCGCACCAACCTTATCGAGCCAGATCAACCCCGAAGCCGAAGAGTTTAAGGCGCGCAGTGCCCATAATCGGGCGCTGCGTGACGACCTTTGGACTAAAGTCGCCGAGGCTGCACTGGGCGGCAACGAAAAATCCCGCGAACGGCACACTTCGCGTGGGAAATTGCTCCCCCGTGAGCGCGTCGAGCGCCTGCTGGATAGCGGTTCGCCTTTCCTAGAAATCGGCCAGCTTGCAGCGTGCGACCTGTATGATAGCGAAATTCCCGGTGCTGGCCTGATCACGGGAATAGGCCGCGTTTCGGGCCGCCAGTGCATGTTTGTTTGTAATGATGCGACGGTAAAGGGTGGCACTTATTACCCGATGACCGTCAAAAAGCATTTGCGTGCGCAAGAAATTGCTGAGGCCAACCGGTTGCCGTGTATCTACCTTGTCGACAGCGGCGGCGCCAACCTGCCGCATCAGGACGAGGTCTTTCCTGACCGCGACCATTTTGGGCGGATCTTTTTCAATCAAGCAAATATGAGCGCCAAGGGCATACCGCAGATCGCCTGCGTCATGGGCAGTTGTACCGCAGGCGGCGCTTATGTGCCTGCCATGTCCGACGAGAGCATCATTGTCCGCAATCAGGGTACGATCTTCTTGGCTGGCCCACCTTTGGTAAAGGCTGCGACAGGTGAAGAAATCAGCGCCGAGGATTTGGGCGGCGGCGACCTGCATGGCCGCAAATCGGGTGTGGTCGATCATGTGGCCGAAAATGACGAACATGCGTTGACCATTGTGCGTGATATCATCTCGCATTTAGGTCCAATCCACAAACCGGACATTGACTTAAAAGAGCCGCGCCCGCCAAAATTCGACACCGAAGAACTTTACGGCGTCATCCCCGACGATGTGCGTGCGCCTTACGATGTGCACGAAGTTATCGCACGGCTTGTCGACGGCAGCGAGTTTCATGAGTTCAAGGCGCTGTATGGCACGACCTTGGTCTGCGGCTTTGCGCATATCTGGGGCATGCCGGTCGCGATCCTTGCCAACAACGGCGTGCTGTTTTCGGAGAGTGCGGTCAAAGGCGCGCATTTCATCGAGCTTGCTTGCCAACGGCGGATACCGCTCTTGTTCCTCCAGAATATCAGCGGCTTCATGGTCGGTGGCAAATATGAGGCGGAGGGCATTGCCAAGCATGGCGCAAAACTCGTCACCGCCGTCGCTACCGCGAGCGTACCCAAGATAACAGTCCTCATCGGCGGCAGCTTTGGCGCGGGCAATTACGGCATGTGTGGGCGGGCTTATTCGCCACGTTTCCTTTTCACTTGGCCCAATGCGCGTATTTCGGTGATGGGTGGAGAACAAGCGGCGTCCGTGCTCGCCACGGTCCACCGTGATGCCGAGAAATGGACAACTGAGGAGGCCGAAGCCTTTAAAGCGCCAATCCGCCAAAAATACGAAGATGAAGGCAACCCATATTACGCGACGTCGCGGCTATGGGATGATGGAATCATTGACCCAGCGCAGACGAGGGATGTGCTTGGATTGGCGTTTGCGGCCACACTAAACGCACCCGTTGAGGAGTCACCCCGCTTTGGGGTGTTCCGGATGTGAGTAAGTTGATCCAATCCCTCCTCATTGCCAACCGCGGCGAAATTGCCTGCCGGATCATCCGCACCGCGCGCCAAATGGGCATTCGCACCGTTGCGGTCTATTCGGATGCTGATGCCAAGGCGCTGCATGTGCAGGAAGCCGATGAGGCTGTGCATATTGGGCCGTCTCCAGCGCGTGAGAGCTATTTGGTGGGGGATAAGATCATTGCCGCGGCGCTTTCCACTGGCGCAGAGGCGATCCATCCCGGCTATGGTTTCCTCTCCGAAAACGCCGAATTTGCGCA
>Ga0209443_1001488_pt1 | contig 14687 bp, 13 predicted proteins | sample LauGreBMM110DCMD_2_FD_187571 | JGI IMG/M metagenome (GOLD analysis project Ga0209443, IMG submission 187571) | Freshwater lake microbial communities from Lake Michigan, USA - Su13.BD.MM110.DCMD (SPAdes) (version 2) | ecosystem: Environmental > Aquatic > Freshwater > Lake | place: Lake Michigan... | reverse complement strand
GACCGCTGCCCCGTGCCCGCGTCGAAGTCCAGGTCTGGCTTGGCAACGGCATGGGCGGACACGCGGCCGATGCCCACAAGTTCCACGCTCCCCAGTTGTTCTCCGTGTTGGCGGGCCGCACCGATACCAACGGCCTGGTGCGCTTCACCCTCGGCCGTAGCGCCCAACAGCCCTACCGCTTCCGATTGGACCGCCCCGGAGATGCCGATTGGGCTTGGGCCGCGGTCGAATCCAACTCGGTCCAACAGATCACGCTCCGCGCCGAGCGCCTACGCCCTTACGACCTCAAGGCCACGCCGCCCCGGCTGCCATGGTTCCAAGACGAGGAATAAAGAAACTCGACGCTGGAGAAGCGTTGGCCTCCGACCTGGGCTGCGACTTCGTGAGGGAGGCCCCCGACCGTCGGACCGCGCCAAGTGGTTCGACGGCTCCCACCGAGCGGGTTCGCCCCCGGCTCGGCGAAAGACGCGTTGCCAGCCAGCACGCGGGCGGGTCGCCCGCGCTCCTGCGCGTCGGAGCGCGGGCAGCTTGCCCGCACGGCTCTGTTCCGTCCGTCCGCTGTTTAAAGTTCTTAAGAAGCTTTGTAAGGATTTCAAAATTATTTTCTGAGTTTTTAGGAAAATCATTTGCGTATCATAATTCCAAATCGTATATTCCGAGAGTTGACATGAAGACCAACTACCCAAGTGGCTTCACTTTGCTGAAAAACTCCTTCGGCGGCGGGCATCTCCTTCGGCGGCGGCTATCCCAAGCCAGGGGAGATGGCACCATCCAGATTGGCGGGATATTTCAAGCTTCGGCTGAGATTATCTTCCGCGGTCACCCATCGCGCTTCTGCCTTGGAAAAGCGGGTTTCTGGGCAAGGAAAAATCTCTTTTCCGGCTTGGGATAGCCGATTTCCGGTCTTGGGAAACCCCCTCTTCAGCCCATGATTCCAGCCGCAAACATCGCCGCAGCCGTAGGACAGGCATCCTGCCTGTCTTTCCCCGGGCTTCCAGCCCGTAGAACCTCCCCGCGGGCCGCGGGCTGGAAGCCCTCGGCCAGACAGGCAAGCTGCCTGTCCTACTTTTCCGATATGCAGGGGCAGTTCCGCACCGGCCTGACGGTTGAGTGCGCGTGGGTGGACACCGAGCGGTTCCCTGAGATCGAGACGGTGCCGAACGACCCCACCGGGGCGCTCAATTCCTACACTCCAGGCGACGTGCTGCGGATCAACGGCAATGACCTGAAGCTCAATCCCGCCGACCCGGCCCAAAGTGTCTTCTTCCGCGGAACAAGCGGTCCCGAGGTTCGGGCCACGCGTTATGTCACCGTGACTGATGGCCAGATTTTGGTGCTCGTGCCTGCGGCCCTCATCGGTCCGCAGACGCTGATGGTGCGGATTCTCTACGGTGTGAACCTGCGACAGACGACGTTTGAAACGGTGTTGGCGCAAGGTTGGTTCTCCGAGATGCACTGATTGCGTCTGAGCGAATCTATTTGAGACCATTGATTATAGAACCAAAGTCAGGAACATCAAAACCATATTAATAACATGAAAAAAATTATCGCATTGATATTAACAGTAACATTTTTACTTGGACAGCCTCTTTCCGCTAAATGTTTCTATTTAAATTGCGTTGACCCACTTGAGGAGCTTGATTGCAAATGCGGCACAGACTGCTTTGGTGATGTTTGGTATAGGGGCTTTCACAAGTATTGCGTAGGTGGCACTGCAGGCTATAGTTATCCTATATGCGAAAATAAACCTGAGGTAGTTGGCTGGTCGGCTCCTTGTGTTAGGGAATATAATTGGGCTGCCATCGCTAACTGCGCTGGCGTAGCAGGCGGTTCAATACCCGCATGTGTTGTTTGCTTAATAACGAGGGGGAAGGATAATAAAAAAATGGATAAAAACGCTTGTGCATTGTGTGCCTCTGCATTATAATAGATTCCAAACGCATGCACTTTCTGCGAACTGGTCACCTGCGAGGTAGGAGTCAAAATACCGGATATACGGGTTGTCTTGAGTCTTGTTAAGAAAGGTGAAGGATGCGGTGTGGCCCCAGGTCTTTGCGAGCCCTAATCCTTGATGTCACCTTGCAGCGACAATGCCATGACTGGAGCTTTTGTCTTAAAAACACATTTATTCTAATATGAAGTTGTCAACCCTTGCATGCATATTGCTATGCCTTTTAATGGCAACCATAAAATCGACGGCTGCCGTTGCTCCTGGCTCCACTGCCATTATAGTCAGCAATCTATTCAATGCAATTCTGGAAGATTGCTCTAAGGAGGAGGACAATGTAGCCATCATCAAGTTTACAGTTCCAACGGACATTGATGAGTATAACGCATCGGTTCACAAATCCCTTCCTGGCAATGAAAAGGAGGCAGCCGACTTAGTGGCCTTCAGGAAGAGCAAGTTAGCTTTCTTGAAAACGGGGATTCGTTGGGGATTGATCGAGGAGATCAGCGACTGCTGCAACCTCATTATTCTCAATCGTGATTGTGACGATTTTCCCGCCGTAGACGGTACTCCTCCATTACAGGAACTTGAACGATATCTGCATCCTACGGAAACCAATCGCTTGTCTGGCTTCGGTGACGTCGCCATCTTTGACTCAACTGGCCAATACGGCTACCGCGTTGCGAACTACTTTCCTGGACCCAAGAGCGTGATCACATCGTTTACCGGCATTCCACCGGGAGCTGCGAATCTAGGACGCTTTTACCACATCGAACCGGAATTGATATTTGGGATATTATCAGCTTTTAAAATGACAGGTCCGCAGTTTGCCACCCCAAAGGCTACGAACAGTTGCCATCCGTCATTGTATAGATTCTCGAATTTTCGACAAGATTCGGCTATCTTATTAAAGGCTATAGACGATAAAACTGTAACCGTCGATCCTTCTGAAATCTCAGGGCACTATTCCGTGAAAATAAGATTGGCAACGGATGTCGTAATGCATCTAGAGTTCGCGCCGGAAGACAGGATTCGTTTTCCGAAAGTTGAGATTATAGAATCCGGTGCCGTTCATCGCTCGATAAGTAGGCGTTTTGTTGAAAACAAACCTTGGATTGGTGAATGGATTGATGAGAATATTGATTCTTCAGGAGAGACGAATTCCGTTGCCCGCTTCTTCTTAAAATCTGAAGCGGTCAATTTTGCGGAAGCTCTGAAGCTTTTCAACGACATCTGCGTGAAAGATGCGCCGTACAAGTCGTCTAAAGCTGACGATGGTAGAATGATCACAACACAAGATACCGATTCAGGCCGCAAAATCATAGTGGGCAGGAGTCAGGCGTCCATCTTGACCCAGCCCCGCCGTAATGCGTTAATCTTGGGTGTGATAGTTGTTTCCGCTCTAATTCCACTGTTTTTGAACTATAAAAAACTTCGCTCAAAATGAAACGGATTGATAACTTAAGAAAAGTACTCACGTTTACTTTCATTTCTGTCTTATCCCTGGCGTTGGTGAGCAAAGTGTTGATGCTATCTGACCCAAAATTTCTGGGGTATCTGAACACGAACGCAACTTCCCTATCGATGTTCAACAATCGTCAGGTTGTAATCATGGGTGTGCTCATAGAGATTGTTGTATTATTGGCCTGCACCCCGTTGATAGGCAGGCACTGGAGAGACGCTTTTATCCTAGCCTTTTGTGGCAGTGCCTCAGCTTATCACGCAATTCTATGGTTTGATAAAAATGGCGGAGCTTGCCCGTGCCTAAGGCTTGACGTTTTCGGCATCCACCTTTCCCCCGCAATAGGCGATTGGCTGGTAGCGGTTTGCATCGTTGCCGGTTTTCTTCGAGTTGTAACCGAGAAATATGCGAGCAATATTAGCCGATTTGCCACGTAAATGAAACTGGCTAACCTATTGGCTAAATATGGAAGACAGTCGCTAGGATTTTTCGGCAATGTTGAGGGGTTCCTAGCTGAGGGGAGGCGGTTTCCGTCGTTCAAAGAATATGGGCAACTTAACTCGCTGGCGCTTTCGGCACTCCCCAACCGCCTGAAGTTGCGGCTTGGTTTCTTTTAAAATGATGTATCGGTTGATGCTGTAGTCGGCGACACCGTATAATCCGTGGATTTTTATTTCGTGAATAGAGCCTTTACCCTGCTCGAGCTATTGGTGGTCATCGCGATTATCGCCCTGGTGGCGGCCTTGATTGTTCCCGCGGTGGGCAAGGCCCAAGACCGTGCTCGCACAGCGCAGTGTTCCTCCAACGAGCGTCAACTTGGGTTGGCGCTGACGATGTATGCGGGTGACAACGGCGACAATTATCCGTGGCTCACCTTCGGCACCCAATACCGGCAATGGTCCGCCCTGAGCAACTATGTCGGCCACAGCCGGGCGGTGTTCCGTTGCCCGGCCGCGCGGGGCAAGTCGCCGCGCGGCCCGTACAGCCTGTCTGAATGGACCTACGAGCCAGTCATGCCGCTCAAACGCGCTTCGACCATCACCAACACGGACGGCAGCACTTGGGTCACGGACTACAAGTTCAACGACAACCCGCGCTTCTTCCACACCAATGAGCTGGGCCAGATCACCGGCAGCCGGGTGGGTCTGAGCCAAGTGCGTCCCAATGAACTGGTGGTGGATTGGGACAATCTGGATTGGCAGCCGCCCCACGTCTCCCGCACCAAGGTCAACTTCGGCTTCTTGGACGGCCATGTCGCGCAGCATCCATCTTCCGGGCCGCGCCCCTCGCTGGATCCCGCCAAGGCGATGACTGGCACCTACACGGTGGACAGCGTGGGCAACTTCCCCTTCTGGAACTGGGGCTTCCCGGATCTGGTCGTTGACAAGGACTGGCTGAAGTGAGGGCCTGTCTTCAAGTGCCGGCTGGCGGAGTAGGACAGGCTTCCAGCCTGTCTGCCCCGGGCTTCCAGCCCGTAGAACCGGCAACAGCGTGGGGCTGGAAGCCCCGCAACAGCCAGGCCGGAGGCACTGTCCTATTTTCCAAACAAGTTCTGAGCGCGGCACTCTGATGCGCCAGCTCTCCGCATGGCTCTGGCGTCTCCCGGTCGGCTGGCGACGGGCCTTGCTCTTTGTCACCACCGTCGGAGTGGTGGCCTTCATCGGCCTCAAGTTGTCAGGAGGTTTGTTCCTCGGCCCGGCGGATGGGCTCACGGCCGCCCTCTGCGCGCTGTTCGTCGTGCTGGCTGCCTTCACCACCGCCGCTTGGCTGCTCCGCATCTTCGGTTTTGTGCTGGGGGCCAGCCGCCCGCCGCAGGATACGGACACCACGGGGTTACCTACCACCCCCACGGCTATCGTGATGCCCATCTATCACGAGGACGTGGCCCGGGTCGCTGCCGGGATTGAACGGACCTGGTTGAGCGCCAAGGCGTGCGGCTTGGATGCGCTCTGCGACTTCTATCTGTTGAGCGACAGCACGGACGAGGCGATCAAAGCGGAGGAAGAAGCCGCCTGCCTCAGACTACTGGCGCACTTTGACCAGAATCGGCAGGACACCGGACGATTGTTCCTGGAGCGCCGTGAGGAGCGGAGCAACTACAAGGCGGGCAATGTCGCCAACTTCGTGCGACTGCATGGGGCCGGCTACGAGTTCATGCTCATCTTCGATGCCGACAGCATGATGACCGGCGAACGCATCCGGCAGTTGATCCGCAAGCTGGAGCAGCGGCCGGGCACCGCGCTCATCCAGTCGCTCATGACCATCTATCGCGGGCGCACGCTGTTCGCGCGCGTCATGCAGACCAGCCAGAATCCGCAGATGGCGCTCTACAGCACCGGGCTGCGGTGGTTCCTCGGCACGGAGGGCATCTATTGGGGCCACAATGCGCTGGCCCGCATCCGGCCCTTCGCCGACCACGCCATGCTCCCGGAGCATCCGGGCAAGGCTCCCGGAGGCGGACCGGTGCTGAGCCAAGATGTCCATGAAGCCTTCCTGCTGGGCCGCGCGGGTTGGGCGGTGGACTTGGATCTGGACGAAGGCGGCAGCTACGAGGAGATGCCGGCCAACGTGCTGTCCTACGCCGAGCGGGACCGGCGCTGGTGCCAAGGCGACTATCTCAACCTTTCCTTGATCTTTTCGCGGGGTGCCCGGCCCGGCCAGCGTCTGTGGCTGTTCTATATCTTCATCGGCTACTTCATGAGCTTGTTGGTCGCCGGTCTCATGCTGCTGGGTTCGATGGAGGTCTGCCGAAGAACGCCAACCGGGGCCGGTGGGGCCGGGTGGCTGGTGCTGTTGAACATGTATCTGATGCAGCTGTCGCCCAAGGCGCTGGCTTTCGGACGCTCGGTGAGGCGGCATGGCCTGGGCCGGTATGGCGTCGGGACGTTCCTCTTGGACACCCTCGCGAGCATCCTGCTGACGCCGCTCATGCTGTATCTGCACATGGTGATCGTGGTGGGGCTGCTGTGCGGCAAAGCGAGACCCTGGAAGAGCCCATCGCGCGATCCGGACGACGAGGTGCCGTGGACCACCGCCGCCAAGGTCTTCTGGCCCGTCACCGTGGTGGGTTGGGTCTGGCTGGCGGTCCTGTGGGCCAAGGCCCCGTCCTACCTGCTGTTTTGCGGGCCGGTGATCGTGATGTGGTGTCTTTCGATTCCGCTGGCGGCGCTGACTTCCAAGGTCGGCTTGGCCGACTGGCTGGCTCGGCGAGGGCTGTTCCGCGCTTACTTCACACACGAAGAGGAAGAGGCGCTGGGGCCTTTGGTCTTGGAGGCGGATAGAGCGGTGCCCATGAGCATCCACGCCGAACCCTTGCGCGGGCAGAATGCTCCAGCCTTAGATGGCCATCCCTTGGCACCTCCACCTGGAAGTGTTTTCATGAAATTGGGCGACACCACGGTCCGGCTTTGCGCCGGTGGGGTGGCCAGCACCAAGCTAGGCGAGGTCAAGCAAAGCCTCATCAGCGCGCAACGGTTGCTGCTGTTGCTGGGTTTGGCGGTCCTGTGGCTGCTGGCAACCCTCCGGTATTTATCGGGGCGGTGAGATCGATCGCCGCCCATCGCTGCGCCGTTCTTGAGCAAGAACCGAAGGCGAAATGAGTGCCGGAACGCACCCGTCGGCCGATCGCGGCTTGCGGAGCGCCCCGCCCTGGCGAAGGCTGGGCAACCAGACCCCGACCGCTTGATCGCTTTTTGAGCCATGCTGCAAGTGAAGGACACGCTTCGTGCGACGGTGCATCTGGGCTTCGACGGCCGGGTCTTCAAGACGTACCACGGGCCCGACGCGTCGAAGCGGTTCGCCAACGAGGTCCGCGTGCTGCGGCATCTCGAGGCCTGCGGATGCGGGTTCGTCCCCAAGCTCCTGGAGGCGGACCCCGAGAAGCTGCGGATCGTCACGACCAACTGCGGCAGCCGGGTCGAGCATCTCGATGCCGCGCGGACCCGGGAACTGTTCGCCGAGCTTGAGCCCTTCGGCGTCCGCCATGACGATCCGGAGATGCGGAACGTCACCTACCGGCAATCCGACGGCCGGTTCTGCCTCATCGATTTCGAGTTCGCCCTGGTCCTTCCGGACGTCCGGTGAACCGGGACCTGCGTCTTCCATGCATCGCAAGCGACATGTGCCGGCGAGCGGTCTCCTCCGATGGTCCGGGATGACCGACCGCGGCAAGGTGCGGACGAACAACGAGGATGCGTTCCTCGGGCTCCGGTTCGACGCGCGGGAGATCCATCGGCTCGGCCGGTTCGGCGAGGCCTCGACGGACAGCCACGACCACGTCTTCGCCGTGAGCGACGGGATGGGCGGGGCGAAGGCCGGGGAATACGCGAGCCAGATCGCCGTCGAGAAGATCACGCGGTTGCTGCCGCGGGCCTTCAAGCAATCGGCGGCCGGGCTCGATCCCGGCTTCGCCGACGTGCTCGCGGAGCTTTACGGCCAGACGCATCAGGCGCTGGTCTATCTCGGCCGGAGCTACGAGGAATGTTCCGGCATGGAAGCGACCTTGAGCCTCTGCTGGTTCCGACCGGGCTGGATGTGCTTCGGCCATGTCGGCGACAGCCGGATCTATCATCTTCCGGCGGACGGCGACGCAATCCGGCAGGTCAGCCACGACGACACCTACGTGGGTTGGTTGTTCCGCAACGGGAAAATCAACGAACGCGAGGCCAGGACGCATCCGCGCCGGAACGTGCTGCAGAAGGCGCTCGGCGGCGGGAACCAGTTCGTCGACCCGCAGGTCGGCGCCGTCGCGTGCGATCCCGGCGACGTCTTCCTGATCTGCTCGGACGGGTTGACGGACGGCCTCTACGACGAGCAGATCACCGAGATCCTGCGCGACACCGGAGCCGGCGCACCGATGCCGGGCGTGGCGGACCGCTTGGTCGCGGCCTCGGTGAAGGCTTCCGGCCGCGACAACACGACCGCGCTGGTGGTCGAGGTTTGCTGACCGGTCGCCGGCGTCGTCCCGCGCGGATCGGGCAGCAAAAAAAGACGTCCGCGACGGGTGTCGCGGACGTCTGGTGGATCGGGAAGGTGGGGCACCAAGTGCGGCTCACCGGCCGCGTTCATTGGCGCACGAAGTGTTGGGCGGATCAGCCGTGATAGCCTTCTTCGCCGTGGTCGGTGAGGTCGAGGCCGATGGTCTCGCCTTCTTCGGTCGGGCGGAGGCCGATGACGGCCTTGACGATGTAGGCGATCACCGCGGTGGCCACGATCGAGAGGACGATGGTGATGCCCATCGCCTTGAGCTGTTCGAGCCAGAGCGTCTTGCCGACGATGTCCTTGAGGTTCGTGGTGAGGTTGGAGTTCACATCGGCGGTGGCGAGGAAGCCGGTGAGCAAGGCACCCAGGGTGCCGCCGACGGCGTGGACGCCGAAGGTGTCGAGCGCGTCGTCGTACTTGAGCAGCGGCTTGAGGTAGGCGCAGGCGAGGTAGGGCACGATGCCGGCGAGCACGCCGATGATGACCGCACCGGTCATGTTCACGAAGCCGCAAGCCGGGGTGACCACCACGAGGCCGGCGACCGCGCCGGAGCAGAAGCCGAGGATGCTCGGCTTGCCCTTGACCAGCCATTCGACCATCGGCCAGACGAACGAGGCGACCGCGGCGGCGATGGTGGTGGTGGCGAAGGCGTTGGCGGCGACGCCGTCCGCGGCGACCGCGGAGCCGGCGTTGAAGCCGTACCAGCCGACCCAGAGCATGCCGGTGCCGATGGCGCACATGAGCATGCCGTGCGGGGCCATGTTGGTCTTACCGAAGCCGAGACGCGGCCCGAGGATCAGGCACAGCACCAAGGCGCTCCAGCCCGAGCTCATGTGGACGACCGTGCCGCCGGCGAAGTCGATCGCCTTGATCGAGGCCTTGGCGTTCCAGACGCCGTTCATGGCGCCGTCGATGCCCCACACCGCGTGGGCGAGCGGGAAGTACACGACCACCATCCAGAGCGCGACGAAGGCCAGCACCGCGGAGAACTTCATGCGCTCGGCGATCGCGCCGACGATGAGCGCCGGGGTGATGATCGCGAACATCAGCTGGTACATGGAGAACACGTTCTGGGAGACCCAGTAGCTGTAGTTCGTGTTAGGGTTCGAATCGACGCCGGCGAGGAAGGCGAACTTGGTGAAGCTGCCGATCCACGGGCTCGATCCGTCACCGAAGACGAAGCTGTAGCCGAAGGCCCACCACATGAGGGTCACCATGCCGGCGATGCCGAAGCACTGGGCGACCACGGAGAGGATGTTCTTTTTGCGGACCAGGCCGCCGTAGAAGAGGAACAGCCCGGGCAACGTCATGAACAGCACGAGGGCCGCGCAGACCATCTGGAACGCGTTGTGGCCGGGACCGGCGCCGCTGACGTTCGATTTCACCTTGGCGTCCGCCGCATCGGCGCCGCGGGCGACGTTGTTCATGTACGCCTCGAGGTCGGCGACGCGCTGGTCGATGGTGGGATCGGCCTTGGCGGGCGGCGCCTCGGCGGCGCGGGAGACCAGGCCGGAGAACCCGACCACGGCGATCAGGAGGGAGAGGAATAGTTTTTTCATGGAGATTGTTTGGAGTTTCGGTTCCTAGGTCCGGCGCCTCAGACGGCTTGCTCGCCTTTCTCCTCGGTGCGGATGCGGATGGCTTCCTCGATCGGGGAGATGAAGATCTTGCCGTCGCCGATCTTGCCGGTCTTCGCGGCCTTGATGATGGCGCCGACCGCTTCCTGGACCTTGGAGTCGGCCAGGACCAGCTCGAGCTTGATCTTGGGCAGGAAATCCACGGTGTACTCGCTGCCGCGGTAGATCTCGGTGTGGCCTTTCTGCCGTCCGAAGCCTTTGACTTCGCTGACGGTCATGCCTTCGACCCCGACGTCATGCAGGGCGTCTTTGACCTCTTCTAGTTTGAAGGGTTTGATGATGGCTTCGATTTTCTTCATGGCGATGGTTCTGCGGTGTGTTGCCCGGCCGGAACTGTTCCCACCGGAATCCCCTGGCGGGCTTTTTTGGAGCACGTGCAGGCGGACGGATCTGTCAAAGCAACGGGGATGCCAGCACGTTTCAAAGCCCACCCCAGAGGTGTGATCAAGACGCTGATAGGCAGATAGTTGAAGGCTTCAAAATGATCTTGTGACGGACCACGGTGCAGAGGGTTGTTGGCGCTTTTTGACCATGGCCACCGAAATCCATCAACCCTCGAAACCGACGCGTGCAGAGCGCTGCGAGGAACGGGCAAGCGGTCCGGAACCGATAGGCAGGCGGTGCGACCGGAAGCGGTGGATATCGGACGGCGCCGATCTTCAGCCTGTTGCTGGGCCGGGTTGTGCTTGGCGGGGCACGAAGTGAGGCCCAGTTTTTTGATCCGCGAAGCAGCGATGAAGAGGCGTGCTCGCGGGTCTGGACCGAGAAGGACCGAGGAGGTCCGAGGACGCAGGCAGGGCCAGGCTCCAGCCGAGCCGCTGAGCCAAGGGCGGCCCGTCCACTCGCAGGGGCGCAGCTCCGCCTGCCCCCGTGCCGGCCTGTACCCGGCCTGTACCCGGCCTGAACCTGGCCGTCTGCCCACTTTCGGTTGGAGCCGCGGCGTCCGGTCGCCTACTTTCGGCTCCTCATGTTCTCGCACGTCGTCATCTTCTGGACCGATCCCGCCAACCCCGAGGCCGCCGACCAGCTGCTCGCCGGGATGGCCAAGCACCTCCAGCCCATCCCCGGGGTGGTCCATTTCCACGCCGGCAAGATGGCGCCCAGCCCTCGTGCCGTCGTCGACCAGAGCTACCAGGTCGCCCTCAACCTCGTGTTCCCTGACAAGGCGGCGGAGAGCGCCTACCAGATCCATCCGATGCACCTCGACTTCGTGAAGTTCTGCAGCCCGCTTTGGAAGAAGGTCACGGTGTACGACTTCGCCTGATCGCGCTCATCCCGCCTGCCGTGGGCGGGACCGGATCGCCAAGAACGGAGCGCGCAGGCCGGGCGGGAGCTCCGGCGTCGCGCCCGCGCAGGCCGCGACCTGCGACCCCACCGCGTTGGCGCGCGCGCTGATCAAGTCGAGATCCCAACCGGCGAGCAATCCCAAGGTCATCGCGGCGGTGAAGGAGTCGCCCGCGCCCACGGTGTCGGCGACCTGTGCGGGCACGCCCGGATGTTCCGACCAACGTCCGTCCGCCCAGAGCAGGCTGCCGCTTCCGCCGCGTGTGCAGGCGACCGCCCGCAGGCGATGGCGCGCCGCGAGCCCGGCGATCTGTGCGCGTTCGTCGCCTCCGAGCTGGAACATCCCGGCCAAGCGCGGCAGCTCGGAATCGTTCACCTTGAGCACGTCCGCGAAGGCCAAGGACTCCTCGATCATCGGCGCCGAGTAGAAGTGCTGCCGCAAGTTCACGTCGAAGACCCGCAGCGCGCCCGGCTTCGCGGCCCGGAGCAGCGACCTCAACGCGTCCCGGGCCGGAACGCTCCGCTGCGCGAGCGTGCCGAAGCACACCGCGTCCGCCGAAGCCACGGCGCGGAGCCCGGACGGGCTGGCCGAGAGCGCATCCCACGCGACGCCTTCGTGGATGGTGAACCGGGGCTGTCCGTCGCCGTCGACCTCGACCGTCACCGTGCCGGTGGGCGCGACCGGATCCACCTCGACCGCGTCGGTCGCCAGTCCGAGGGATTCCAACCGCGCGATCAGGTCGCGGCCCGCCGTGTCGTCGCCGACACGCGAGACCACCCACGCCTTCGCTCCGAGCGCTCCCGCGTGATAGGCGAAGTTCGCCGGTGCGCCGCCGAGCTGCCGCCCGCCGGGCAACAGATCCCACAACACCTCACCGATGCCCGCGACTTGGAAGGTCATGTCCACCGGTGGCCAAGGATGAAGCGGCTTCCGGCCCGTTCCAAGCACGCAACCGACGCGGGGACGTGGACGGGGCGCCGGATCGTGCCCTGCCGGGAGAGCGGACTTTCCAGTCCACAACGAGCCCCCCCTATCCAAGCGCGTGGGCCTCACCTCGTGTCCCCTCCAGGACAGCCCGGCGAAACAACGGGTCGGGAGCCGGCGCGGATCCCGCCACTTCGGGTCGGACCCACGGCCTGCCGAGGATCCGCCCGGATCAGCGGTTCGCTCGGTTCAACGGATCCCAGAACTGGGAGTTCTCCAGGGCCTTGGCGCTGCCGGAGGACGGGTCCATCGGAGGATTGATCTGGGCTCCGCGGCGCGTTTCGGCATGGCCGTCGTTGAAGACCACCACGCCGTAGCCTTTGTGCCGGTTGTTGTCGATGCCCTCCAGGCCCTGGCCCTTGGCCATGCCGCTGTACGGCCACCACAAGCTGCTGCTCCAGAACCCGTCCGCCTTCGGGATCGCGTCGCCGATGAGCAGGTTCTGCGCGGGGCTGACGATGCCGGACCGCTTGAACCACGGCGCGGTGTCGAACTTCACGCCGCCCACGGTGATCGAATCGGGCCCGTACGGATGCCGGCCCAAGAAGTAGCCGTTGTAGCCGTAGCCGACCTTGTGGGCATCGAACTTCCACTCCCACTTCACGCCGGTGTCGGTGCGCTTGCCCTTGATGCTGGGGCAATGGAAGAGGTTCGACCCGGTGCTGTTGTAGCCGACGATCGACGTGCCCCACCAGTTGGTGAGCGCGCGGTTGGGGTCGTCGGTCTGGCCCAGGTTGCGGTGCGCCGGGAAGACATCGCGGTGCTCGTCCGTGTAGAGCTGCATGAACAACGAAACCTGGCGCAGGTTGTTCATGCACGAGGTGCGGTTGGCCTTCTCCTTCGCGTTGGCCAGCGCGGGCAGGAGCATCCCCGCCAAGATGGCGATGATGGCGATGACCACGAGCAGCTCGATCAAGGTGAAGCCGCGCGACCGGTCGGGAACGGCATCGGTGACCGTCGGGGACAGGGATGGATTCTTCATGGTGGCGTTCTTGATCTCGGGGACCCTGCTCGGATAGCGCATCTCGGCCGGACGCGGTAGCTCCGATTTGGGCCCCGGACGGAAAACTTCCGGACCTCGCCCGACCCTGTCTCGCGAGGCTTGTCAAAACCGGTCCGGCACCCGAGAAACAGCCATGCACCCCGCTCGTCCCGGTCGGAAGACCCGCCTTCGTCGCGCCGCCGCGTCTTCTCTTCCGATGGGCACGGCCCGTCGCGCCGCCGGGTTCACCCTGATCGAGCTGCTGGTGGTGATCGCCATCATCGCGATCCTCGCCGGCATGTTGTTGCCGGCCTTGAGCAAGGCGAAGGACAAGGGCGCGGGCGCCGCCTGCCTGAGCAACACCAAGCAGATCGGCCTCGCGATGATCATGTACGCGGACGACAACCGCGACACCTTCCCCAACCAGTGGTGGGCGGTCGGCCCGTACAAGAACGCCCGCGGCCTGAACGCCGGCGGCGAATGGCTCCGCACCCCGGCCAGCGTGATGTCCAACTACACCGGCGCGCCCAAGGTCTGGATCTGCCCGAAGAAGCGCCGCGGCCTCACCTACAAGACCGAGCCCGGCGAGTTCAACCCGGCGATCACCGGCTTCCTTTCCTACGGATTCAACTACCTCGGCGTCTTCGGCGGCGACGCGGGCGTGGCGAACAAAGCCTTCAAGGCTTCCAGCGTCGAGCGTCCGTCGGAGGTCGTGGCGGTCACCGAGGTGAACGGATCGGACAACCCCAAGGAGATCGGCGGCGGCCTCGGCAACGAGAAGGCCGACGCGGCCTGGCTCGACGGCTACTGGGCCAACGGATCTTTCCCCAACCAGACCGCGCCCAAGGGCAACCAGAACTACCGTTTCCAATCGCAATGGAAGAAGCACGTCCAACGCGTGAACACCGTCTTCGTGGACGGCCATTCCGCCGGCAGCAAGCCGAGCCAGCTGGTCTGGGGCCAGTTCTACGGCGTGTTCTCCGGCACCACCATCCCGGCCAGCCCGAACAAACGCTGGGACGCCAAGGTCAGCAACGCCGCGCTCGACGCCTCGGACGTGGCGCCTTGAGCGGTGCTTGCCCCCGAGGCATGGGGGAGGGCAGGGGGCACGTCGGCGTGAAGACGACAACCGATGCCGCCGACGATTTCTTCTCCGGCCTGCAGCCAGAAAACGAGGACGGAAATCATCGAAGAAGGGGACGGGAAGCGGATCGCTCACCGCGACTTTCGCGGCAGCCGCTTCTATGGGGTCTTGGTCCTCATCGAGGCTGCCTGTCCGCGCAGGGTGCGATTGGAAGTGGCGGACAAGGCAGCCGGGACAGAGTCGCCCTTGCTCTGATGAGAACACGGGGCGGAGAGATCCATCTGCCCCAGAGAGCAGATGGCACTCTGCTGCATTGGAGGTCGTC
>Ga0209443_1001485_pt1 | contig 14713 bp, 5 predicted proteins | sample LauGreBMM110DCMD_2_FD_187571 | JGI IMG/M metagenome (GOLD analysis project Ga0209443, IMG submission 187571) | Freshwater lake microbial communities from Lake Michigan, USA - Su13.BD.MM110.DCMD (SPAdes) (version 2) | ecosystem: Environmental > Aquatic > Freshwater > Lake | place: Lake Michigan... | reverse complement strand
GTTCTTTTGTAATGACACCAGTCGCACAACTTGGAAACCTTTGTCGGGAAATCACCTGTTTTGAGGGCTTGCTGTATTTCGCCATGGACACTTACGACCTTTGAGAGAGTCGCCTCGTCGTCACCAGCCTTTGTTTTTCTAGAAATACTTTTTCCGTCTTTTAGGTAAATAAGTTCTACTTCTTTAACAGGTTTGTCAATTGTCTTTTCAACAATGATTTTATACAAAAGCAACTGGAACCACTTCTGTTCCATGTATGCAGGTCTTGGAAACTTTCCAGTTTTGTAGTCACTTATTTTTGCACCATCTTCAACTTCACTAATTCGATCCACAAAACCCTTAATGGTGATACCTGGTGCAACCTCAACGTAATACTCTGCTTCCAACCCGATTGGTGATATGTCATTTGGGTTTTCGATTGCCCAAAGATTTTCTACACACCACCAAGACTTCCACCTGAATTCTCGCATCTGTTTTTCGGTGAGGCCAATAGCTTCTAGTCGCTCAGGCCACCCACGAACCCAGACCACCCGTGACATCTGTTGAGCATTTGCGATGGTTCTTTGTTCGTTTGGAAGTTTGTAAAGTTCCTCTAGTATCTCGTGAACGAAATTGCCCATAATCTGGCTTTCCGTTGATGGTTCGGGGATTAGATCAATTCTGCTGTATTTATACCGTAAGGGACATTGCTCCCAAGTGGATATAGATGAAGCCGAAAGGTAATTCGGCATCTTGAGTTGATCTTGTTGTTCGGTGCTCACCAAACAACCTTACTACTTCTGAAAGCTGAGTCGCGTTGCTTCTGTAAGTAAATCTTGAAGTTGGTTGAGTGTCGCATCATTCGGCCGCCTTGGTTTTGGAGCATTGCTAGAAATGCTTGCCCAAAATTCGTTGAGCTGAGAACGCTTTGACTCATCAAGACCCTTGCTGACACTCACGAAACTTTCCCAAACTTGAGTAGATTCATCCACTGGTGCGTCCATCGCCATTTCAATTTCGATGGCCTCGTCGCTTCGTGCAAGATAGAGACCAACACCAAGTGTTTGTACTGCTTTCTTGAGTGCATCAGAAACAGCACCCTTGACTTCGTCACCGTAGTCAACGGCAAGACCAGTTGCTTTGATTCGTTTGATTTTTTGTCCACCAACACCATCGCGACTAACTTCTTTTCCGTCAATCGTGGTAACAACGGTTACGTGAGCAACGATTGAATCGCCGATTTCGGTGTAACCCTTAATTGAGAACGACCAGTTTTCAACACCAAGAACTTTGTTCATGCGATTGATTACTTCGCTCACAGGAATGTAAGTGAGGTTGGTTCCACCCTTGTTGAGTGTCCTTTCCATCTCTTGTGGAAAAGCCTCGGAAAGCGGACCGTAAACATCTTTACGCTCTTTCTTTTCTGGTTGTGTTGAATCATTCATCGTATGTTCCTCCATATGGTTGTCTTACTATTACACTCATGCGCGAATCGCCGGATTCGCAGTAATTGTCAACGTTTATGCCCAATTTTTCTAGTTGTGTGACTTTCCAATACGAGGGCTGGACGTAGTTAATCATGTCTTTCGCCAACTGCTCAGGGTCAACCTTTACTTCGCCAGTATCCATGTCAATGGACATTCTGTGCAGTTTTTGCGCCACGGCGCTGGCCAAGTCTTTGTGTTGCCACTTGCTTCGTTTCTTGGAAAAGTTTTTCTCAACTTCGCCACCAGTAGCCAGAAGAACTTTGTCGTCTTTCATTGCTGACCCAACCCGTAGAGCAAAAGAGTCATAGACAAATTTGAGGCTTGCTTTATTTCTGTTGAAGGCAGCAAGAACTTCGCAGGCTTCCTCCTGTGGTGGTGATCCTGCTAGGTAGTCATTCAATCGACCCTCTAGGTCATTGAGCTTTTCGGCAAAGTCGTCAAAAAGGAGGTTGGCAATAGTAGGCGTGGTATCCATATCCCTCACAATATTTAGGTGCTAGTAGAACTTACCTAAACGACAATACTGGCTCTTTTGCGTTGCGGCAACCCTAAACCCGTAAGATATCCAAAGGCACCAGTAACCGAGTCAACTTGGTCGTCGTGGTCTGCTGCTTCTGGGAAGGTGGAAAGCTCGTCTAGCCAGTCGGTCAGCCAAGGAGCTCGTAGAACCCTGATATTGCCATTTGCTGCCGCCGCGGCGAACGGGCGAGCCCTAGTCACCTTGTCGCCAGTTGACCTAATCCCAACAAAATCATACCCAGAAAGCACATATCGGGCATATTGGTCAATAAGAGCCTTGCCGGACGACCCCGGCTCTTGTTCCATCCGAATTGCCACGCTCGTCCCATCCTCTATGGCTGTCTGCCGAATCAGGTTTTCAACCTTCTCGCCCTTTACCCTGGCCCTCTTGACATCAAGAATCCAAGCAACCCCTTTATCAAATAACATAAGGGTTCCAACGGTCCAGTCGGGATTGGGGTTGGACTGGCTTGGTTCCGTTGCCGCCAAGTCCCAAAAGCGCACAGCCCGCGCCGAGCTGGTCACTAGGGGTATTTCGTGCTGGTCAACCACGACAAAAGACGTTCTGTCAAATAGCGAACCAAGGGTTGTCGCCCACCAGTCGCCTTCCTCAAGTCGTCGCCTCTCAAGGGGGTCTAGGGCCTGCAGGGATCGACGGTATGATGCAGCATCAATTCCTGGGTTATCGGTCAAAAGGGACGGTACAAATATCCGATTTTCGGTTTTCCCTTCAACGATGAATCTCTGGCGAACCCAGTTGGGGGCAGGGTTTGAGGCTGCCCTCATTCGCAGTGGAACCTCCGAGAGAGCACCACTGACTGGTCGTCGTAGTCGAGAAAACAAATACCTATAATCGCCTTCTCTAATTTCGGTGACTTCGTCCATTCCTATGAACTGGAATTCCGAACCTTTATATCTGAGATAGTCGCCAGTGTTGTTTAGATAGCCAAATGCGACTCTCGCCCCAGAGGGAAACGTGGCGATAAAACTGTTGTTATTCCAGTGGACATCGTCGTAGTTTGAAATCCACTGGCGGAATCTGTCCATGAGGGCACCAGGGAGTGACAAGTCGGCGAATGTGCGTCTGAAAAGGATTGCCGAATAGTTAGGGACATCCACATACTGAAGTGCCGCCATTAGGAGGGCAGATGATTTTCCTCCACCAGCGGCACCACCGAAAAGCGCCTCAAGCGAGTAGCACCGCAAAAAAACCTTCTGCGTTAGCGAAGCCTCTTCTGGACAATACGACGGAGCCTTGGGTTCCAGATAATCAATTACTTTTTGCCAATCTGCCATTCGTTCTTCCTCTATCAACTATGCTTGATTGTATCGTAAAATGTAATATCACCAAACGGGGGTTTAAATGAACAAAATAAAAGTGTTCCTAAGCAACCGATCAAACCTTGCTAATATACTAATGGCTTCCTTTGTCATTCTAACTGCAGTAGGTGCTGGTATAATTTTTCCTCCAGCAGGTTTAATAATCGCAGGGGTTTGTTGTGGCCTGGTCGGACTCCTCCTTGGACTTGAGTAATTAATGGCTTGGAACACATACACAAATAAATCTGTTGTCGGAAACGGGAACAAGGCACTCGTTGGGCCCGGAGCACCTATTGCTCAAAATCTTGGATTTGTTGGAAAGTCATACAAAGACTCATGGGACATTGAACGCGCATACCGAGAGGGAATGCAACGCGTTACTTGGGTGGCTCGCTGTATTGACGTAATTGCTGGTAATCAAGCACGATTACCCATAATTCTTCGCAAGGACAATTCCCCAGACGGTCAGATTCTTTCTGACGAAAAAATGGGAAAGTCATCACTGCTTGAAGTTTTGAACACGAAATCAAATATTGGCGAAAATGCTTTCATATTTAGGTACAGAATCTCGGCGCAGTTGTTGCTTGGAACGCGTGGTGTTTTCATTGAAAAGGTGAGAGGTCGAGACGGTGGAATCATCGGCTTGAATTTGCTTCCACCCCAATCAACTGCTCCAATACCAGATGCAAAGAAATTTGTTTCTGGCTATGAAGTATCTCTTCCGCAAGGACAGATAGTCACGCTGAGACCAGAGGATGTGGTTTGGATTCGTCGACCACACCCGCTTGATCCGTACCTCTCAATGACACCAATGGAAGCGGCTGGTGTGGCTATTGAGATTGAGAACTTTGCCAAACTTTATAACAGAAACTTCCTAATGAATGATGGCAGACCTGGTGGTTTGCTTGTTGTTCGCGGACACCTTGATGACGAAGACAAGGAAGAACTGAGAAATAGGTTCAGAGGGAACTTGTCTCGTGCAGGGCAAACAACGGTACTCGCCGCAGACGATGGTGCTGAATACGTGGATGTCGGTGCTTCACCACGGGATGCTGCATACATCCAAATGAGGCAAATAACCAAAGAAGAAATACTTGCTTCGTTTGGTGTTCCTGAAACGGTTATTGGAAATGCCTCTGGTCGCACATTCTCAAACGCTTCTGACGAAATACGAGTGTTCTGGACGGAAACAATGCTTCCTCACCTCGAGCCAATAGCTAGGTCTTTAGACGAACTAGATGAAGTCAATTACGTTGACTTTGACACCAGAGAAGTACCAGTGCTGATGCTCTACAAGCAAGAGCGAGAAAGATACCTCAGTGATGAGTTTTCTCGTGGTTTAATCAGTCTCAACGAATACCGACTTGGCAGTGGACGCAAAGTTGTTGACTCTGACCTCGCTGATTCGTTGTTGATGAATCCAAACCTCACGCCTATCGGCAACACCAAAAAGAAGATGGAGTCGCCACCAATGATGGCTGGCGGGCCACCTCAGGGCGCTGTTCCCGGAATGGGTGGCGAAGCCATGCCACCAGGTATGCCAGGTGCTGAGGCACCACCAGGGGCACCACCAGCCCCACCGGGAGGCGCAGAGCCAGACACGATGGCAGGAGCAATCGCCGCAGCGATGCAGCAGGCAAATCCATCTGGGGCCACAGACGTTCCAATGGCAACGGCGGCAGAAGCACCGATTGGTCAAGTGCCAATGGAAGTCAAGACGGCTGACACTGAAAGATCAATTGAGAGATGGTCCGAAATTCTTGGACGATCACTTGAGAGGGTTATTGAGCGTCAACAGAGGGTCGTGATGGAGAAATCCATGGGAGCAAAAACAAAGAAGGCTCTATCGGCTGGAACAATGGATGTTCAGTCAGTATTCAACATGGATGTTTGGCAGAAACAGTTAGAGGATGATGTCAGACCAGTTTTGTTCGCCATCATTCAGGATGCCGCCGAAACGGCTGGACTTCCCAAGCCAGACAAGAAAGACATGGTTGTCGCCTCCACCGAAAGCCTCGTCCAACTGCAAACCCTCAATGAGCAGATTGAAAAAGACATCGGAACGGCAATCAAGTCTGCCCTCGGTTTCTTTGGTGACGATTCAAGGTTGGCTTCTTTCAAAGAAACGCTAATTGAAAGTTATGCGCAACTTGATGCCAAGGACAGATACGCCATCACATCTCGCGTGACGTCATCGCTCTGGAGTCAATTTAGTAATTAGATATAGTAATTACTGAATTGATATTATTAGTTGCTGTAAACCTCACTAGTACTGGTTTATCATTGCTGAGCAAGCAACACACAAGGCAGGACGATGGACAACCTTCTTTTTAAATCGGGCAATAGTGGTCAAGTAAATGTTGACCAAGCACAAGGAATAGTTGAGTGCTTTGTCGCTGGAATCGGAAACAAAGATTCCGTTGGCGACATCGTTGTAACTGGTGCTTTTGCTAAAAGTTTAATGAGACGAAAGCCACGAGTTGTTTGGGGACATTCATGGAATGACCCAATCGGAAAAGTTCTTGAGATGTTTGAGGTTGCAGTTGGGGATTCTCGCCTGCCTGCCAAAATGCGAAATGCCGGTATAGGCGGTCTCTATGCAAAAGTCCAATTCAACTTGCAGTCCGAAAAAGGGAAAGAAGCATTCGCTACAGTTGCGTTTTTTGGCGAAGACCAAGAGTGGTCAATCGGATACAAAACCATTGACTCCATATTTGATCCAAACCTTCAAGCAAACGTTCTAAAAGAATTAGAACTGTACGAGGTGTCCCCAGTTCTCCATGGTGCGAATCAGTTGACCGGAACAATCTCAATTAAGGCAGACGAAAAAGGCCACATGCCAATCATCCCTATGCAGGGTGGGGGTATGCCGATGATGCCAATGATGGATCAGATGCCAAGAATCGTTGTTGTGGCTGCACCCAACGGCCAACAGGATGAATCAAGCACTGACAATCCGTTCGCAGAAGGAATGTCACGCGAACTTGGACAGCCAGACAAAAACGCACTGCAAGCAGAACTCACGGATCGAACAGGTTCACAAATTGAAGTTATGAATGCAACAGAAAATATTGTTGTATTCCGACGCACCACATCTGATGGCAAAGCCTCCATGTATCGGCTCCCATATCACAAAGAGGGAAATCTCTACATGTTTGGAAAGCCAGAGCCATATCAGGCCGAGGTGCCACAGCAGCAACCAATGCAGAACATTCAGCAGAAGCCCGGTGCACCAGTTGTGGTTCCGAACGGCGGTATCGCATATCGCAACGACGACCAGCAAGAAATGATGAATTTGTTTGGCAACAATGGTGCTGTGCCATTTGAGAAATCAGATGTATCACACCTCATTGAGTTGCCCGAGTCTTACATGTCGGAAGCAAGGGATTATCTGAATCCTGTTTTGCGCCACCACAAGTTGGCTGGTCGACCAAGTTCAAAGGGAATCATCATTGATGGTCTGTTGACTGCAAATGCACTTGATGCACTCCAAAATGCCGTGAAGGCACTTGGCGCAACGATTGGTCAATCAATCGGAAAAGTTCGTGACCTTGCACAAACATTTAATCCTTACGCGCTTGACGGCGACGGAGACGGATTCGTACAAGACGGCAGCACATTCCAACGCCCATACATTCCAATCAAGAAGCCGGGCTTTGACCTTCCCGATGTTCGTGGTCGCACGCGCAGTGGGGACTCGCTTCTTGATAAGCCAAAAACAACACCAAAGTTGCCTAAGGATAAAAACACTTGGACACGGGCGCAACGCAACGATGCTTTGACATCGGGAATGATGGAACCAGAAACGCGTGAGGATCTTGCGTTCTTGGCTAATAGGCGTCCAGAGAATGAAGGTGTTGCCAAGTATTGGGATATGTCGGCAGCCGACCTCACCGTAGAGGGGAACAAATTAGTAAACGCTCGCAGGCAAGCCACAGGGGCAGAGAAAGCAAAGATTGACGAAGAGTTGCTCAAGGTGTCCCATGACTTCCAACGTCGCGCTTCCTACTCTGAAACATTCGGACAAGAATTTGTTCCGCCAGAAAAACGAGAGATGCCTGCTGACATGGTTCCAGAGGCCGACAAGCCGAAGCCAGTAAGTAGATCAACCGATGAGCCGAGTGCCGAAGTACTTGCCGAAAGAAGAAGAGAGCGCGACCTTGATAGACAGGCTGATTCTGCAGTTGACCAAGCCCTTGAGCAGTACATAGAAGAATTCGGCGAAGATGCTCCCGTCCCAGGCTTTGCATCTAGTGGTAAAGATCCGTTCACGACCACAGAAGTATTGATGGAAGTTGCTCGTCGTGATGGTTGGAGAGGTGGTGACAAACAGCCATCACTGCGTTCCCATGAAAAGGCATACGAAGCATTGAATGGTTGGGATCGTCTCAGCGATGAAGAGAAAAACGATTTCCTTGCCGACAACGACGAACTCACCATTGAGCAGTTTGTGGACAAATTGCTTGAATTGCGTGATGTGAAACTTGGTGAAAGAAGAGCAGCCACGAAGTTACGAACCGATGCTGAAAGAAAGCGCCGTTCTGACGAGGTTGCAAAAGTTAAGAAATTTGCTCGCGGTGATTTGTCGGGTGTAGAAACAAACGGTCTCTTGGATGTCCTCGGTGACGACACAGATGATTACGGTAATGCCAGCAATCTTTCTGTGAACTTCAGAGATTACGCACGGCAGAACTGGAAAGAAATGTCTCAAAAAGAGAGAGACACAGCAATGCGTGACAGCAACACCGTTGTTGATGACCCAGACTCGGTCGTTGAAACACTTAGAGATGCACTCATGGAGTATGGATATAAAAATCCAAAATATAGAACATTCCTTGACGATCTGCAATCTATAGTAGATGAAGAAAACGAAAGGTCTGCAGGTGGTTACGCCACATTTGATGGACTCGCATCGGGCGGAGATGAAAGACCAGCAGAACGTGGACGCGGTGGCCGACTGGGTTCCCGACCAGACGATGCAGAGTATCGCCGCGAGCGAGAAAAACAGAGAGAAAAAGAACGTGTTGATCGTGGCTCTTATCCAGAGGATGGCAAAGGCGCCAAAGCATTTGATGCAATTCTTGACAAGTACTGGAAGATGTGGGGATTTGATGTCCCAGATGCTGATGAAGAGGGTCAGGATGAACCGTTTGGTTTCGCCAGCAAGGGTAGCAACGAAGAAGTAAAACAAGAAAAACTTGATGAACTCGTTGAGGGCGTAAGAGTACGCTTGCTTGCCGAACTAGAAACTGCCGACCCAGCAACATGGAAGCCATCGTGGCGAAACGATTCGCTTCCGATCAACGCAACTACTGGGAAACCATACAGAGGATTCAATGCATTTTGGTTGATGTTGCGCGCAAAAGGCGAGCAATACCAGACCGGAAGATACGCAGGGTTCAATCAACTAAAAGCTCGTGGTGCCCAAGTTCGCAAAGGTGAAAAAGGCGTACCTATTCTTAGACCACAATTGGTCAAGGTTACGGATGACGAAGGAAATGTAAAAGAGTTCGTCAAATTCCGTGGCACCACCGTATTCAACATTGACCAAGCAGATGGTGGAGACGAAGCACTAAGGGCAGTCCCAGCAGATTTACCAGAAGAGCAACGCATTGCGATACTTGACACGACAATCGCTGAACTCGGCATAGATGTTCGCACTGCGAATGAGACACCGCATTACAGCCCGACCGAGGATTATATCTCGATGCCCGAGTTCGCAAAGGGCACGAGTGCACTTGAGTGGAGCTCAACCCTCGCACACGAAACCGTTCACTGGACCGGTGGTGCAAGTCGTCTCAATAGACCGAGCGTTGCGAATTACGGAACTGACAAACAGACTCGTGCATACGAAGAACTTGTTGCCGAAATTGGTTCAGCAATGCTTCTCGCCGCACACGGTATTGAGGCTCCCTTCCGCCAAGATCACGCTCCTTACATCAAGGGTTGGTTGAAACTACTCACAGATGACCCAGATGCGCTTGGTCGGGCATTCAAGGATGCCCAGGGAGCAATAAACCATTTGCTGGAAAAGTCACCCAACCTTCGCAAGTTGTTCGGAGGATTAGACAACGGCAAGAAGGCGCCAGATGTTGATGCACCGGACATGGCTGAAGCTCTTGTCGGTGCGAGCGATGGTTTTGCATCACTACACAGAGTGCGCACACCAAGGAGCGAAGCACTAACTGGAATTATCTACGACGACAATAGCGGCGACCTGATGGTCGGCTTTCAAAAAGGAAAGTCGTGGGACAAGCTTACCGAAGGCGAGCGAGAGAACTGGATTGGAAAAGCCGAAGAGAGCCTAAGAGATCGCGGCGGACTTCCATTAACGGACGACATTGATGCCGTAGCCAAAGATATGTACGATGATTTGCGCGACACCGGTTGGTATGTCTATTCAGGTGTCACCATGGATGAAGTTGAAGAACTTGCCGCAGTAAAAAGCAAGGGTAAGCACATCAATGCCCTAAAGAAACTCAAGACGGCCCGCAAGGCGACCGATGAGGACAGTTTCAACTTCTTTGGCAGAGATGAGCGCCCACAGGATGTTACAAAGGCTAAATCAACAGATGGTTTTGCCTCGCGCGGTGCTGCCGAGCCAAACGAAGGGTTGCGTCGACACAAGTTGATGCCAGCCGAGGTACGCAAAAACCTGCCAGACCTTTACTCAACAGAAGATGTTCCACTTGAAGAAAAAGTATTGGGAGCAAAGTTCTTCTCGCCATACTCCAACTGGACATGGTATGCAGTTGAGTTTGACGGCGAAGATACATTCTTTGGCTATGTAGAGGGATTTGAAAATGAGTGGGGCAACTTCTCGCTTAACGAAATCGCTGGGGCAACACTGAGTGGTTCGCTTCCTGCCGTTGAGCGCGACACAAGTTTTAGACCAATCAAGTTTGGAGACCTCAATAAGGGTGATGGTTTTGCTTCGTCTGGATCAAAGAAACTTGGCATGGAGCCTCGCTTCACGGATCCCGATTGGGTCGACAAAACACAACAGCGCATCCTTCGCAGTGGCATTGATTTCCAAAGTCTCTCAGAAAACGACAGAATTGATTGGGCGAACTCATTCCTTGACGAGTGGCTCAGAGAAAATGACATGGGTTACGGTTTGTCCGATGTTGCCAACGGTAAAAGGATTAGCAAACGCCCAGATATTGATTTGCTCAACTATGCCGAAGATGCCTACGCTCGGATGTCTGATAAACATGCCTCAAAGCGAGCACAGTTCGGCGAAGAGACACAAGGTCTTGCTTCTGTTGGTAACCGAACGAGACGCCTTGGTATTCAGCCAAGCGAAGCAGTTGACTACGTCTCATACGACCCCGATTCAGAGAGCCTGTTCGTTGCGTACAAGCGCGAAGATGGCCGTGGGGACATGTACGTCTACGAAGGCGTCGACATGGACGAGGCAATCGGTATCGAGAATGCCGGGAGTGTTGGTAGAGCAATAAACGAAATCAAGCGTCGTAAGAACGTGCGCAAGGCAACACCAGATGAAGTCATTGGACTGTCCAATTCGGACACGGGCAATGCAGGCAAAGCGCTAAGAAGAAAACGAGGCGTAAGCACTGCCACAAGAGTTTTTGATGATGCACGGCACAGTAAGAACAGAGATGTTCAGTTGGAAATCAATGCCGACAGAATATCTATTGATGATGATGGGTCGGCAACATGGACATCGGCAGATGACACGATGCGCTATTCAATCAGTATGGATTACACCGGTGGCTACACGGTTACTTCCGAGAAACTCCGCAGCGGCGGTCGGGATGAGCCCGATGAGTTTGAAACAGTTTCATCGGTGCAAACGGACAGTCAGCCAGATGCAATAACTGCCCTCTTTGATGCTGCAAAGAGCAAGATTGCTGGCGACATTGAAGAGCAAGAACTTGATCGTGAACTCGCTGATGCGAAGCGCGAACTGGACATGGGTGGAGATGCACCAGGAGTCATATCGCTTGATGTGACCTACTCATCAGCACTTGATGCTGTTGACTATAACCCGAGCACTCAAGAAATGCGCGTTTCATTCAAGGATGGTGGAACCTACATCTACGAAGGTGTTGACCGAGAAACATTTGATGGCTTCAGTGACGCCCCAAGCAAGGGTCGTGCGATGAATGCAATCAAGCGCGCACACCCGTACCGCAAGGACAGCGAGTGGGCTGGTGGCGGCGACGATGACGGTGGCATAGAAGAGTTTGATGTTCGTGGATCTGCGGCCGTTGACGGTGTTTCATATAATCCCGAGAAAGAAGAACTTACTGTTGTCTATACGGGCGGCAAGGGTTATGTCTATACGGGGGTTACCCGAGAAGAAGCAAATGCTGTTCGCTCAGCACCAAGCAAGGGTCGAGCAATCAATGACGTAAAGCGCTCGCATGATGTGCGCAATATTGATGTACCTAGTTCTCCAGAAGTAGTAAAAGACGATGACCGCACAGACATCGTGGAATCTTTAGGCACAGGAACTCCATCCACATCTGAAGCAACAGCAATTTCTCTTGATGAACGAATTTTGTGGGCTAGATCACATGGTGATGATATTTTCACCATGATGCATAAAACTTACGATTCTCTTCTTGAGAAAAACGGCGGCGATAAGCGAAGGGCTGACAGAGAGTTTAAGGATATGTTCACACGCTCAATCAGTGATGTGAGTGCAAGTGCTGTGGCATCTGGCGAGAGTCCTTTAGTTGATGAAGCTGGTCGCCTACTCGGTAGATGGCATCCACAAACCTTCACGGGTCGAACCGATTTGATTCCTCCTGACTCTTATCCGGGCGAATGGAACAGAATGCCATATTCGGATCCTGATTTAATTGAAAGCGATCTTACGAAATTGCTTAAGAGAAAAGCAGGCGAAAGAGGCGGGTCGGTTCCCTTAGCAACACGTACTGGTTCATCAATTGATCCAGCACCAGTAGCAAAACCAAGGATTCCTACCAGTAAGCCGCCACGCGGTGGTAGGCGTGTCCGCAATCGCAATGTCGTCATCTCAATGGAACAGGGCGACCTTGGTGAAATTATTGAAGCAGAATCAGGTGGTACAACCGTAGATGCACTTCGTGCTGCTAGGGGTGTCGGCAAATACACCAAGGGACCACGCAAGGGAAAGCGTAGAGGCCCAGACACCATTGCTGTACGCGATGCCGAAACAGGCGAACTGCTCCATTTCAACGAAATTGAACTAACAAGTTCTAACGCCAATAGGTATGTTGGCCGAAAGCAAGGTCAATCACCAACTGGTAAAAAGCGTGGCTTCATAAGAGCACGTTCTTATACCGGTCGTCAAAACCACAAGATTGTCGGTGACGAGGGTCCAAGCTTGCGTGGTGAGGGCAAGGGTATGACTGAGTACGACAAGCGCGTATATGGTCTCGGCTCAGATGAAAAGAACCGCGAATTTGGTCTTGCCTCAATTGGCTCCAAACCAGTTCCGTACGACTTCGTTGACCCTAGCTATAAGCCGACGCCAAGAGAAGAATTGAGAGATTACGAAAACTATCTTGACTCTCAGTACGGCAACGACTTCATGGATTACACCCAAATGTCTGACGAAGAGGTCAAGCAATCGGTAATGAGAGGTTACCGAATGAGTCGTAGCGAAGCAAATGCATTTGTCAAAAAGTTACGTAAAGATACAGAAACATGGGAAGACTTGCAGGGGGCATTTTACGATTCTGTAGATGACGAAGATGGCTTTGCATCTCGTTCCATGCCAGCACCAGATAGAGAACGACGCGGGGGTGCTGCGCCAGCAGGTGCACCACCACCACCACCCAACGATGACGATGATGATGATGATGATAAGCGCAAAAAACGGGATCGTGAAGGCTTTGCATCGCGCAATATTTCCCGACAACTTCAATTCATGGAACTTGACAAAACCGAAGATTGGTCTGACATCGGCGAGGCAGATCAACAAGAGTGGATTGCCGAACTTGAACTAGATGGTGTATTTGAGTCAGGCGCTACCCCTAAAGAAATGAACGACATAGCGCAAGACCTTTGGCAACAAAGAGCGAAAGAGAAAAAAGAATTTGTAACAGAACAAATTATGGAGACCCTTGACGCACTTAGGGGAGGTCTTGAGGGTGAACCAGATAAGGAACTAGGAGCATACGGTCTTGACGGAATATCATTCCTTTCTGTTGAGGAAATGATTGATAACCCATATGAGGCTGACAGCTCTGATTACCGCAAAGCACTGAAACTTATTGAGTCCATGAAGGACAGAATTGATGTCTACTTTGCTGGCCTCCCGAAACGCAACGATGACGATGACGATGGCTTTGCATCTTTGAGCAGAATCAAGCCGGGTGACATTGTGGGCTTCCCAGATGATATATACGAAGCGATCAATGCAAGAGATCCATTAATTGGGGAAATTGCTTACGACGATGAAACCAAGGAACTGTTTGTTACCCATAAGGGACGATGGCAGAGTGAGGAGCCGAAACCAGATGGGTCAATTCGGTCTTCATGGATAGAACCTAGTTCTTACATTTACGAAAATGTAAGCAAGGAAGAACTTGACGAACTAGGTGCCTCTAGGAACCTAGGTGAGTCCGTCAATGCCCTCAAGGAAATCAAGACCGTCAGGGATGCCACGGATGAGGACTTGTTCAACTTCAATGGACGCGAAGAGAAAATTGAGGATGTTGAAACACGGGTCCGACTTGAGAAACTACTGCTTCTAGAAACTAGAAGAGCAAAACAGGCGAAGAAGATCAAAGAACAAGCGCAATTAGACCTGTCTGATGAAGAATTTATTGCCGACCTATTACCTGCAAAGAGGACGAGTGCCCTTGACCCTAGACGCAACGAAGAGGACTCTAGACGCAACGAAAAGCTTGAATCCGACTATCGCTCATTAATGGAAATGTCTCCTTCTGAACTTGCGATTGAACTTGAAAAAGCACGAGATGAGTATAGTTCAGCAAAGCTTTATCTAAATATGCGTGACGGTGGTGTCCTGGGTCGTGACGATGAAAGAGAAGGCGTATGGCGTCGTGAATCTTATGCCGACGCAGTTGAACGCATACTCGCACGTAAGTTGCTGAGCAGGGATGGTATGCCAGCAGAGGCCCGAGCACCATCTCCGGATGAAGCAGAAGGCGTATGGAGTCGTCAATCTGATGGCTTTGCATCTCGTATGCCAAATGAAGGCGAACGAATCATGAAGGGAGGGAACAGAGACTTCCTCTCCGACGAGTTCTCGTCAAGTGAGTACAGGCAGGCAATGAGTGGCTTGGACAAGGTGAGAAAAGGCAATGGAAAAGTCACCCCCGAAGAGGATGCCGCCATTCAAAAACTTGGCAAACTCTACAAGGCGAGAAACAACACAACGACAAACCAGAGAAATGCAATCAACGATGTTCTGAAAAACGTCAATA
>Ga0209443_1001483_pt1 | contig 14716 bp, 17 predicted proteins | sample LauGreBMM110DCMD_2_FD_187571 | JGI IMG/M metagenome (GOLD analysis project Ga0209443, IMG submission 187571) | Freshwater lake microbial communities from Lake Michigan, USA - Su13.BD.MM110.DCMD (SPAdes) (version 2) | ecosystem: Environmental > Aquatic > Freshwater > Lake | place: Lake Michigan... | reverse complement strand
TGCGGGACATGGGCATCGAGCCCATCATCAATAACCTGGGCAGTGGCCCGGGCTTCCTGGGGTACGACGAGGGCCCCGGGTACAGTGACCTGGGGGAGCAGGTTGGCGGCGAATTCAGGCACGCCTTCCAATAAAAATTTTAAATAAATTATAATAAAATGATTAAGATTCCAAAAAAAATTATTCAGGTTTGGGTAGGCAGCGATGCAAGCATTCCTGAGTACTATGGTACAAGTCTCGAGTCGATCCAGAAGCATATGGTATCGAATGGCTGGGAATACCGGCTGCTTAAGGAACCTGAGATTACGAAATTCATTGCCAGCGAGTATCCAGACTTTCTGGACACCTATACACGCTTTCCTTATGACATCCAGAGGGCCGATGCGATTCGGCCACTCTGGCTCAATAGGCACGGGGGCCTCTACCTGGACATGGACTTTGAGATCCTTGCGCCGCTTGACGCTCTCTTTACATCCAATAATGACTCTTTTTTTTTACCCTCGCAAAATAGAGATGTCTTTCACTCTGCCTTTACCAATGCCATAATGGCCTCAAAACCCAACAATCCCATTATGCAGAGCTACATCCAACGCATGAAACTCCCGCCGAAACCCTGGGCCATAGGTAAGCACCTAGAGGTGATGAATACAACCGGACCCAATGCCCTGAGCAAGACCCTAGCCAAGTCCGACCAAGTGTTTGGCACACTTCCCACCACACTATTAACTCCCTGCTCGATCTGCCATGTGGACTCCTGTAACAAACACAACCATGATAAATTAATGCGCCAGCTCACCGGGAAGTCTTGGCACGCGCTGGACTCTACGTTTTATAATTTTATTTTTTGCTACAAATGGTACATTATGGCAGCAATAGCGGCCATGGTGGCTGTCTTTGTGGCCAAGCGATACCTTCTCTAGGCGCTGCAGCTGGTGCACTCCTCGGGGGCCACGGTGAACTTGATGGCACTGCCGCGCTGCTTGCTGCGCACATAGTAGGTCCCGGTCTTGAGGCCACCGCGCCACGCATGGAACAGGTAGGAGGGCAGCTTGGCGGCGGCATCGTGCCCGAAAAAGACGTTGAGGCTCATGCTCTGGTCGATGTATGGTGCCCGGGCAATCGCATGCTCTACCATCTCGCGCTGGGGAATCTCGTAGGCCGTGCGAAGCACCTTCTTCACGTGTTCCGGGGCAATGAAGTCCTCGCCCTGTATGGAGCCGCCGGCCTTTTTTATTTTTAGAATGTTTTCCGGGGTCAGGCAGTCGTACTTGCGCAGCAGGTTAGCGGCGCGCTCATTCATGCTAATAAAGTTGCCGGAGATTTCGCGCATCACATACAAAATATTTTCGAGCGGCTCAAAGGACTCGGTGTTGCCCGTGAGGTGGGCCGTGGAAGCCGTGGGCATCTGTGCGATCAGTTGCGAGTTGCGGAGCCCGAAGCGCTGCACCCGCTCCCGCAGCTCGCTCTCTATGAAGGGTTCGTAGCCCGGGGGCGCCACGTTTGCCAGGCGCTGGGGAAACCCATCATAGTGAAATTTATTTTGCTTGAACCAGGGCGACTCTTTCCAATGTTCATAGTGCCCATACTTTTCGGCCAGTGCACAGGACCGCAGCAGGGAGAAGTAGTGCAGGCTTGCGTACACCGTGGCATCGAAAAGTATGGCCATTGAGCTGCCAAAGGGAATTTCCAGGAAAATCAAAACATCCGCAAGCCCCTGGATGCCCAGGCCGATGGGGCGCAGCTCCATGCTCGCGCGTCTGGCCTCGGGCAGGGGGTACACGGTGCGGTCCACAATCTGATTGAGAAGGCGCACCGAGTGCTCCACCGCAGCGTAGAAGCCATCCCAGTCGAAGGGGCACAGGTCGTGGTCCACATCGAAGAGAAACTCGGGCTTCCCACGGGTCAAAATGAAATTGGCCAGACAGATGGAGGCCAGGTTGCAGACGGCCGTGTAGTCCTGGTCACAGTAGAGGGCGATCTCCACACAGAGATTCAGGTTTGTCAGGGTACCCATGTGCAGCTGGTTGCTGTGGCGGTTCACGCTGTCCTTGAAAACGACACAGGGTTCCCCGGTCCACTGCTGGTAGTAGACGATGGACTGTATGAGATTGGCGGCAGGGACCTGGCCCGTGTAGAGCTGCCGGGCCTCGGCCTCGTTGTAGACCCGCTCAAACTCCTCTCCCCAGGTCGTCACCAGAGAGGGTACTACGTCGGGGGAAAAGAAGGACCACATGACTCTGGGTGAGCCCGTGGCCAGGGCCCTGTAGTCTATCTCGGCACGCCGCATCAGCAGGTCACACATGTACACGGTGAGGTGGACATTGAAGAGGCGCTTGTCGTCCTGGCGACCCGGGGCACGCAGGCCAATGATTTCCTCGAACTCGGGGTGCCAGGGCTCGATGGAGCAATTGACGACCCCGGGGCGTCGATTGCCTCCCTGGTCCACGTAGCGGCCCGTTGCGTCAAAGAGCTTTAGAAGGGGCACCACTCCATTAGAGGTGCCCCCGGACGAGTGGATTGGCCTTCCGGCCGATCGGATCCGGGACACATTGAAGCCAATGCCTCCGGCTCCTTTCATCATGAGTCCAAATTTTGTGTTTGTATCGAGAATGCTTTGGATACTGTCGTCGGGACCACCCACCAAGAAACAGGAAGACAGCTGACCCACCACTGTGCCCGCATTGAAGATGACCGGCGAGGCAGCCGAAATATTCTGGGTTGCCAGGATCCGGTAGTACTTTTCAATCTGCCGCAAACTCTTCTTTACATTCTCTTCATTGTAAAAGAGAGCCACTGCTATCCGCAGGTACATATATTGGGGCCGTTCGAAGGGTTTCGTGTTTTGTCGCAGAAGATACTGGCGCTGCATCTTTACCACCGACTGGTAGCTGTAGCGTTTGTCAATTCCCTGGTCCACCATGTCGTCCAGGTCCGCAGCATTGCTCTGAATATAGTTGTAAAAATTGGTTTCCAATAAATTTGCATTACTAGTCATTATTAGTGCCATACAGGCGCTAAAGCTTTTCTCGGTTGTCTTGTAAATCTGGTTTAGCACTAACCTTGCCGCCAGATAGGTGTAGCCATAGTCGCGCTCAATCAGGGTGGCGCTTGTTTCCGCAAGCTGCCTGTCGATGACCGCCTTGGAAATTCTATTCTCCAGTTGCAATTGGGGCATCAAGAGGGGATGTGCGAGCTCGATAATAGGTTCTTCCATCGCTACAATCGACAGTGAAAGTTCCTGCATAAATTTTCCTAGCCGAAGCGCCAAATACTTTCTAAACTGCTGTGACGGCGTGGAGGGTCCGCAGGAACTCCCGAGTTCCGCATCCACTAGCACGTAATATGACATTTATTTAGATATTTATTTGCCAACAGAATCTTGAACTATACGCTCTGCTAGCATCTCTTTGGTCCCGCTCTTGACCAAGTTTCGTGCAGCACACATTTCAATCAATTGGTTACGGGAGAAGGCACTCACCAGGTCACGGGTTTTTTTTGGTGGGGTCACACTGGTCCCGGGGTCATCGGGCTTCTTTAGGAACATTGCGGACTCCGGTTCGGGGTTCCGCGGGGACTCGGGTTCGGGGTTCTGCGGGGACACTGGTTCGGGGTTCGGCGCGGACTCTGGTTCGGGGTTCCGCGGGCACTCTGATTCGGGGTTCCGCGAGGACTCGGGTTCGGGGTTCCGCGGGGACACCGCGGACTCGGGGTTTTGCGCGGACTCAAGGTCCTGCGGGGACTCGGGGTTTCGCGGGGACTCAAGGTCCTGCGGGGACTCGGGGTTCTGCGGGGACTCAAGGTCCTGCGGGGACTCGGGGTTCTGCTGGGACACTGCGGACTCAAGGTCCTGCGGGGACTCGGGGTTCCGCGGGGACTCGGGGTTCTGCGGGGACTCGGGGTTCCGCGGGGACTCGGGGTTCCGCGGGGACTCGGGGTTCTGCGGGGACTCGGGGTTCCGCGGGGACTCGGGGTTCCGCGGAGACTCGGGGTTTTGCGGGAACTCGGGGTTCCGCGGGGACATTGCGGACTCGGGGGTTACCAGGGCCTTTGATACAAATAAATTGTGCTCTCTATTAAGGGTGGCAATAGCCTGCAAAACAATTTCCTCGTCATTGGTTAAGCCGTGTAGAATTTGTTCTGGGCTATTATTTGGCACAATATTAAAGGAGTAATTTTTTGGAAGGATTTGAGGGAAAAAACCAGAAATAACAGTTTTCATTTTTTTAATGAATTAATTTTAATAAAATTTTTCAATTAGGCGATCAAGCGCGATAGAATCGGCAAGAAGGCTCGAAGGTCCAGCCAATTTCAGGACAGATTTTCAAAAAAATTTCGTCCTGCTTGGCTATTTTCGAGGGATCCTTGAGGAGCCGAAAGAGGTTGTAGAATTCGGGGGTATTCTCGATGCGGCAGAATTGCCAGGCGGCATAGGCGTACGACATGAAATGTTTCCGCGACGGGGGCTTGTGCCGCTCATAGGGGTCCACCAGCATCAGGAAATTGGAGCAGAATTTATTCTCCTGCTGCAGCGTCATCTGGATCAGCGGGGTCCCGCAGAGCCGACTCTCCAGCAGCGCCAGGTACTTCATATACTTGCGCTTGCCCAGGTGCACCAGCATCGTGCTTATAAAGTTGCTGGTCACGTCGCGCTGCAGTATTCCCCGGGCCTGGATGTACTCCTGCATTGCAGTGATGTCTTGCTCCAATTTTGGGTTCAGTTTCTTGCCCTGTAGCAGGTGCAGGTAGTCCCGGAAATTGGAGACCTTCTTGGTGGCGAGCGCGGTCGAGTCGGCATCGTCGATATTATTCAGGCCAATGTAGGGGATCCGCTCCGAGTGGGCCTCCGTGGTGCAGCAGGTCTTGCACACCAAGAAGCCATCCTCATTTCGAATGTACATGGGGATATTGCAGCGCTGGCACATCATAGTATTGCACTGGTGCACCGGGATGCCCTCGGAATCGCTGGGCAGATAGCGGCCCCTAAAGTCCGAGAAGAGGGCAATGCGTTCCTCGTCCGAGATTCCGGTTTCCTGGTAGCACAGGATGTAGTGGTAACCAATTTCCCGGGCTATCTTTAGGGCCGAAGAGTTTTTTAGATCGCAAATCTGCTTGGAGAGCTTGCGCTTGCTCATCAGGAAGCAGCTCTCCAGCTTTGCCAGCAGATGGAGGGCACTGTCACAGGACCGCTGGTCCAGCAGGTACTGGCTCTCCAGGGCCTCTAGCTGGGCTCTGGCCTTCTTCTCGGAGAGGCAAATATCATTGGTGACGGAGCGGATGTAGCTTTGCACCGTCTCCACAAAAAGGCTGCAGGAGGGCGGGCTATTCGCCGGGTCTCGTGAAAGCTTGTTGTCGGTGCGCAGCCGCTTGGCAGGGTTTGCATTTTCCCGGTCACCCAGAGCCAGTCGTTTGAGCGGGGTGTAGCCCGAGGCGCGGACCTTGTTGCTCGTCAGGACGATCTCGGAGAAATTCGATTGCAATGCAACTGCATCGCCCACAAAGCTTTGGATATTGAAGCATCTGCGTGGGGCTCTTGTAGGCTCCATTTTGAATTCTATGAATTCTGAACGTGTGTTGCGTATCACAAAGTTTTATTTATAAAGTGATTCTAAAGTGTTTTTATTTTAAAAATGAGCCAGTCCTCCAGAAGCACATTTGTCTTTGGATTTTGCCTGCTAGTGGTGCTAGCGGTGCTGACCTACCTGGTGTGGCACCTCATAAAAATGCAGCGCAAGCTTCTTGAAATAGAATCGCTCATGAAACTGGAGACCCAGCGAGCTTGGCTGGAGAGCAAGCTCGAGCCGAGGCCCGAGCCCTATGATTTGCGGGAAAAGATTCTTGACGTGCTGGAGGAGCTGAGCGAGATCGACTCTGGAGGACCCGAATGCCCCGAAGCACCCGAGAAGAAAGAAGAGGAGAGCGAAGAGGTCGAAGAGGCCCTCGCGGAAGACGATCCCCGGAACAAGCCTTTTAATTTTTTAACCCAAATGCTGCACACCTTTGATAACGGAAATTTTTTGCCCAAAAACAAACCGGTAATTATTGAACTTGTTTCTGAAGAATAAAAATCTTTCAATAAACTTTTTTATTTAAACATTTGAGAAAAGCAATGGCAGAGCCAGAGGATTTTACGCCGCCATGGTTGACCAATAAGCCCGCCGCAATGCTCCCCGAGGACTGGTCCCGCCTCACCCAGGCCTACTGGCAGTACACAAACACCTACTACCGCCACACGGAAATCACAAAACACTTTCTTGCCCCGGCCAATGTGGCCTTTGTGGTGCAAATGATAAATAAGTCACTGCGAGAGATCACAGAGGAGCCCACCTTCGAGTGCAAGGAGTTCTACACGGGAGACCTGCAGCTCTCGATGGCCGAGGTAGCCTATGGTAACTCCTCGTACGCAAACACCGGGAAGCCCGAAGACTTTGGCACGGCAGTGGATGTCTTGACGGGCAAATTCATTGACATGTGGATCACGGACCTGTGGATTGGTTGGCGCGAGAAGCAGCGCTACCAGCAGTTCATGCTGGAAGATAACCGGCTCAAGCAGTTTCCCTACCCGGAGATAGAGCCCCACAACAAGGCCTCAACGGCCTGGGATATTGGGGACTACAAGCTCTCGAGCCCCTGGTCGGTAGGCTACCAAGACTTCCTAGACCGGTACCGTCACCCCTGTACCAAGATGCCCCGGATCAGTGAGTGTCCCAACAAGACGAGTGTACAGTATTTTTTCAATCAAGTGTTTCAGGAGCGCTGTGCGGGGGGCAACTAGTAGCCTCCGGGCATCTGGCTCAGAGGGGTTGAGAAGAGGGTGTAGGCCTTGGGGACGGCACCGTTGCGCGCTAAGCCCAGGGGGACAAAGGCGGTTTTGTCCTCAGTGATGGCACCCCGGGCCATGGACATGGTGGAGACTGCGGAGCCGCCCTGTGAGAAGTTTCCGCTGTCCACCGTGTACTGGAGGGACTCTACGGTGGGTCGGAAACCAAACTGAGAGGCCCCCAGCATGAATTCCACGCCGTACCCCTGGGCGGGGTCACAGGGACTAAATGCCGGCAGAGCCATATCAATGGTTGCATCGGGACACATTTTAAAGATGGAGGAGGTGTTTGCGTCACTCATCATGATTTTGTTTTTATTAAACAGAAAAAAATTTTTCATAATTACTCTTTGCTAAAGCAGAAATTACCCTTCTGTAGTAGAGCGCGGGTCTCCGGATCTCTATGAGCGACCCAATCGGGAAATTATAGTAGCGCACCACCGGGTCCGTCACCAGGATGGAGGGAATCTTTTCCTTGCTGCAGCAGAAGACCCGCAGAAGCTCCGCCTCCTCCGAGGGCACCAGGAGCCGGTGCGGTGGCACTAGCCGGTGCCGCGACACATTCACATAGAGCTGCGAAAAGTGCTTGAGCTCAATCTCGTAGCTCTGGTTCTTGAAAAAGTCTTCGCGCAGCGTCGCCGTCACCTTGTCCTGGAAAAGCACCATCACGTGGCCAATCCCGTGGCGCAGCGTCTCGATGTGCTGCATCGCGGGGCTCGTGAAGTTCCCCGAGAGGCACACAAACACAGAGAGCCGGCACTCACCCACACAAAAGGCACAGTTGTGGCCGCTCGCCCGGGGCTTGTTGGCCGAGAGCAGCAGAATCACCAGCGACTTGGCACAGCAGTACTGCTGGTACATGGTGGCCACCGTAGAAGTGGGCGCCACGGAAGTCCATTCGCGGTCCTGTAGCATCTCCAGCAGCACATCCCAGCAGCGGTTCCACACGGGCTCGCTGATCGGGAGCGGCTTTTTCACGATCTCTTGTGCCATGTCTTGTGTAAAAAATAAAAATTTTTCCCTATTTTTAGTTTATTTTTAAAAAGATTATTTAAATCCATGGAGTTATACCTCTTCCATTCCCTAGTGCTCGAGCTCGAGCTGGAGGAAACAAGCTTCCAGCAGGAACTCAATGCGGCCATCAACAGCTCTCTGCTAACGCTCCCGGAATTCGAGTTCCCCGAGTTCAAGGCATCCCGCTTCCTCCGGGTCGCCCAGGGGCCCAGGCATCCGGACGACGAAGAAGCAGAAGAAGAAGCCTGCATCATCTGCGGGGACCCAATTGTGGTGACGGTCCTCCTGGACTGCCAGCACTGCTTCCACTTTGGCTGCCTGGAAACCTGGATCAAGCAGGTGCCCTCGTGTCCCATCTGTCGCTCAGCCATTCCCACCAACTAGAAAGAGCGAAATCACGATGCAGCGCACTATCATGGCGGCCATCAGCCCCAGCACTAGGGAAATCCCGAGTTTCCGGAAATAGTTTAATAGAAGCAGAAAAATAAGAAGGCTAATAAAAAACCAGATTAAAAATATTTGTTTCTTGTGTTTTTTGAGGTAGCGGCAGCCCTTGGTGTACTTGATCACCCGGGGAACCCTATGGGAGAACGGTTTCAGGGGTTTTTGGCTGTAGAATTCATAGACGGGCTCCAGCTTACTCGTTGGCGTGATTTTGCTTTTTTGGGTTAGCATTGCATGCACATAGGCCACATATATCATAAAGTAGTTGTTTTTAATGTTTTTGTATCCGGGCACCTCGTCGTACAGGGGACTCCGATTAAAGGGTTTCTCCGGGTTCTCGTGCTTGAAATGCACGATTTTAAAGAGCGAGTCGTACCAGGCCCGGAGGCCGGTATCCTGGGCCTCCGGGGCATAGAGGAACCAGCTCTCCGGGTAACCATGGTTGTGGAAAAAGCCAAAGGTCCCGGGACCGGAGACCGAGCGAATCAACCAGTCGAGATTCTCCGGGAGCTTCACGGTGGCGTCGATCCAGAGGCCTCCGTGCTCGATGAGTAAGAGAAGCCTCAGGAAGTCGGAGCGCAGGGTAGGGCTCAGGCTTGTGAAGTTTTGGGGCAGGTCATTTCTATTGATGTGGTCGTACATGGTCTTGGAGTCTAGAAATTTTATATCCCACGAGGGACAATTACGGGCCCATTGTGCGGCACACTTTTTTGCAAAGGTATCTTGAGGCTCATGACCCCCGGAATCCCAAAAAGTCCAGATTGTTTTTTTCATTCTTTAATTAAGGTTTCGAAAACCCTATTTATTTTGCTTCTGTGCATCAAGTGCCGGGGCCGCTGCTCTCCGGAGGTCGGGAATGCTTCTGGCATCGAAGCCCAGGTAGGAGCCCTCCTGGACCTTGCGCTCCAGCCGCTGGTCCGCAATCTTCTCGCGGTTCGCGGTCGGGGGCCGAGAGTTGTGCTTGATCAGCAGCTCATTGAGCAGGGCCCTGGCCGTGTCCTCCGGCAGCTGGCCACTCTCCACAGCGGCCCGGAACTGCAGCATCTTGCGCATCATCTCGAGGTCTGCCTCCGTGGAGAAGCGGGACAGGGTGTTATCAAAGAAGCGCGGGTGTTCCCGGGCAAAGCGGTCGATTGCGGGATCGGACCGCCGGAGCTCGGTCTTGAAGCGCGCCACCTCGAAGCCCGGGGTGCCCTGGGCGGCTACGAAGAGGACACGCAGGCGCTCCATCATCTGGGAGACCTGGATGGCGGGCATATTCTTCTCGACCGTGTCGGTCACATACTCGTAGTAGACCTTCTGGGGGTCCTGGTTATTTTCGGCCTCTTCCTTGCCCTGTAGTATGACCACCTTGCTCTCCATGGTATTTATTAAATTACTTTATTTAATTTGTGCCACCCGACTGGTAATACCCGCATCTTCGAAGCGCCACAGAACCTTCTCGTACTCGAAAAGGCCCAGAAAGGCCTCGGAGTGGATCGAGGCCAGGCGCAGGTGGTCGGCCGTCATCGCAAGCTCCATGGGGTCCGTCACCCCGGTCAATGAGTAGAAGCGGCCCTGCTTCACCATGCTGCCCGAGGGGCCATTGCTCTCGCGCGACACTATATTCCACTCGGAACTCATGCTATTTCCGTTGCGGTCCACGAGGGGCCGGTAGAGCACCTCGTTGTTGAGGTCCGCATAGGAGAGCGGCCCTTCGCGGCTTCGTGGAGCCAGGTACCGGACTCCGGCCCGGACCCCGGCTTCCAGGGTCTGCAGGTAGAAGACATCGTCGATGCAGAGGGGCCCGGGCCCATTCTTGCGCTGCAGCAGAAAGGGGACCCGTTCCATGGTGTCGGTGGTGACCGTGGGGTGGTCAAAGACCTCCAGAATGCTGCCCGCTAGGTTCACATATTCTCCCACCGGGTTTAGCGGGGGGAAGGCCTTGGCCCAGAGTCGCTGGCCCCGCCCGATATAGTAGTTTGTGTTTGTTCTTAGATAGACGATACTGTTATGACCAATCATTTATTTAGGTATTTTTTTGATGGAGCAAGACGCAAAGGAACACCTGGACTGCCGAAATGTAGTGGAGGCTACCTTTCCCACCACACTTATTTCGCTGCTTGCCATTGGCTCAAATGTGCCCGCCACCCATTGTTTCCACGACGGCTGCCCACTACAAAGCCCGAAAACCATCGTCTTCCAGGGCATTGTGTTTTGCTCACTGGCCTGTGCCCTGGCGGGGGCAGGCGCCAATGAGGCAGAGATTCTTTTCTTGTTTTCCCCCCCGGGAATCCAGAAACCCATTATAGCCCCGCCCCGGGCCAAGCTCGTCAGATATGGGGGCACCTTCTCGCTGGCCCAGTTCCGGGGGGTTTCAGTGGAAACAACGGAACAACAAGTTCTTCCCCGGGCCTGTCTCTACGACTGCCACCCGGCCCCGCTGGAGCTCACGCTGTCCGAATTTTTTGGCGACTCTATTTTTTGCTCCTACAACTGCATGCTTTCTTTTTGCCTGGACAATGTCTCGATTGGCAGCATCGTCGAAACGATGATCCGAAACAGCGTGACCCATAACCTGATCCCGGCGCCGCCCCGTAAGCTGCTCAATATTTTTGGGGGCCCGTTCTCCATTGAGGAGTTCCGCGTGTCTTCGCGAAAAAAATACTTTAAAATCCTGCAGCCCAGGTGCCTCATCTCCCTGACGGAAACGCTCCTGCCGCTGGGACAAAACGTGGCCCAATTTAATTCGCACTGCGAGGTGCACGAATTTGACCGATTGGATGTGCGGCCCGGCGAGTACACGGTGGGTGCTGTACCCGCGGTGCCGCCTGTGGTGCTGCGGCCCGCGAGCGTTGCACAGCCCATTCAAAAGGCGGCGCCGCGGGTATCTATTGCTCCAGTGGTGCAAAAGATGTGCAGCGGAAAGTTACCCTTTCGACGTGTATAGTGTCGTGTGTGGTGAATGATGTTACTTTTTGTTTTTCAACAATAAATGTCTAGCAACACTTTTAATTGTCCCATTTGCTTTAAATCCGACAGCAAGGAAGAAATGCTGAGGCTCACCAATTGTGCACATTACCTGTGCTGGACATGTTCGGCCAAGCTGATGCGCACGTCGGGCACTGTGTCGTTGAAGTGTCCGCTCTGTCGGTCCCGGGAGATAGGGGTTGGTGGTACCACTGAATCGGAGACCGACGAGGACAGCGAATTCATAGACAATGACGAACAGGAAATCTCTCCCATTATTGAAGACATTTCGGAAAACAAAACAACCTACCTTAATAATTCCTTTACAAACCGATTTAACAATTGCAGATTTTATTTCAACAATAAACCCAATGAATAACGTGTATATAAGCTAATGTTACTATTGTCTATTTTTCAAACTTTTTCGACTTAAAAAAAATGGCAGAAACAGCATCTGACACGGCTTCGTCATTGCAGCTCATTAGAACCCTAATTAATCCAAATGCACAGGGAGGCATGGAGGCTTTGGCCCCGATCCGGGGAAGATCTCCCCCCATGGTGGAGAGCCACGACGATCTCACAGATGCGGAAAATATGACGGATGTTGGCAGCGACAACGATAACCAGTACACGGGAACTAGAAGCCACGTCGAATTCTCCACCGTCATTGGCTCCTCCTCTCGCTACATCGCTCCTTCCCGGGCAAGTTTCTTCCAGGAGTCTACTGTTTCCCCGGAAAGAAATCCCCCGGAGCCCACGGAAAGGAATCCCCCGGAACACCGAGAACACAGGGAGTACCGGGAAGAACACAGGGCCCCGAGAATGAGCGAGGCTGCCCCGGTGCTGAGCGAGGCTGATGTGGTGCGCAGCAAACACACCATGCTCATTGAGCTGCACTACCTCAAGGGCCAGGGGGCCCAGCTCACCAAGGACTACACCATCTACGACGATGAGGGGGACCTGCACTTTGAGCTGCTGCGACAGCGCAACCTGGTGGACTGCACCCAAACGGTGGACCAGTGGATGGTGTACATTGTGGTGGGCATCTACCTGCTCGAGTGGGGAAACTCTTTCCTGGGGTCCCCGCTCTACTTCCAGGGTCTGGGTGAGTATATGCAGAAGAACATTGGCTCGATCCGGGTCCCACTGCAGCGCTGCTACCACCGCTATGTGCACCGGCCCTCCAATAGCCCCATCTGGGATGTGGTGAAGGCACTGGTGTTCTCGCTAGTGGCATATCATCTGCAAATGATGCTGGTGACCTCGGTTGCCGGGGCAAGCTCGGCGCGCAACACCAACGTGGCCCCGCCCTCCAATATCATGTCCATGCTTCCGCTGCTCATGAATGTTTTTGGGGGCAGCAGCGGATTCGGCAATATGTTCAATAGTGCAGGGGCTGCCCCGGCGCCATCCTCTCACGTGCCTTTCGGGGCTGGGGTCAAGGAGGAATTAAGAATGCCCCCTCCGCCTCCATTCAAATAATTTAAAATTAAAAGTACAAAAAAAAGAAAACAATGTGTTCGGTCCCTCCATCTTGCTCCAGATCTCCTGGTGCTCAGAGCGAAAACTTGGGGTGCCCTTCCCTCGTGCAACAGGGACAGTGTTGGCCAAACCAGGCCCCGTGTGGCATCGACCTTCCCCAGGAAATGGTGCGCGCTGATAACCTGGGTGTCACGTTTTCCCAGAACGCTTGGGCCGCTGCACAGCAAGAGGGTTGCCTCGGCTGCCCCGATCGCTACCCCACCTGGCCTTCCCCCGCCGTCTACCCAAAACTCGACATTAAGTTCCAAGCCACTGTGGGGGAAGACCCAAATTTTGCAATCTCAGATACCCCGTACCTGGAGCCTATGGCCCAGGGCCCAGGGCCCAGTCCCAATAATCCTGGAAACGATCCAGGAAACAATCCCCCAGTCGTGTACACCAAGCGCAAGGTGCTTCCAGACTGGCCCCAGGGCCCAATGCCCAAGGGCCCGATGCCCCAGGGCCCAATGCCCCAGGGCCCGATGCCCCAGGGCCCGATGCCCCAGGGCCCGATGGCCGAATCACCACTGGAGCTCCGGCCTATGGCCGATTCCCGAAAAGATAAATCACAGGCCCATGTGTTTAGCCACATGGGCAATGCTCTGCGCGGGATATTCTATGATTTGCGCAACTGGAACGAGTCACACCCCGATGTCCCCGGTAACTTTTGGAGTCATCTGTACTGGGTCTTTACCCGGGACCACCGGGGTCGCCATCTATTCTACCTGCTGGCCATGAGTCTTTTAGTGGCCAGCGCAATCTGGTACATCGTGAGGGTGCCCAAGATGCCCGGGGTTCCGGCCGCGCCTCTCGTCGCCTCGGCGCCCCCTGCCCCTGCAGTGTTCAATAAAATAATTTAATTTACTAGTTCCCCGATAAGCTGTACAAGTTCTTTTCTCGTGCCCTCATCCCTCACATTAACACTAATGAAGCTGTACAATTTATCGAGCACTGTTTTTTTGGAGTCTATGGCCAGGGCTGTCGGGATAGGAGCCGCCTCCATGGCCAAGGGCGCCGGGGATTCCTCTTTTTTTTCCCGGGTCTTGCGCACTCGGGTGCACTTGACATACTCGCACCACGAGGCGGGCAGAACCTCGAGAAAGCTCTGGGCCACGGCATTGCTGATGCTCCGCTCATGGGTCTCCATGAAACCCACGAATTCACAAAGAAACACAGGAACTTTTTTGGGCAAACAAAATTTACTTTCAAACGTCATTTTTTTTACATTTTTAATTTCTTTTTTATTATTAATCAACGACGATACGCAATGGACCTTATTCCAGACTTTATTCGGAGACAGTTTCGCTCCTGTCGAAATATTGCCCTGCCCCAAACGGCTATCCTTGCTTTTTATTCCAATGAAGCCTATAGCCAGGATGTTTTTGAGCGCGAGGTCACCAATGGCCTGCCTTCCATGCGTCCCGGGATTTCTGGAGGAACCCCAACACAACCCATCGTAACCCTACCCCCAACTCAACCCATCGCAACCCAACCTCCCACAAAAGCCCCGCTGGCCATCCGGCGCCCCCAACTGTCTTGGCCCGAGATGTTTGTGCCCCGATGCGCCGAGGAATTTTTCGGCCAGGATAAGCCCCTCAAGCGCCTCACGGCGTGGCTCTCTTCGGGCGACTGCAAATCCTCATTTGTTACAATACATGGACCCAGCGGCACTGGAAAATCATCGCTGGCCCGCTTCCTGCTACCGGGTGCCATGCAGGTTAATTTCGAGAGCTACTCCCACGAGGCCGTACGCTTCTGTCTGCGTGGGGGAAAGTCTTTTAGCGAGACCACGAAAAAGTTTGCGGGCCTCATTGTCCAGGACTACACATGTCTCTCGGAAGCGGCCCAAAAATATCTGCTGGACATTATGATTTTTTGCTCGAAAAAGACTTTTCCTATCCCCATTGTTTTTGTGATGGGCGATGTCCCCACCTCGTTTGCGAGGGCCACGAAAGCCTTCTCCCTCCGCAT
>Ga0209443_1001482_pt1 | contig 14722 bp, 18 predicted proteins | sample LauGreBMM110DCMD_2_FD_187571 | JGI IMG/M metagenome (GOLD analysis project Ga0209443, IMG submission 187571) | Freshwater lake microbial communities from Lake Michigan, USA - Su13.BD.MM110.DCMD (SPAdes) (version 2) | ecosystem: Environmental > Aquatic > Freshwater > Lake | place: Lake Michigan... | reverse complement strand
ATTATGGTATCCGGAAGAATTTGTTTGCTTTATTTGTTAGTCCCATTATTTATGATAATAAACATATGGAATCGTGCTTGCACGATTTTAGTAAAAATAGAAACATTTGCCGAATAGGCACTTTTCCGAATAATGTTGCGCGTGGAGGAGATAAACTACTGATTAAAAATTTATAATTATGTTGTATAATTTGCAATAAAATATTTATGGAATATATGATATTTTACGGGGTTAACAGCGATAAAAAGGATGTTACAGATATATGTTTCAGTCAATTAAAAAACGGCGATATTATTACTATACCAAATAGCGACCACACAAGAGCGTCAATTTTCGGCGACTATGTTCCCGGAATTGAGAAAAAAATGTTCATTGTTCTTGAGGAATATGAACACGAATATGATATACAACACATAATTAAAATCAACGCGATTGATTTAACCATTGAGACGTTTATTTACAAACCGATGCTATTCATATTTTATGGAATTAATGATAACAAAAGAAATGTAACTGAAGTATGTTTAAATCAAAAAAACGATGATATTATTACTATACCAAACGACGATCATGCAAGAGCTTCTATTTTTGGTGATCATCTTCCTGGAATTGAGAAAAAAATATTCGTCATTATTGAAAAGAATGACGTATATAAAACATATACTTACGACTCGTCGCACAAGATTAGCATAAACGTAGCCGAACTAGAGATTCATTCGTCCGATGTTAGTAAATTAACTGCTATGCATAATAATTTGAAAATTAAATATGGAAGTTTCCATGACGAATTACCCGAACAAATTTTGTCTGCAAATTATTTAACTGGTACAGAAAAAGTATTAGAGATCGGCAGCAATATAGGACGGAATTCTTTAATTATTGCTTCCATTGTGAAAGAATTTGTCACTTTAGAAACAGATCCGAATGTAGTAAAACAATTGACCGAAAATAGAGATTTAAATCATTTTACATTTCATATAGAAAACGCCGCATTATCAAAAAGGAAACTAATACAATCTGGGTGGAAAACAACACCAAGTACTGTATTGAATTTGGGGTACGAATGGGTAAATACAATAACGTTGGAAGAACTGAACGCTAAATACAATATAGAGTTTGACACACTAATTTTAGATTGTGAAGGTGCATTTTATTACATTTTAATGGACATGCCAGAAATATTAACAAATATAAAATTAATCATTGTAGAAAATGACTATCATGATATTTCTCACAAGCATTATGTTGATTCTGTATTGAAGAAACATAATTTTTATATTCAATATGTAGAACCGGGAGGTTGGGGATGTTGCTACAACATGTTTTATGAAGTATGGAAGAAAAGATAAATTATTGACATGAATATATGAAATTAGCATTTTATACTTGTTTTTATGGAGATGACAATAATATTGCATTTAGCGTACCAGAAACGTCATTAAAATATGATTGTTATTATTTTACAAATAATAAACGCATGTTTAATTGTCTAGAAAAAACAAAGTGGATCGGTGTTTACGATAATAAACCAGTTACAGATGATTTAACAATAAGTGCGATGCTAAGTAAGCGTGTGAAATCAATGCCCGAAAATTACGAGCAGCTCCAAAATTATGATTATCTTTGTTATATTGATAGTAAATTATCAGCAAATGAAAGACTTGTGGAAAGTCAAATTGAGGAATACTTTATAAAACAAAAATATGCAATACTTTTAAAAAAACATTGGATGATTAATAATAATGTATGGAATGAATTCAATGGTTGTATGAACCAGGATAGATACAGACTAGAGGGTGAAAAATATATTAATTATATAATTAGTCAAGTCCGAAATGGGTTGAGCGAAAAATCCGATGATCATGTTGCAACGTGTTATTTATTGAGAAACATGAAGCATCCCAAAATTACTGAAATTAATAAAAGATGGTTTAATCACATTCAAATTTGTGGTATTGAATGTCAGATTTCTTTTTTCTTTGTAAAACAAATGTTTTCCAATTATATCTTATCTTTTTAAGTATTTTCTATAATTATGATCCACCCCATCACATTTAGTATCCCCGAAGAAAAGATAGTTAAATATCACACATTAAAAACAAAGTTGCTTTCTCATTTGGTACCCGGTGATACCACGACGTATATTTATAACACGGAGGAGGAATATTATAAAGAATACCAAAAATCTTTTTTTGCAATTACCACGAAAAAGAGCGGATGGGATTGCATGAGACACTACGAAATTTTAGCAAACGGATGCATTCCGCATTTTATTGATATTGAAAAATGTCCTGCGAATACAATGCATTTTTTACCGAAAGAATTGCTTATAAAAGGGAATGCTCTTTATAAAAAATTCGTCAATGATGTTACGGTGGAATGTATTCAAGAATACAATGAATTACAAAAAAAAATGTTGGTCTACACAAAAGAGTATTTAACCACTGAAAAAATGGCTCAATATGTATTGTCGCGAGTTGGTAAAAATGCAACCAAGATTTTATATTTGTCTGGAGATACAAATCCAGATTATCTAAGATGTTTAATGCTTCATGGATTTAAAAAATTAATCGGTTCATCGTGTCACGATTACCCAAAAATTGATCATATTTATAAATCAAATATGAATTTTAGTAATCTCTACGGCAAAGGAATGAGTTATACAAATTTATTAGAACCTGCATTACATAATGACGAATTAAATAGTAAAATATATGAAGATATCAAAAATAAATATTACGATATCGTCATATATGGATCATATCATCGTGGAATGCCTTTATATAATTTGGTGGATAGTATTTATGATCCGTCCGATATTGTTTTATTCTGTGGTGAAGACTTGCATGCGTGCAATTACAGTAATTTTGTTAAAATGGGTTATCATGTATTCGTCAGAGAGTTATAGCTTCGTTAAATTCTAGGGTACCAAACGAATTGGTTTTATCCATTACATAGTTATTCGGCATATGATATATTTTACAATCTTCTATTAATTTATTATTTACAATTGGAATTAACGTATTTTTGTACCAATCTGTCTGCGATCCATGCAACCCGACTCCGCTTTGCTCTCTAAGTTCGTATCCTAAAATATTATTACTATCGTAATATTTGCTATCCACAAATTTATCAAATTCATCTTTATTATATATCCAAAAAGCACAATATGTGTTTTTATTATTCACACAATACTCTTCTAAAATAGTGTCAAATTTTTCGTAAACATCAGTTAAATATTCAACCCCAGCTTCTACTTCTATTCTTAAAAATCCTAAATTACAATTCATTTGTATCATTTTTTTATTATTTTTCAACCAATACCGGATTGCCTTATTCGGAACCAATATATCATCTTCTATATACATAAATACATCATAATCATTTCTTTGATGTTGTAACAATTCTCTGCATTTCCAAGTTAAATAATAGGGGTGAATATCGGATAAGTCATGATAAATAATTGTAATGTTGCCGTTTGTATATTCGTTGAAGATGTTGTGCAAATCTATATTTGTATGGATAAATATGTCTGTTTCACAATCATATTTATTTGTTTCATCAATAATATTATTTATATACTTTATTCTCTCTTCCGAAAAGTAAAAAGAAATGTGTTTTGAGATTTTTATTTTATTTCCGCAAACAATATTTGAATCGTCATCTCTAACAGATATAAACTTGGTAAAATCATCATTAAATGTTATTGAGTGTTCTCTTCCACCAAAAAATGCACTAATCGTTTGATTATTCTGTAGTCTGTATTCACCTTCCCCGAATGCACTCATCTTATAACCGTCTAAAAAGGTTATATATGAATTTTCCCAGCTGTATGATTTGTTCGCTATGCTTATATTTACTTTCCCTGTTAAAAATTCCATGTCGTCTCTTATTGATACAAACTTTGTAAAATCATCATTAAATGTTATTGTGTGTTCTCTTCCACCAAAAAATGCAGTAATCGTTTTATTATCCAATGTTCTGCAGTACTCGCCTTCTCCAAATGCAATCATCTTAAAACCGTCTAAAAATGTTATACACGATTCTTCCCAGGTGTATGATTTATTTGTCAATTCTTTTATTGAACATTGTTTTTGAACTAATAATTTATATTTTTTTTTACTATCTCTAATGAAAATATTCATTAATGATAATTTATTCTGGTAATAGCCGGGTACTCCCGGAAAATGATGTATCACTTTATCGCTATTTATATTACTATCGTTATTCACCGCGAGTTTTTTTAAAATTTTATTATCGTATAAATTATATTTGAATGCATTATATATTATATATGGTTGATCATAACAAGAAAAATTATATGGTCTTTTAGTTATATCTTCGTTTATTTTTTGAAATAAATCTTTTATTTTTTTACAATTATTAAATAATAATATTCCGCTTGTAAATGCTGAATTATCCTCGTAAATTTCATCCCCGAATAATGTTTTTCCCCAACAATCAGTATCACTATTAATTTCACCTTCTTCTAGCACATACAAAATATCTTCCACACATACATCAAATACCTTGTTAATATTATCTTTTATTAAGATATCAGTATCTAAATAAAGTATTTTGCTATATTTATTTACAGATGTCAACTGAAATAAATCCAATCTTGCTTTACATGCTTTATCTATATTGTCATAAGTATCATTTATTTCAAATTTTATATCACTATTAAAGAAATGACTTTTTTTTATTTTTTCAGCAAACACACTTGATGTGTATACCAATATATCGGTATTTTCTAATTTTCCGAAAATAAATATACTTTCTAACAGGAGATAAAACATTTCCACGTATTTTTCTTGAGTAAACACACAACAAAAAATACATTTATTCATACTCTTATGAAATATTAAATATCACGTTTAATTCCACATTCGTAATCTAAATCACAACCATCAACATAATGCATATGAGTTTAAAAATATATATTTTTAAAATATTTAAAATTGATAATTGTTGATGAAACTCATTTTTAATTTCATAACTTCCAAAATAGTACGGACAGTTGAACGTCGCAAACAATCTGTTTAGATTAAATAAAAAATATATAGTCGCAATGAGACATTCGGATATTTGTTTTATAACCAAGAACAATTAATAGTGCAATTGTTTCGTTTTTTAATGGACTTGTTTCATGAATTTTTATCATAATAGTTGGTTTTTCTCTGAGTATTAGTTGTTTCAACCCCAAAAGTGTTTTATATTCATGACCTTCGTATATTTTTATATATCCAACATTTTCTATACACAATTCATCGATTACTCTACATTCTAATTCTCCGGTTTCTGTATCACCATTTTTTTTATTCATCTCGTTTTCGTCGGAACCACCAAAATTATATGCAACTACGTTATTGCAGTTATTCAATTCAATGTTTTTATCCAAAATATCAAAACACATTTTTTGTGGTTCAAACGCAAATACATCCCCCTTTGTATAATTTGAATAAATCACTGTATGTGTTCCTATGTTCGCTCCGATATCTAAAATATTTTTGGTGGGATCAATAAATTGTTTGACAAATGTAACAATAAATTTCTCAAATAATATTCCGCATCGTAAACAATCATCAATACATGTGTCATTTTTATGCACGATAAACATAAAATTGCAAAGAGATATTTGTTCTAGAATCGTCTCATCATATTCAACAGGTTTATTTCCATTAAAATTTGTTATTGGCATACTAAAGTATTTGTTGTGCAATTTGCTTATCCCATTTTCATTTAAAATACATTCCATATATTATAGTATATAATTAAAGTATGATAGTCATATACGAATTTCTGAATGATCCGGGGTTTGGGGATAATTTAAGAGGGTTGTATTGTCTGTTAGAATTGATTTCTATTAGGTCTGTATATTTTTATGTTGATTTTTCCAAATCATCCATTTATAAATTTATAAAACACCGGCTTCCAGAGAATATAGTAAATTTACAGTGCGACACTTTTTGCATTATGCACGATGGTACAAGTACACAAAAAACGATTAAGGATATTATTAAAAATTCATCTCAAAATATAAGAATTAATACCAATATTTTTCCCGTGCAAGTCACAACACAAATGAAAACGTACGTGAAAACACTTTTTAATTTTACTGACGATTTTTTAAAAATATATAATGATTATCGCGAAAAATTACCAGAATCATATAAAATTTATCATTTTCGTTACGGTGATGATATTTTTAAAGATGATATCCATTTTGTAGACGATAATACAATAAAACTTTTCCAAGATTTGTACAATAATAAAGAAGATGTTCTCGTGATTAGCGATTCATTCAATTTAAAAAAAACGCTAAATTCTAAGTTTGATAAACACATCTACACTTTTTTAAATAAACCGTCACATACAAATAATTCGGATAATAGTATTGATATTTTTATAGATTTATTTTTAATTGCAAATTCGTCTGCCGTCTACGGTTATTCTTATTACCCATGGATTTCAAATTTTATTTTATGGATAGCAACTACGAACGATATTAATGTTGTTAATTTGAAAGATACGTTTTCTCTTGGAAACAAGATAATTGGCGGAAAATACGATTGGGAAGGGGGAAATGTAATAACATTTACAGACGGTAAAGTAAATCTATCAGATTTACTTTATGGAACTTATTATTTCAATGGGCTTAATACAATTTATGCATTTTTTGGAGATTTTTATCATAGTATCAAATTCAACGACGATTATACCGGTTATACATCTACAAGAAGCGATGGACATGTAGTTAAAGGAAATGTTAGATGATTTTTGTTTATTTTATCAAATACATCTTCTTGATTTGTAAAGGGATTATGAAATTCCATTACGATTTGTTCAAATTTATCATTTTCAAACGTTTTCTGCGCTTCTTGGTGCGCTTCTTCCCTCCTAAAACTCTTGAAAATTCTTTTATTCTTTCTTGAGAATTTTGTCTAGCTATTATCATTTTATCCATAATTCCATTTTTTCCATCAAAACGAGCATTTAAAAAGGTTATATAACTTAAATGGGAGGAACTCCGCGCAAAACTAAGCAAAATATAAATTCATTTAAAAGCGATGCGAATCATTTCTTGTGGCTCGCCAAAATTCGCATTCAATTTTTCCTGAAAAGGTGATTGAATAGAGTTTTATTCAACTTTATATTTTATTATAACAAAATATGTTTGAAGAACGTTGTTATGCTGTTCATGGAACGGGTTTTACCGCTCTTAAAATAAAGGGTATGACAAACAGAAATAAATTAATGAAATCCTTAAAATTAAAGGGATTTAAACCAAAAAGTTCAAATCTATCAAAAAAGTATGCGAAAACTTGCAAAAAAATACCTACATTATATTAAGCCGAACTCTATACGCGATTTAATGTTTTATTTCCACGTATCTTCCCCCTAATATTGTGAATGCAATTTGAATTCAACAAAAATTTAGAGACAATCGCCAACGGATACTTAATGGATACAAAAAAAGGAGAAAAAGGAGAAGCAAAATTTGTGTGCAAATTATGTGACTATTACACGTCACATAAAACAAAATATGAAAAACATCTTATGACTGGGAAGCATGGGAGGATACATTTGGATACAAAAAAAGGAGAAAAAGGAGAAGAAAAGGACGGACCAGATTATGTTTGCAAATGTTGTGACTACATTACATGCGATAAAACAAAATACAAACGCCATCTTTTAACAGCAAAACATAAAAGGGGCCAAAAGGGCGAAAAAGGGACCAAAAGGGACCAAAAAGGACAGCTAGAAGAATTGAAAAATATTTGTGTTTGTGGAAATGCTTACGTGTTTCACTCAGGGTTGTACAAACACAAGAAAAAATGTAATTTCATCCATTTTGCAGAAACGCTTCAAAAAACAAACGAATTTATTTCTCATGCGACAACTGTTTTAGAAAGAACAAATATTGTTATGACAAATGCATTGCAAGTTCAAAGTGTACAAAATGTCCAAAAAAATCAAAATTCGGGGGCAAAAACTCAAAATAATTTTCAGAATAAATTTCAAACTTTTCAAAAAAATAATTTCAACATCCAAATTTTTTTGAAGGAAGAATGTCAAAACGCGATTTCTATTTCCTCCTTTATTGATTCTATCAAACCAACATTGGAAGATTTGGAAAATGTGGGCGAAAAAGGTTACGTCAAAGGTATCACTTCCATCATATTGACGAAATTGAAGGAGCTTGATGTTTACACGCGCCCGATCCATTGCAATTTGCGAGAGATTTATTTGAAAGAAAAAGAATGGGAAACAGATAGTAGAAAGGTAGCAAAATTTGTGAAAAATGTTGCTATCAAAAATATGGGAAATATGTCGGAATGGAGAAAAAAGTATCCCGAACATGAAAATATAAGAAGCGCGAACAACACAAAATACTTGAAATTGGTACAGGAATGCATCGGTGGCGAAGACGAACCTAAAAATACGGATAAAATTATTCAGAATATTAGCAAAGAAATACGATTACATGGCGAATTATAGATATATAGCTATACATATATGGAATTAATGAATACAAGAATGTTTGATTGGGAAAATGGTAATGCCTCTGGATTAGCAAAATATATGGATATATTACTTATGTAAATACATTGAATGTGTAAATTCGTCTTTTTCATTTAACATATATTATTATGAAATGAAAATACTTTTGTCCATAAAAAAATATTTTGGGTAAATATAAAAACGCCAATTTATGAGTTTTTAAAAAGTATTCCATTTTTATAATAATTATAAGTTGGTGTATATCCAACTTTGGTTTTACTAAAAATTTCAACTTTAAAATTTGGGTGCTTTATTGATTCATTTATAGCATCTTCCTCTGATAATAATATAATCATATCTTCCCATTCGGTTCCATAAAGGAATGCAAAAACAAAATCCATAAGTATTCTCTTTATGTTTCTTTAAATATTTATAACATTTTCACTCATCAAATAGTTTTTTCGAGTGACAAACTTTTTTTACACCCATAAACCTTTTAATATATCCCGTGTGGAAAGTTACGCGAACTTCTGGATCCTTTTTATATTTCTCTTTTAATGTAACAATTTTACTTCTAAATTCACTATATTCATCATTGCTTAATTTGTCTCCCATATTTTATTAATCCTCAATTTTTGTAGCAGACGATGCCATCACAAAATGTCTTCTCGTGGAAGACAAGTGTTTGGTAAAAATGTTTTGTGGAACAGGAAAATCGCTTTAAATGGTTGTAATATTTTCAATCATGTTTTCATTCCAATTCTTCGTATATTTTTAAAGACCGTACAAAATATAATATTAGTAATAATATATGCCCCCCTCATTTAACGGAATAGGCGCATACGGACGAGTATTTTTACAATTATATTTAATTTATTTAGCATTAGTTAAAAGGGTGAAAATCCCCGGATGGTATTTTATTTTATATGCATTGGCAAATATGGTTGGAGTTAAAAGAGTTATTGATTTAAGCAATAATAATGAGTACACTAAAATACATGGGTACACAAACTTTTATGAAATGCCACATTATCATGAATTTGTTCTTTCGAGTTTTTTTAATTTTATGGTAGGAATTTATCTTCTATCTAAATATTAAATGCTTACCTTTATTCATACACCTAAATGTGGCGGAACATATGTAAGTAAAATTTTAAAATTCTTAAAAATACCGAATAAAGGGCATAATCAAGCTACTTCAAATGACGGAACAACCTTTACGGTTATTCGCCATCCAGTAGATAGATTTGAAAGTTTGTTGAATTTTCGTATAGGATTGCCACCAACATCAAACAAATATTCGGAAACCCCAAGTATATTATTTGAAAATTTAAGTTTGGATGAAATGGTTGCAAAAATGTCAGATGAAACCATTTTAGGTTTTACGCCTTACAAAACACTTGTTTTTTGGACAGCTGGAGTTGACCATATCATTACAATTGATGAATTACCCAACTTTTTAAATTTTTTTGGTTATACTTATCCAAAAATATTTGAAAAAGAAAATGTTTCTAGTAAACTACACGGAACATTTAATGAAAATACGCGAAAAAGAATAGAAATGTTATTCGAGGAAGATATGAAGTTATTCAATAATTATAAAAATTACCATTTTCCAATATCGTTTAAATGTTTGTAATAATTTCATCCGCAAACATTCTTCCGTGTTTTCATTTACATGTTTCAATTCTTCGTAAATATTTGAACCTTCTTCATATTCGTCATTGTAAGGTCCTCCGCGAGTTAACTCAAATGGGAGGAACTCCGCGCAAAACTAAGCAAAATATAAATTCATTTAAAAGCGATGCGAATCATTTCTTATGACTCTTCTTATGGCTCGCCAAGCTTGCCTTTTTCGAAAAACAAGATCCGCATTCATCGCAAACAAACTCTTGGTTTTGAATCGAAGCGTATTTGCTTCCAAGGTACATTCCCAAATCCGGCATTTTTAAATTATCAATCTGTGAAATCACATTTTTATGAAAAGTCTTACATGTCTCCACAATAAACGCGCGTTGATTCAAAAAAGTTTGATATTCTTTATTGATATTATCCAAAATATCTTTATCAATATTATTTCCATCTTTTACACCGATTTCTGACAATTTGGAAGAAAGATGCTCGATAATATTGACAGCTACTTTGATTTTTTCTTGTGAATATTCTACATTATGTAAATAAACCAAAACACAGCCATCATGTATTTCAATAAAAAAATCGGGTTTACATACAATCCCCGAAGATTGAGACATGAGAATTCCATTACATCTTTGTTCGTTGACGTCTCTCAAAAACTTTTTGATTTCTTCCAAGTTTACATTGGCTTCGTAGTTTTTATTTTCAAAAAGAATAAAAGGAATACTATCGCGTTTCATAATAAAGTCGCCGGAGGCCTTGGAACCAGTTGTGTTAACAATTTCCATACTCGGAAACATTTTATTCAAAATACTTTGCAACATATTTTCCGAATATTGACCTTTGCATGTAACATTCGATTTATATTTGTTTAAAAATTCTTCCAATACATTTAAAACTCTTTCTTGTTTTTCATTTTCAATCAATCCTTTTTCTTTGATGGCATTCAAGTTTGAAAGAACCTGTTCTTGATTGGCTCCGATGAAAGAAAGAATGGGAGTTTGTAATGTTTGTAAACGCGAATCCAATGAAGACAAATATTCTTTGATGGCTTCCGGATTATTTTCTTGTTTTGTCAATTCTTGGAAGATGGATTGTTTTACATCCTTTAAGTTGGTTTCTAATTTATTAAGAAGGGAATCATTATTCTTCGGAATTGCTTCCGCGATTTTGTTGAAAAAGATTTCGTTGTTTTTATCCATTAGTGTCGATAGTTTGTCCGAGTTGTAAGAAGACGAAGACTCCAAAAGGAGTTTGATATTATTTAAATAATCTTTATTTGTTTCATGTAATTTGAGAAAGACGGAAGAAGATATGGAAGAAGAAACCGAAGAAACATTTGTGTTTAAATGAGAAACTTGCGAAGATAATTCTTTTACAATCCCGAGAACTTCTAGGCTCGCACTTGTATTTATGGTTTGTGTCAAGTCGCCGTTTAATTTTTCAATGAAATCTAAAAAGAGTAAGTTCATTGTTTCGAAACTGATTGTTTCATTCTTTTTGTAAAACTCAAAGATTCTCTTATTATGTATAGTAATTGTGTATTCTTCCATTATATGTTCTTTAAGTTGTTGTTTTTATGTTGTTTTCAAAAATAGAAATCTATTTGAAAACAAATTATGAAATAACCTTTATATTAGTCGAAGAAACTACTGTATACGGAAGACCTCACCCTTTTACTTTTACGTTTACTTTTACGTTTACTTTTACGTTTACCTTTACTTTTACGTTTACGTTTACCTCCAGCATATGGTGTTGGATATATTTCCATTAATTTTGGTATTATTGTAGAATCTCTTGTCCAACTACTAAATTTTATTTGGTAAATCCCCATATTTAAAATATCATCAATTAATTTTTGTGGTTCCAATGAACCATTTTCAACCATTTCTATTTTTTCGCTTAGATATGAATCATTAAGTGAAACACGTGAAGACATTGTATTTGCCCATTTAATTAATCTATTACTAGATAAAGATAATAAATATATTTCTTCATTTGTATTTTCATTTGTACATATAATATTTTGACACGTATTAATATTTTCATTTTCTTGAGTACATAAATTTTCACTATGTTTTTCTAATTTATTAGTTAATGGTTCTTGTGTAATTAGTAAACTATTAAATTTTATATAACTAACTATTGAAATATACATTTGAAGATAATTAAAAATATATCCGCAATTCCAAACTTTATCTAAGGTATTCATTAAAAAGTTTTTGTCTGCTGTGGTATCATTATCAAATAATTGAATTAGGTGATAATTCAAATCATTTATTTCGAAAACACCGCTTGCCAAATCATTCATAAGTTTATTTAATTCATAACATAAAGTTGAAGCATCTACAATTCTTGGTATTGAATCGTTCCAAAAAGTAATAATTTGGTTATAAATATTTAGAATAATAGGGTGTCCGGGTATACATGCTATAAAAAAGTTTTCGGGTATAAAAGGATATCCTTCATAATCTTCGTTTAATTTAATGTATTTTCCTTGTATAGGTTTAATTTTTTTTACAATTTCGTCAAAATTTACACTATCAAACATCGGGTTTAATGAAGAAAATAATATTTCTTCCACCATAAACGGCGGCGTATAGTAAGTAATAAATGTTGCGGTTGGACGGGTTTGTAAATATATATCCAAAGATGTTAATAAAAATGTACTTAAATCTATCCAGAAACCACCAAATTTATTTAATAAAAAAAATCTAATGGCATCTGATTTATGTTGTGGTGATATTATAGGATTATCCATTAATCTAATTAAGGTAACATCTTCTTGTATTAGATCCGTCAAATTTGTCCATTCTGTTATTATGTTTACCTCCCATAATGGTTCTGGATGTTGAATCATTATTCTATTTTTAAAATATTGTAATTGGTCATTTATTGTACCACTTCCTTTATTTTTAAAATCACACCACAAACACCATACTTTTCGAGGAATCATATAATTTAATAATATAAAATTTGTTTTCTATTTGTTTTCTATTTGTTTTCTAATTTTGTTTTCTATTTGAAAACAAAATATGGAAATTTAATGTAATATTAATTAATATCTACGCGAACGACGTTTTCTGAGACTACGTTTTTTCTTCTTGTTTGTCCTCTTAATGCTTTTTCTTTTCCTACCTCCATCGTAAGATAATTTTCCGTCCCGTCCGGCTTTTTAATTTTAAAAAATTTATTCTTACCTTCATCAAAAAAAGATTTGACATTATCCCAATCAACTTTTGTACCCATATTTTATATAAACATTAAAATTTTATAAAATTATGAAAAGATACCTAACCTATTTTAAAAAAATAAATATTATGAAAAAATATGAATATTTTGAGTTTCCGTGAAAGATACTCTGAAACTATAAATGTTTTAAAAGACATGCTTTTATCAAAAACTTCTAAGCTATATTCTTGTGAATTTATTAATTATCTAGGAACTTTGAAACAATCGGGCGGGAATCCCACAATGTTTCCACCAGAAAGTGTTGAAAATTTGGAAAATATGGAATTTGAATACAATGTTTTTGATGAAACATATAAAGATGAGCTTAATGTTATTATTTTGGGATCTGGTCCAGTTGGATTATATTTATCAATTATACTAAAAACAATAATTCCTGAATTAAAAATTATAATCCTTGAAAAAGATCGCGGATCAATGAGGAAATTTACAAGAGGACAAATTTTACTGTGTAAACATATTATATCGGAATTTAAAAATTGTTTACCTGGAATACAATCTATATTAGGTGATACAATGGGTAATTTTTTATTTGATGAAAAATTATTTAACTTGTTTCCAAAAAAAATACAGGAATATTTTGAACAGCAAGATATTTTTGATAATACAACAGGACAAAACGCAATACCTATAAATGTATTGGAAATTTATTTATCATACGCAGTTCAAGAATTAGGTATTAATATATTTAATATGACAAATGTTTTGGAATCTTATTTTTCGGAAAAAACCTTATCTATATTTGACGCAACTGGTGGAAGATTAACATTTAATCCGCCAGAATGGAATAAAATTGGAGAAAATCCTCCAAAAAAATGCGCAATTGAATTTTCAAAAGAAAATTTATCTGGTAGAAAAACAGCAAACACTGCCATTATAAATACGACTAAATATGGATCTTATAAAATAGAATGCGTACCATGTAATGAAGAAAATTGTCTTCACGTAAATCCACCAGAATTTATCTTCCAGGTAAAAGGGTATAATGTTAAAGATGTCGTTTTTTTCGAAGGAATACCAATTATAAATGTTGGAAATTCGATGATATCTGTCTCTTTTACAACGGGAGATGGATTAAGACTTGGGTATACACATGCGTTTCTTTGTGCTTTAGCATTAAAACAAATTTTTAACTTGCCAAGAGAAAGTTTGGGCGGAAGAAAAAGAAAGCAAACAAAAATTAAGAAACATAAAAAAAAAAGTAAACGTAAAAGGATTAAATAGTTATGATGATTTTAATTTATATTTTGAATTATTTCATATTTTGTTTTCTATTTGTTTTCTAATTTTGAATTATTTCATATTTTGTTTTCTATTTGTTTTCTAATTTTGA
>Ga0209443_1001481_pt1 | contig 14734 bp, 10 predicted proteins | sample LauGreBMM110DCMD_2_FD_187571 | JGI IMG/M metagenome (GOLD analysis project Ga0209443, IMG submission 187571) | Freshwater lake microbial communities from Lake Michigan, USA - Su13.BD.MM110.DCMD (SPAdes) (version 2) | ecosystem: Environmental > Aquatic > Freshwater > Lake | place: Lake Michigan... | reverse complement strand
CATTTTCTGCTGCATTTTTGCATGTTTCGGTGGTGCAAGGACATCCATTTTTGTAAAGATATTTGAGACATTCAAGATCACCATTTTTTGCAGATTCGTCACATGTTAAATATTTATATACACATTTATTTTTATCGTGAGTAATAAGAGTATTTAAATCACTATTTTTCATAATAGTATATGGATACTATATAAATCATTAAATCATTTAATCATTAAATTTTCAATTTTTATTATAAAGAATTAAAATAAATTATATTAAATGGATGAATTAATAGAAAAGCGTCAACAATTAATAGATAAAATTAGTAAATATAATGCTAAATTATTTAATCTTCAAAATGAACTTTATAATATAGAACAATTAATTGTCCAATCTGATCATAAAGAAATAATGGAAACATTAACATTAAATGAACAACAATTACAAGTAATAAATTCAAAAGATAAATATACTCTTGTTATTGCTTGTCCAGGTTCAGGAAAAACCCATACTTTAATTTCTATGTATATTAAATTAATTGTTGAAGATAAAATAAATCCAGATAATGTTTTATTGATTACTTTTACAAAGAAAGCAGGTCAAGAAATGTTAGGAAGATTATCATCTCTAGTTCCTACTAAATTACCAGCTTATGTTGGTTCATTACATGGTTTAAGTTATAGAGTATTACAAGAATATAAAAATATTAATTATACTATTCTAGATGAAAAGGAATCAAAAAATATTATAAAAGAACTATGTGATGATTTTTTAGACATTGATGATTCGGAAACATTCTTAATCAAACAAAAAATAGTTTCAATTATAGATACCGCATCTTCATCATATCCTTTTAATCTACAAGAAGTTTTAAAAAAAATGTGCTTAGAAAAATTAAATGATAAAATAGGTTTAATTTATACAAAATATCAAGAAAAGAAAACAAATGAAAATTTAATAGATTTTAATGATTTAATGTTATCATTTTCTCATTTTTTAGATACTGAAGAATCTACTGATTTTAAAAATAAAATAGAATTTATATTTTTTGATGAATACCAAGATGTAAATCCTATACAACATTATATATTATCTAAATTTAAAGGGTTTGCTAGAATTATGGTTGTTGGCGATGACGCACAATCTATTTATGCATTTAGAGGAAGTTCAGTTAATTATATTTTAAATTTTCCAAATGAATTTACACCAAATAAAATGTATCTTTTAGAAAAAAATTATCGCTCAACAAATCAAATTGTTACCTATTTTCAAGATATTATATCAAAAAATACAAATCAATATAAAAAAGATGTTATATCTGTCTCGCCCAATAATGGTATTAAACCTGTTATTATTGCTTTTAATGATAATAAACAGAGAAACCAATGGATTATTAATGATATTTTAAAAAATAAAGAAAATGGTATTAGTTTATCTAAGATGGTAATATTAGCAAGAAAAAATGATTCATTAGATAAAATAGAAATTGAATTAGTAAAACAAGGTATAACAGTAATTAAACATAATGGTTTATCTATTTTGGATAAACATCATGTAAAAGATTTTTTAGCATTTATAATTTTATTAATAAATAATAAAAGTTCTATTCATTGGAAAAGAATTTTAAGCTTACATTTAAATGTAAATTTAGCTCATGATATAATTGAAAGTTCTCGTAATAATGGATTATCAATAAAAGAAACTATTAAAAAATTAAAAGATACTCAAGTAAGTTATGCAAATAGCTTAAAAGAGTTAGATGGAGTATTTGATTTTTTAACAAATCAAAAAAGTAAAGATATAGATAAAGCTAGATATATATTAAGTTATTTAGAAAGAATATGGTCATTAAAAAATAAATATGATAATCATCTTGAAGAAAAAATTAAGGATATATTATTATTAATAAGTTATTTATCTACATCAACAATGAAAGATTTTATAAATGAACTTTATTTGAATCAATCAATAGAACTTAATTTAGATAATACAATTTATTTAACTACTATTCATGGTTCAAAAGGTTTAGAATGGGAATATGTTTATTTAATTGATGTTGATTCTGATACTTTTCCTAGTGTAAAATATGGGTATTATTTAGATGAAGGCGATGAAATAGAAGAAGAAAGACGTTTATTTTATGTTGCTTGTTCTCGTGCAAAATATAATTTAGTCATAACATATAATTTTAATTTAAATCCAAGTTCATTATTAACAATGTCACCATTTATTCGTGAAATTAATAAAGATTATTATACAGGTGTTAATGTTGATTATACTAGTTATGGTATGTCTGGTGTTATATCTATTGATGTTAATAATTATTTAAAATATTATGGATTTTCAAAAATATATCCAATATTAAAAAATATAAAATGTGAAAGAAAAGTTTTGCATAGTGGATTTGAAATACCTAAATATTTAGATAAATTTAAATATTCAAGATTAGTTATTGGTAATTTTATTGATTTTTTGATTGCTAAAATGATGCAAATTAATTTTAGTAAACAAATTAAAAAATTTGAATTAAATATTATTTATAAATTAGAAAAATTTCCACAAAAAATTAGACAAAATTATATAGATGAATTAAATGATTGGCGAAACTTATTAGAAGATATATTTTTTATAGCAACTTATAATATTAAAGATGAAGGTTCTATTTTTAATGATTTAAAAAATTTATTAATAAATAATAATATTTATAGTTATTACAATGAAATTAGTGAAAAACTTTATAAATTTATTTCTAAATCAAATCCAAAAGAAATAAATTCACATTATAATGTTACACATGCAAAAATTAAAGGTAAAATAGATATTTTAGTTGATAATAAAATATTTGAAATTAAAACAAATCAAGGAGAAATAGCAACAATGACAAATATAATACAAACATTATTATATGGATATTTATTAAATAAAAAAGAAAGAATAATTGATGAAATAATATTATATAATCCACTTACAGGTGAAATAAATTTATTTGATACAAAAGATTTTAATTTTAAAAAAATATCAAGTATTATTTATGAACATTTTAAACAAAAGACTAATTAATTAAGGTGGTAGTTTAGAGATTACTTTTGAACTTATCTTAGAATTTCAAAGCGATTCCGTCGTGGATGCTATCGTAATCATCCAAGGCGGCATTATCTACTTCGTGAATGCATCCTTGAATACAGCCTTGGATGCCGATATGTATGTTACCGTGAATGCTGTTATTTTTAATGCTTTATCTTCTCCTTTGCATTCAATAATCTTATTCTATTTTTCACATGATTTAAGATGTCTGAATCAGGCGTAGTGTAATCACCAGTTGTCCTTCGTTCTCTGTCGATAATATCTATTTCATTTTGTCTTGTACATTTGGTTTTGAATATATCTTCCGATTCCATGTAACCAAAGTTACATGCCATTTCATAACCTTGAGTTAATGCATACTCTTTTGGACTACTACTATTCAAATAATATATATAGTGTTGAAAGCTATATAAAAAAGCTTCTATTTGACACTTCTCTGTGAATTTAACTATAGATGCCGTATAACCTAATTTACGTGCTAATTTATAGCCGGTTTTTAATGCATCATTGGGATTTGTTTTCCGATAATTTACATACAATTGAAAGCCTTTATTGAAAGCTTCACCTTGAATTTTCCAGAACAGTGGCCAGTAGACGTCAATGTCTAGTTTGGAGGTGGAATCATGTAACATTGTACCATTACCGATATGGTCCAATATGGATATTATTACTAGACTCTTGTTTGATTCTTCTGCTTGTTTGACTGCTTGTTCTGCTTGTTCTGCTTGTTCTGCTTGTTCTGCTTGTTCTGCTTGTTCTGCTTGTTCTGCTTGTTCTGCTTGTTCTGCTTGTTCTGCTTGTTCTGCTTGTTCTGCTTGTTTGACTGCTTGTTCTACTTGTTCGACTGCTTGTTCTGCTTGTTCTACTTGTTCGACTGCTTGTTCTACTTGTTCGACTGCTTGTTCTGCTTGTTCTGTTTGTTTGACTGCTTGTTTTTTATTTTTTTGATGTAGGTGGTTGTGCATTCATAGGTTATATTATATTTACTCATAAATAGTAAACATTTACATTTTCAATTTTTATAAAAGAATTATTGGTTTGTTATTCTACTTTAATAATAACAGGACCTTTATTTTTTAATAGTCATATTATAATAAATAAATTTTTAAATAAAAATTTATTTATTTTTCCCTCTTTTTTTAGGACTACAAATGCTTCAGCAGGAGCTAAAGCTAGAGCGAGAGTAGGGGGTCACAGTAGTGTACATTGGCCCGACACATAGGACATGGACAGTATATCTTGTAGCCAATAATATTATCTTCTTGTTCTAAGAACTTACAGTTCCAAGACTCAAAACAGCTCTTATGGAATACATGCATACACGCGGTTCTAACGCAACTAGAATCAACTGCGCCAACATCCAAGCAAATAGAACAAGTCCAATCTGTTTCATGCTTGAAGTCGTCTGGCAATAGCTTTAGTGTGACGACATCTAACGGCTTAGCAGACTTGGGAACATGAGGCAAATGATAATGTCTCGTCCTAGTTTCATTGCTAAACCATGAGAATTTCTGATCGTAGTCACAACCCAGAATGCGGTCTTCATAATGTTGTGCACACAAAATTGCCATATTTGTCAAGCGAGGCTCTGTTTCCCAATCCCTAGAAGAGAATTGATCTGACATGCTTTGTAGAGCATCAAAGAAGTCACCATCATTGAGCGTCATTCCGTCTTCTAGATCCTCTTTCCGTGTTTTTAAAAAGCTACCCATGAACGTTCTCATTTCAGCGGCCACTGCAAAGTCCAAACAACGCTCAAACTTTGACACACAAATTTCATCATACCAGGTGAGAGTTCTTATCCAACAATTCATGATAGCCTCCAATTCCCTAGGAAGTTTCTGCATATCAAACTTGCTTTGAATAGTCTCCACCAATTCATCTACTGTATCATGTATATTAATCTGGAAATCACGATCGTCGATAATAAGATCGCCAACCAAGCCCCTAATCTCGGTAATTATAAAGGGATATAATGATCTCCTCATAACGGAATACTTTGATGAATTCATTGCTGGTCGCTTGCTGTGGTGATCTGTGGCGCTTTGTGGCGCTTTGTACGATGCGTATTAGTTTTGCCTCGTAGGTGACTTTATATTTACTTATGAAACCAGTAAACATTTACATTTTCAATTTTTTTAATTTTTTAATAGTCGTATTAAAACATAATAAAGTAATATTAGTATATGAGAATTCATAAATAAATAAATTTTTAAATAAAAATTTATTTTTTTGTTTTTTTCTCTTTTTTTTTAGGACTACAAATGCATCAAAAGCACTACACAAGCCATCCTTCTAAGTCACCATATTCAGCGTCATTTTGATTCTGATGAAGGTGCTTAGTTAATCAAGTTTGCACGACACTGAGGACATGAAACTCGATGCTCTTGGGATGAACAGACACTAGCCCAATGTCTCAAGCACCTTTCGTGAAATTCATGTTGACACGAGGGTTTTGTTGTCTGCTCTTTTCCTAAGAGGTCATGGCATATAGCACACATGTCATCCTCATCACACTCCTGAGCATCGTCTTCGGAGGACAATGTATACCTACTGAAGGTGACAGTCATCCCCCTGACTCTATAGGGATAGAGGGGCTTCAGTAGGTTCTCGATGCACATGGCGGACTCAGGGGTAAGAATGAATACGTCGGGCCTGTGCGGACTGACCTCGAGGTCAATGTCATATCTGTACAGGACACGCCCGACGGTCATCAAGACCTTGTTGTGAAACGCGGTGGCGGTGTCTGTATCAGAATAGGAGAAGATAATGCGAACCGCCGTAGAGCTGGGAGAGTGACTCATCTGGTATGAGTTCTTTGGTCGCCGTAGGTAACCTAATTTTTCTATTAGAACCAGTAAACACTTAAATTTTCAATTTTTTATAAAATAGTAATTAATTTGTAATATGTAGACTTTTTGAATTTTCTTGTATTTTAATAAGTAATGTAGAGAATAAATTTGAATTATAATCTGTATTTAATAATCCTAATTTTTTATAAAAAATATCATTTAAATTATTTCCATTAGAATCATATAATTTAATTGTTAATTTATCCATTTTTCTAAAATCAGTAGGTAAGAATACTTGTTTAGGTTCACCACTTAAATAAAGCCAATTTTTTGATTGTGTTGATGGAAATAATACACCAAACATTTTATCAAATTGGTTATTAGTTGATGTACATTTTGACGGTTTAAAAGATTCTAATTCTATAAAAAATATTCTTTCATCTAACAAATCTTTTGAACCAAAACTAAATAAATATAAATTTGATATACCCTCAAATCCATATGATAAATCTGACCAATTACCTTTAAAAATAATATTATTTGATACATTAGAATAACTACTTATTTTAAAATAATAATTATTTTGAGATGCATCTAAAATACGAATTGTATTATCAGCATAAATATTTTCTATAAATGCTAAAGGCATATCTGGTATAGTTAAAGTTGTACTATTTCCTATAGCATTAGATGTTTTAAATAAAAGATTACCATCTGCTATAATTATAGGTATTGTATTTGGTAAAGTTATATTATAATTATTAACTGTAATTTCATTATTACTAATATCTAAAATAGGTAATATATCATTATTATAATTAATATGGTCAATAACTAATTGATCTTTTAATATAGAATCATTAATTAAAACAGAATAATTATGAGCAATACCCCGTTTAATCATATATAAACATTCTTTTGGTGATATAAGTTTTATAAAATAATATAAAACAGTATTAATAGTTATTGAACCAGTTTTTATACTAGAACCAGGATAACAAGATATCATAAATTTATTATTAGCTGTTTTAATTAATCTAAATCCATCTATATTTTTACCAATTATTGATGTAGGTATATATCTAGGTATAATAACATCAGAAACTTCTATAAATGTAATATCTATATATTTATTATAAATAATTGCTTCTTTTTTAAAATTATTTGATGAATCAATTATATCCATAGCAAATTTTACTTGAAAATCAAAAGGATATTTTAATAGTGTATCATTAGAAGATATTTTTAAAATATATTCTTTATCTTTTTTACCAGGTGTAAACGTATCTTGAATAAATGGAAATACACCAGTATTTGGTTCAGCATTGTTATTCATTATTAATAATTATAAAATAATAAAAAATGAAATTTAATTTAAATAAATAGATATATATATATTAATAATGCCCTTAATACTTGTTGATACTTCTTATACATCTTTTTATCGTTTTTTTGCAACTTTAAGATGGTTTTCAATGCATGATGCAGAATCATATAAAACATATAAAAATGATCCTAATTATGATTGGTCTACTAATAAAATATTTATGGAAAAATATGAAAAAATGTATTTAAAATCAATTATTGATATAATTGGTAAAAAAATATTTGACACTTCGACTGTTATTTTTTGTATGGATTCACCAAAAGAAAATATTTGGCGTAATGAATTAATGAAAGGTTATAAAGCAGATAGATGTGATTTAAGTTCAAAAACAAACTTTAAATCTGTATTTAATGAAACATATACAACAATAATTCCTAAAATTATTAAAGAAAATAAAGATAAAATTCATGAAATTAGAATTAAAAAATTAGAAGCCGATGATATTATTGCTGTTATTTGTAAACATTATGAAAAAAAATATCCAGAAGAAACAGTATATTTAATATCAGGTGATAAAGATTTTTTACAACTTGGTCGTGAAAATTTAATTTTTATTAATTATAAAAGTAAAGAACCATTTACATTAACAGTAGAAGAAGCTAAAGAACAATTAAAATTAAAGATTTTAAATGGTGATTGTTCAGATAGTATTTTAACTATTTTTCCAAAAGATAGAAAAATATTATCTTTAAAAAAACGTAAGGAATTAATTGAAAATGAAGATAAATTAAAAGAATATTTAGATGAAAATCCAGAAATTAAAGAAAAATATAAAATCAACTGCAAAATGATTGATTTTAATTTTATTCCAAAAGAGTTACAAAAAGAAATTCTAAAAGAAATTAAAAACTTATAATATTTTAACATATTATTTTTTTATATAATAAGATTATTAAAATCATTTTCAAAGGAATTAATATCTTCAATACGTGCTCGTCCATTTTCTGCACAAGAAGTGTGTGCACTACATTCCATCCAATAGTAGATAATCTGTCGAATCTTAACAGAATTACGCCATTTTGGAATAAGAATTTTTTTAATAATAGTAGATAGCAAATTTTTTGGATAAGAACATCCATTTTCATGAGCATACTTAAGGCATTCAAGATGGCCTTTGCGTGCCGCCGCAGTGCACGTTTCTTTATTCCAACGACATCCATTTTCATAAGCATACTTGAGGCATTCAAGATGACCATATTCTGCAGCAGCTACACACGTCAAATTATCCCAAGGACATCCATTTTCATGAGCATACTTGAGACATTCAAGATTACCATTTTTTGCAGCAAAGGTGCACGTTTCTTTATTCCAACGACATCCATTTTCATGAGCATACTTAAGGCATTCAAGATAACCATTAAATGTAGCATAGATACATGTCAATGAATCCCAAGGGCATCCATTTTCGTGAGCATACTTTAGACATTCAAGATAACCATTTTCTGCAGCAATACAAAACGTTTTTGAAGTCCAAAGACATCCATTTTCGTGAGCATACTTGAGACATTCAAGATGACTATTTTTTGCAGCATAATAACACGTTTCTGAATCCCAAGGACATTTATTTTCGTGAAGATACTTTAAACATTCAAGATGACCATTTTCTGCAGCATAACGACACGTTTCTAAAGTCCAAGGGCATCTATTTTCATGAGCATACTTTAGACAGTTTAGATTACCTTGCATTGCAGCAGCTGTGCATGTGTCTTTATCCCAAGAACATCCATTTTCGTGAGCATACTTGAGACATTCAAGATGACCATTTTTTGCAGCATATTCACATGTTAGTGAAGTCCAATGACATCCATTTTCATGAGCATATTTGAGGCATTCAATATTACCATACTCTGCTGCACCTAAGCATGTAAATTCATTCCAATAGCATCTATTTTCATGAAGATACTTGAGACATTCAAGATTATCATTTTCTGCAGCATAACGACATGTTTCTGAAGTCCAAGGACATCCATTTTCGTAAGCATACTTGAGACATTTAATATGACCATATTTTGCAGCAATAGAGCATATATCTTTATACAAATGATATTCATTTTTATCTTTTCTGTAAAAATTCATTAGAATATCTAAACGACCATTCTTTACTGCATCATCAATAATTTTTTTAATTCTGCGAAAATCGATTAGAATATCTAGATGACTATTCTTTACGGCATCATTAAAATATTTTTCAATATCGCTCATAATATTTGATTATATGTATCTATTTTAAATATCATATAAATATTATATTTTCAATTTTTTTATATTTATTAAAATTTTTATAATATAAGATTATTAAAATCATTTATAAATAAATTCTTGTCTTCAATACGTGCTCGTCCATTTTCTGCACAAGAAGTGTGTGCACTACGTTCCATCCAGTATATCGCATAAGGACGAATCTTAACAGAATCACGCCACTTTGGAATAAGAATTTTTTTAACAATAGTAGATAGAAATTCATTTGGATAAGAACATCCATTTTTATATGCATAGTGTAAGCAGTCAAGATCACCAGAAAATGCAGCATAAATGCATGTATCGGTAGACCAAGGACATCCATTTTCATATGCATACTTGAGACAATCAAAATGACCTTTATATGCAGCAATTAAACATGTATCAGTAGACCAAGGGCATCCATTTTCGTGAGCATACTTGAGACAATCAAGATGACCAGAAAATGCAGCTTTACTACATGTTTCGGTAGACCAAGGGCATCCATTCTCGTGAGCATACTTGAGGCAGTTAAGATGACCATTATTTGCAGCATAATAACATGTATATTGATCCCAAGGACATCCATTCTCGTGAAGATACTTTAGACAATTAAGATGACCATACAATGCAGCGATAGAACAAGTTTTTTCATCACAAGGACATCCATTTTTATAAGCATACTTGAGGCATTCAAGATGATTATTTTTTGCTGCAATACGACACGTCCATTTATCCCAAGGACAACCATTTTTATAAACATACTTGAGGCATTTAAGATGACCATTTTCTGCAGCAACACAACACGTTCCTTCATCCCAAGGGCAACCATTTTCGTGAAGATATTTGAGACAATCAAGATGTCCATTCATTGCAGCATATTTACATGTTTCGGTGGACCAAGGACATCTATTTTCGTGAAGATACTTTAGACAATTAATATCACCTTTTTTTGCAGCAATAAAGCAAGTTTTTGCATTCCAATAGCATCCTTTTTTATGAAGATTAATAAGAATATCTAGACGACTATTCATTACTGCTTCATTAATACAATCCATCATATTAATTATAAATATGTATTTAAATAATATTTTATTAAAAAAAGATTAAAATAATTGTACATATTGAAACTATACAATACGTACCATTACCCATTGTTGAACTGGTTCGCGACAAATTGGACACATATTCAATTCGGATGAGCATTCCTTACATGCGAGCTGGTGTCCACACGGCACTGCAAGGTGTGACTTGGATTCTAGCATACAAATGATACATGTGTTATCTTCACTTACTGATGACTCAGGTGTATCATCATGCACTTGTTTAGTAAGATTGCTGACATTAGCAACTGCTTTTATTGATTTCTTTTCAAAACAACGTAGTTGGTCTAATTGAGCCTTCACTTGTCGTGTTTGTTTGAGCAATGATGTATCTGCGATTTCTTTATACTTGTCGATTTTATAGTTAATTTCTACAATGCGGTCAACCAGACTACGATTATCATTGATAATTGTATCAATTATTATACGTAAAGCTGTATTAGCTTTCTGAACATTACGTTTCTTCAAATAAATAATAAATTGATAAATCTTGAAAATTGCACGAAATTTTGGAATAAGAATCTTTTGAACAATTGTCGACATCAATTCTTTCGGATACGGACATCCATTTTTATGAGCATACTTTAAGCATTCAATATGACTTCTGTGCGCAGTATGATAGTATAAAAATTTATTCCAAGGACATCCATTTTCATGAGCATACTTGAGACATTCAAGATGACCATTTTCTGCAGCACAAATGCATGTATCTGCATCCCAATTGCATCCATTTTCGTGAAGATACTTTAGACAGTTTAGATTACCTTGCAATGCAGCTGCACTACATGTATCTTTATCCCAAGAACATCCATTTTCGTGAGCATACTTGAGACATTCAATACGACCCATTCTTGCAGCATAGACACATGTTTCGGTATTCCAAGGGCATCCATTTTCATGAAGATACTTAAGGCATTCAAGATGACCATAATATGCGGCATATGAGCATGCTCTTTCATTGGAGCAAAGACATCCATTATCATGAGCATACTTGAGACAATCAAGATGACCATTATGTGCAGCCCAAAAGCATGTCCATTCATCCCAAGGACATTTATTTTTGTGAAGAAAAATAAGAATATCTAGACGACCATTTTTTGCAGCTTCTACACATAAATTATATGCATTAAAAGTACTCATTTTTGAATATTATTATTTATATAGTAATTAAATTATTAAATTTTCAATTTTTTATATTTTATTAAAAAAACTTTTTATATTATTACTTTATACTATAAGATTATTAAAATCATTTTCAAAGGAATTAATATCTTCATTACGTGCACGTCCATTTTTTGCACAAGAAGTCTGTACACTACGTTCCATCCAATAGTAGATAATCTGATGAATCTTAACAGCATTACGCCATTTTGGAATAAGAATTTTTTTAACAATAGTAGATAGCAATTTTTTTGGATAAGGGCATCCATTTTCGTGAAGATACTTGAGACATTCAAAATGACCTTTGTGTGCAGCATAGTCAGTTGTACTTTTATTCCAAGGGCATCTATTTTCGTAAAGATACTTGAGACATTCAAGATGACCGTTTTTTGCAGCACAGGAAGCTGTCCATTCACCAAAAGGGCATCCATTATCATGAGCATACTTGAGGCATTCAAGATAACCATATTTTGCTGAAAAGGTGCACGTTTTTTTATCCCAAGTACATCCATTTTCATGAGCATACTTGATGCATTTAAGATGACCCTTTTCTGCAGCATAACAACACGTTTCTGAAGTCCAAGGGCAACCATTCTCGTGAAGATACTTGAGACAATCAAGATGTCCATTCATTGCAGCATATTTACATGCTTCTGAAGTCCAAGGGCATCCATTTTCATGAGCATACTTTAAGCATTTAAGATCACCATTTTCTGCAGCATATTTACATGCTTCTGAAGCCCAAGGGCATCCATTTTCGTGAGCATACTTTAAGCATTTAAGATCACCATTTTTTGCAGCAATACTACACTCGTTGTCAAAGAATGCATTCCAAGGGCATCCATTTTGATGAGCATACTTGAGGCATTCAAGATCACCATTTTTTGCAGCCAAATAGCACGTATTTTTAGACAAAGGACACCCATTTTCGTGAGCATACTTGAGGCATTTAAAATGACCATTTTCTGCAGCATAACAACACACAAATTTCCAAGGGCAACCATTCTCGTGAAGATACTTGAGACAATCAAGATGCCCATTCATTGCAGCATATTTACATGTTTCTGTAGTCCAAGGAAATTCATTTTCGTGAGCATACTTGAGACATTTAAGATGACCATAATTTGCAGCAATAGAGCATACATCTTCATACAAATGATTTTCTAATGAAAATCTAGATAAAATCTTATCTTTATCTTTTCTGTGAAGATTCATTAGAATATCTAGACGACCATTCTTTACTGTATCATTAATAATTTCTTTTCTGCTATCAAATTCGAAAAAATCATATAGCATACTACTAATTATTGCTTCATAATATCTATTTTAAGTATCATTTAAATATTATATTTTCAATTTTTTTGTATTTTATTAAAAAAAGATTAAAATAATTGTACATATTGAAACTATACAATACGTACCATTACCCATTGTTGAACTGGTGCGCGACAAATTGGACACATATTCAATTCGGATGAGCATTCCTTACAGGCGAGCTGGTGTCCACATGGCACTGCAAGGTGTGACTTGGATTCTAGCATACAAATGATACATGTGTTATCTTCACTTACTGATGACTCAGGTGTATCATCATGCACTTGTTTAGTAAGATTGCTGACATTAGCAACTGCTTTTATTGATTTCTTTTCAAAACAACGTAGTTGGTCTAATTGAGCCTTCACTTGTCGTGTTTGTTTGAGCAATGATGTATCTGCGATTTCTTTATACTTGTCGATTTTATAGTTAATTTCTACAATGCGGTCAACCAGACTACGATTATCATTGATAATTGTATCAATTATTATACGTAAAGCTGTATTAGCTTTCTGAACATTACGTTTCTTCAAATAAATAATAAATTGATAAATCTTGAAAATTGCACGAAATTTTGGAATAAGAATCTTTTGAACAATTGTCGACATCAATTCTTTCGGATACGGACATCCATTTTTATGAGCATACTTTAAGCATTCAATATGACTTCTGTGCGCAGTATGATAGTATAAAAATTTATTCCAAGGACATCCATTTTCATGAGCATACTTGAGACATTCAAGATGACCATTTTCTGCAGCACAAATGCATGTATCTGCATCCCAATTGCATCCATTTTCGTGAAGATACTTTAGACAGTTTAGATTACCTTGCAATGCAGCTGCACTACATGTATCTTTATCCCAAGAACATCCATTTTCGTGAGCATACTTGAGACATTCAATACGACCCATTCTTGCAGCATAGACACATGTTTCGGTATTCCAAGGGCATCCATTTTCATGAAGATACTTAAGGCATTCAAGATGACCATAATATGCGGCATATGAGCATGCTCTTTCATTGGAGCAAAGACATCCATTATCATGAGCATACTTGAGACAATCAAGATGACCATTATGTGCAGCCCAAAAGCATGTCCATTCATCCCAAGGACATTTATTTTTGTGAAGAAAAATAAGAATATCTAGACGACCATTTTTTGCAGCTTCTACACATAAATTATATGCATTAAAAGTACTCATTTTTGAATATTATTATTTATATAGTAATTAAATTATTAAATTTTCAATTTTTTATATTTTATTAAAAAAACTTTTTATATTATTACTTTATACTATAAGATTATTAAAATCATTTTCAAAGGAATTAATATCTTCATTACGTGCACGTCCATTTTTTGCACAAGAAGTCTGTACACTACGTTCCATCCAATAGTAGATAATCTGATGAATCTTAACAGCATTACGCCATTTTGGAATAAGAATTTTTTTAACAATAGTAGATAGCAATTTTTTTGGATAAGGGCATCCATTTTCGTGAAGATACTTGAGACATTCAAAATGACCTTTGTGTGCAGCATAGTCAGTTGTACTTTTATTCCAAGGGCATCTATTTTCGTGAAGATACTTGAGACATTCAAGATGACCGTTTTTTGCAGCCCAGGAAGCTGTCCATTCACCAAAAGGGCATCCATTATCGTGAGCATACTTGAGGCATTCAAGATAACCAT
>Ga0209443_1001480_pt1 | contig 14735 bp, 17 predicted proteins | sample LauGreBMM110DCMD_2_FD_187571 | JGI IMG/M metagenome (GOLD analysis project Ga0209443, IMG submission 187571) | Freshwater lake microbial communities from Lake Michigan, USA - Su13.BD.MM110.DCMD (SPAdes) (version 2) | ecosystem: Environmental > Aquatic > Freshwater > Lake | place: Lake Michigan... | reverse complement strand
TTGTGCCCTCTAATATTCTGATATAAACCATGCTTTAACATTGTTTGACATTTGATTTTTTTTATTTTCCATATAACCCATTATAATTTATTATAATATGAAAGACACAGTAGCCAAGAGAACTTACAGATGTAAATGCGGAGTATCTACAGAGGATTATGTTTGGGATAGTTCCATAAGGGAACATACCATCAAGTGTACTAAGTGCGAAAGTGTGCTTAGCTTTGACAATATCAAGGTAGAGAAGGTAGTACATATCACATCTATTCGAACACCAACTAAAAACCGATAATTATGAATGCAGAGTTCAGAGATATTAGCAAAGAAGCTTTTATCATAGCTTACAAGGAGAATTTTGGCAATATCACCATTGCTTGTGAATCAGCAGGGGTTGGTAGAGGTCAATATAAGGCCTGGTGTGAAAAAGATCCTGAGTTTAGGCAAAGGTTAGCTGAAATAGAGCCTGAGGAGATTATGCTTGACTTCGGTGAGCATAAGTTAATGGAAAGGGTTGCTAAGGGTGATACCTTGGCTACAATGTTCCTGTTAAAAACCAAAGGTAAGCGTAGAGGCTATATCGAAAGGCAAGAGGTTGCTCATGAAGGAGATGTGGTTAAGCAGATTACTGTTAATATCCTAAAGGCTAGTCATGTAGAGGAGTTGTCTAATGGTGTTCAGCAGTTGGATGGTGATGAGCATTTATCTCTTGAGGATACAGGAATGGTTGTTCCAGCTACGGAAGCTGCTAATATACAAGATATTCCACTTTACGAGTTTGATAAGGAGGTAGATGTACCGAATGAGATGGATATTTACGAGGAATAGTGTTTATTCGCATTTTAAGGCGATTCTAGGGCATATCTGCCTTTGAGTAGTACTATCTATCCAAAAAGGGATAGAGTGTCTTAAAAGGCTTCTAAATGCGTTTTAGAGCTATTGGGTGTTTTTAGCGTTATATTTCTAATTTAGGCATACTGCATGAAATATTTAGTAAAATTCATGCAAATTGGAAATATATGTCCAGTTTTTGCTATTAACCTGCCATCAATTTCCCTTAATGGTGAATATTGTAGACTAAATCGACACAAGTGAAATTTATACAAGCTACAACAATAAAGATATCTAATGAACCAATAACTGATATACCTGAAGGTTACCATGTTATAAAAATTAAAGGGAAGTATCATTTAATTAAAACAATAGTAATTGAGATGAAATATCCGATTAATGATATGCCAAATTAAGTAGTAAAACTCGGCCAATGTCCGAAATAGTGGGATGATTTTTACAAAATATGTGACATAGTTAGGGGTAATTCGGTTATATCTTGTAACATATAAAGGGCAGATTTGTTACGAAATAGGTGCAAATGAATATAAATGGGTGCAAAGTTATACTCACAGTATAAAAATAGGAGTAATACTACCCTAATAGCAAAAAATGTAAACTCTGCAAGTTTTGATAGTGTTCACGAAACCGTGAACAAAGGTAAAAAATGGACTGTTGCATAAAATGCAACGATTACTCAATGGACTGAGTAAACCTATAAGTTTACTTTATCAATCAAAAAATAAAGCTATAGGTTGACAAATGAGCCGAAAATGATTGATAATCGGCTCAAGAATGATTGATAAAGTGCCTTATAAAGCACAATGCATATCAGAATGTGCATTTTATGACTCATTATGCACTCATTAGTGTCAAATAATGCACTTTATGGTGGATATCTCCTACTTTCCTATAAAACGAAAAGGATTAGCTTTGTCTTGAGCAAACCAAAATTTTTAATTTATTTCTATGGAAGTAACCACCAATGTTGTCTTTGAGGTACTAAACAACTCAAAGAAGAGAATCTCTGTTATGCAAGGAGGTACAAGGTCAGGAAAGACTTACAATGTGCTTACCTGGTTTATAGTTAAGCTCTTGCAAGAAAGAGGGAAAACCCTAACAATTTGCCGTTCATCCCTACCAAGTATCAAGGGATCTGTGTTAAGGGATTTTATTGAGATATTATCTAAATATGGATTATACTCTGAGGAGAAGCACAATAAAACAGAGAACTTGTATTTCTTAAATGGGAATACGGTAGAATTTATATCTACAGACCAACCACAGAAGATTAGAGGTCGTAAAAGACACTATCTGTTTATAAACGAGGCAAACGAGGTTAACTACGAATCTTGGATGCAGTTAGCCCTAAGAACTACGGATAAAATCGTACTTGACTACAATCCTTCCGATTATTACTCTTGGATTTATGATAAGGTCATCCCTAGAGAAGATACAGACTTTACCATCACGACTTATAAGGATAATCCGTTTTTAGATAAAACCATTATTGCCGAGATTGAAAGATTGAAGGATGCTGATCACGAATACTGGAGAGTTTACGGATTAGGGGAAAGAGCAATTAGCGAGGCTACGATTTATAGCCATTGGAGAAGGAGAAGAAACTTCCCTGAAGGTGGAGATGTGTTTTATGGCTTAGACTTTGGCTTTAACCACCAAACGGCTTTAGTAAGATGCAAGAACTACGATGGGGATATATATGCAGAACAGTTGATATACGATACAAAGATGTCCACCTCGCTATTAATCGATAGGATGAGGTCTTTAGGGCTTTCTCGTAGAGATGACATATTCGCTGATCCTGCTGAACCAAAAACAATAGCTGAGATAAACAAAGCTGGGTTTAATCTTAAGTTAGCAGTAAAAGATGTTTTTGCTGGAATTAACAAGGTGAAATCATTTCCGCTATTTATAAAATCAGAATCCTTAGATTTGTTAGATGAGATTAAAAACTACAAGTGGAAAACGGATCATGATGGCAACACAATGGATGAGCCTGTTAAGTTTCGTGACCACTTGATGGATGCTATGCGTTATGCCATATACTCAAAATATGCGAAAGCAAAGAGAGGATGGGTGGTTTAGACTAAAAATTTGTTACTTTTGTAAAAATATCATATAGTGAAGTTAACGGACATACTAAGTGCGGTTAATCCTTTTAAACAAAAGGCAGCCCCTAGAAAAAATACGAACCTTAATAATCCATTCGCTGATTTTGGTGGGTTAATAGGCGGTAGAACACTTTACCCAAATTTAAACTACGAAAAGTTCGTACAGGATTATGATAACAATAGCGAGGTCTATTCTATTATCAAGCGTATCTCAAAAACAATCTCTACAGTTCCATTCTATGTTTATAAGGTTAAGAGCAAGAAAGACTTAACCACCTATAAGGCAATGATGGCTAACGCATCAAGTGGAGCAGATATTGCTCGTGCTGAGTTAGTAAGGATTAAAGCAGTTGATGAGATTGCCGATAGTCCGCTAAACAAATTATTAGAAAGACCTAATCCCTATCAATCATTCTCTGAGTTCATCGAGAATATCATTGGTTATAAACTTATTACAGGCAACTCGTACATATGGGCTAATAGATTAGCTAATGGTAAAGTTGCCGAACTTGTTACTCTCCCATCCCAATATGTCGCTATCATTAGCGATGGTACTATCAATGGGGTTGAAGGTTATACTTTTACATTAGTTGGGTGGGATCAGTTGAATGCTAAAGATGTAATTCACTTAAAATACTTCAACCCCTACTTTAACACTAATGGACAACAATTATATGGATTATCGCCTTTACAAGCTGCTTATAGAACTGTTCAACGCAGTAACGATGCTAAGGATACCTCTGTAGGTATGTTGCAGAATCAAGGGCCTAAGGGTATCTTGTATGCAGATGAGTCAAATGATTTCGGCCCTGAACAAGCTGGTAAGTTAAAAGAAGATTTCTACAATCAGTACGGAACTAAAACGCAAGGAGGCATTATTCAAAATGCTGGTAAGATTTTAATTGCAGGTGCTAAATTGGGTTGGGTTAATATGGGATTATCCCCTGTTGACCTTCAGTTGTTAGAATCAGAGAAGATTACACTTCGTGAGTTGTGTAATGTGTACGGAGTTAACTCTGCACTATTTAACGATCCTGATAACAAGACTTACAATAACATGAAAGAGGCTAAAAAGGAAATGCTTACTCAAGTAGTACTTCCTGAATTAGTTTTAATTCGTGATGCGTTCAATAGATTCTTTGAGAATGAAATTGGTAACGGATACTATATTGATTTCGATATTACTGTGTTCCCAGAGTTACAAGAGGATATGAAAGAGTTATCTGCTATCCTTTCTCAATCATGGTGGATTACACCTAACGAAAAAAGACAAGCAATGAGATACGATACTGTTCAAGATGATACTATGAACTCTATCTTTATCCCTGCTGGTTACTTACCTATCGATGAGTTAACAATGTTGCAGAATCCAAGAGATGCTCAACAACAAGGAGATTATAATTTGCCACCTGTAAAGAGTGAAGGTTTTTTTTTGAGCAAGAGTGAAGAAATAGATGATGTATATACAAAATACAAGTCTATTACTAACATGGGCTATGCAGAATTAGAAGCCTGGTCAAAAACAGAATGCTCAAAGAAGGCATCACTTGATAGAAGTCCAATAGAACGCAATCTTAGATTGTTGTCTAAGAAAAAAGAAGATTGGACATCTAAAGATGTTGCAGATGCAAATAGAACTATAAGCTTTGTTAGTAGGATGAGAGGTGCAGAACAGGGAGAACCTGCTTCGGAAGGATGTCCTTCTAAAAGAGATATATCATTAAAAAATTGGGCATATAATCCATCTAAATAGATGTCGAAGATATTACAACCATCTCAGCAGTTTAATCTGCAACAAACAATAGCTAGAAAATCTATCACAGAGTTTAGGCCACAAATCCAAAAGGCTCTGCAATATGATTTTGATAAAGCTGCATTGCTTGTAAAAGAGATAGGTGTATTCCAACTAGCTAACTATAACAAGACATTTTTTAACCAAGATAAGATTAGCAATATTTTACGAACTTTGTACGAAGGTACTGGTGGTTATACTGCTATGAGGTATCAGAAGATATTTGACAAGTATAAGAAAGCGGAAGATTTTGACCTTGATCCGTTAAACATCATGGATGAGTGGTTAGCGTTTATGTTGTCGTACTGGGTTTCGATTAGTGGCCCAAAAATGTACGGAATACAAAACACAACCGATAATGAGATAGCCAAGATACTGAATAATGTTATTGCTTATGGAAGGGCTAATAACCTTTCTACAAACGAAACAAACGCAATGGCTATTCAGCTTCTTAGAGAAGGGAAGATAAATGTTTCAAGGAGTTTATTAATAGCAAGAACGGAATCTCATCAAGCTTTAAGCACAGGTGCGATTGGGGCAACACAAGGAATTAATATACCTTTGCTAAAACAATGGGTTCACGCTGAATATGTTGGTAGTCCAAGAACTTGGCATCTAGCATTAGACAGACAAACGAATCCTGATGATGGTGGAGTAAGAATACCTGTGAATCAACCATTCATGGTAAACACTCCTAACTACGGTGTAATTGAAATGCAATATGCACATGATGCAAGTGGTGGAGCAGCGAATAACTGCAACTGCCGATGCTGCACGGTGTATGTCGCTTAAACAAATAAATATGAGTAATTTTTATAACAAGAAGTCGATTGAAGGTTCTCCAATAGATATGGAGGATGGAAGTAGAGTTATTACTATGTACTACTCTGCTTTTGGTAATGTAGATTCCGATGGTGATATAATCACACCAGGAGCATTTACTAAAACACTAAAAGAAAATGGCCCACAAGCCAAAAATAGAATTTGGCATCTAATGAACCACTCTACAGACAAGCCTATTGCTAAGCCATATGAAATGATGGAAGATACTTATGGTTTAAGAGCAAGTGTTAAGATACCTAATACGACTTTAGGTAATGACTTGTATGAGTTATATAAAGATGGTCATATCACAGAACATAGTATCGGATTTCAGACTATTAAGTCACAACAGAAATCAGGGTACAATGAAATCAATGAAATAAAATTGTTTGAGGGAAGTTCAGTATTGTGGGGTGCAAACGCAAATACACCAACAGTAGGAGTTAAAAGTCAGATTAAGTCAACTCTAGTTGATGAGATGGGTAAAACCATTAAGTCATTGAGAAATGGACACTTTACTGATGAAACTTTTGAGTTGTTAGAACTTAAACTCAAGCAATTACAACAATATCTATCTGAGATGGAAGATGAACCTTCAATCACTCCTGAGCCAACCGCTGAAGAAGCATTGCCAACTGAGGAAGCTGATCCGATGATTTCCGTTGAACTAGAGGTAAACAAATATTTACAATCATTTAAAATTTTCAACTAATGGTAGAAGAAATTAAAAGTGCGTTCGAAGGCATCAAATCCGAAGTAAACGGAGCAATCGAAAGTGCGAAGGCTGATAATGCTAGTGCATTAGAAAGCATAAAGACTGAATTAGAAGCTACTAAAGCCTCAATTACAGTTGTTAAGGATGAAATAGAAAAATTAGAAGCTAAACAAAATCGTGTTAAAATGAATCAAACAGAAGTAAAAGGGTTTAATGCTACCCTTGCTGATGCTATCGAACAAAATGGTGATGGCTTAGCGAAATTAGCTCGTGGTGAACAAAAGCGTACAAGCTTTATCTTGGACACAAAAGCAGTTGGTAATATGACAGAAGCGGTTAACCTTACAGGTGACATCACTCGTCAATATGCTAATCAAGTATATGCTTTACCTAGTCGTAAAGTGCATATGCGTAGCTTGTTACCAATCGGTACAATCTCTCAAGGTTTATTTACTTTCCCTTACGAAAGTGGTGGAGAAGGTGCACCTGCAACTCAAACTCAAGGTTCTGCTAAAGCTCAAGTTGATTTTGATATTACAATGAAAGATGCAGCAGCTCAGTACATCGCTGGTTTTGTTCGTATCTCTCGCCAAATGTTAGATGATATACCTGCTATGACTTCTTTCTTACAATCTCGTTTGTTAGAGAAGTATTTAGTTGCTGAAGATGCTCAAATCTTAAGTGGTGATGGTACTGCTCCTAACTTACAAGGTATCCTTCCTGTAGCTACTGCTGCAACTGGTGCTGCTACTGTAGATGTTGAGCAATTAGTTCAAGCTATTGCTCAGTTAGAAACTTCTAACTATTCTGCAACAGGTATTTTAGTTAACCCATCTGATTGGGCTGCTATCATGAACACTAAGAACGCTAACTCTGCTTACACTTTACCTGCTTCTACAGTTGTTACAACTGATGGTAGTGTGTCTATCGCTGGTATTCCTCTTTACAAATCAACTGCAATCGCAGTAGATAAGTTTTTAGTAGGTGACTATTCTATGGGTGCTCAAATCATGCAAAATCAAGGTATCTCAGTTCAATTCTCTGAATTTGATGCTGATAACTTTACAAAAAATATGATTACTGTAAGAGTTGAAGCTCGTATTGCTTTACCTATCTATTACGCAGGTGCGTTTATTTATGGTGACTTTGGAAATGTTTAATCTTTAATTAGATTTACAATACAAGGGATAGCCTAGAAAGCTATCCCTTTTTGTTTACACTAAATTTTAGTTATTTTTGTAAAAATTAGCATAATGCAGATACTAAGAGATGTAACTACAACAGTAGCCCCTTCGGCAACAATCGTTACCTTACAGACCGCAAAGGATTATTTAAGAGTAGATTATAGCGAAGATGATACTTTGATTACTAACCTTATAGAAACCGCTAGGATCAGATTAGAGCAGTACGCTTCAGTTGCTATGACTGCTAGAACCCTAAAGGTGGTAGCTTATGTAGATGAGTTTATTGAGCTTCCTTATGCTCCTATAAACAGTATTACATTGGTAGAATATTGGGATGGTGCAGCTTGGGTAGCAATGGTACTTGGAGATTATAGAGTTATAGGCGATACCTACAAAAAGGTTTATTTTAATTCACCTCTTATGAGTGATTTTAGATTTACTTATACTTGTGGATATGCCACTACTCCAGAGTCTATGAAAACGGCTTTATTGAAGATGGTAGGTGATTTATATGAGTACAGAGAATCAAGTGTTGAAAGCACTAAGCCTTCAGCTAACTTAACAACGGCTTACGAATTAATGAAACCTTACAAAAGGGTAAGTATTATCTTCTAATGATAGGAAAATTAAAAAATAGGATTACATTTAATAGCAAAACAAGCGTTTCTGATAGTGCAGGAGGCTTTGTGAATACCTTGGTATCATACTATGTTTGTTGGGCTGAATTGGTCAATAATACCAATAGTAGGACTAATATAACAGGTAGGGATAGTCTTAATGATGGAGTTACATTTAGGATCAGATATACAACAGGCAAGACATTTACTAATGCTCTTGTAATAACTTGGAAGTCAAGGACTTATATGATTAACTCTATTATAAACGAAGCCGACTTAAATCAATATTATTTAATAGGTTGTGCAACACTTAAGTAATGGCAAAGTTTGGTGTAAAGATATATGGTGCTGATGCGATAATCAAGAGGCTTGAGGCATCTCCTCAAAAGATGATGGAAGAGTCTAAGCTTATTATTGATGCAGCGGTTATAGAAATAGCAGCTAAAGCAAAGCAACAAGTAGCAGTAAAAACAGGAGCTTTAAAGGCTTCTATTAGACACGCTAAATATCAACCAGGTAAAGGAGCTAGTGTAAGTGCAGGTAATACGAATGTAAGATATGCTCCTTATGTGGAGTTTGGAACAGGAACAAGATTTCAGATACCTGTTTACCCAAATGTAAACATGGCTGATTTAGAAGCTTACGCTTTAACATTTAAAAAATCAAAGAAGGTAATAGGTGTTCCATACAGACCATATATGTTTAGTGCTTATAGCGAAGTCTTTACATCTATGATTAATAAATTGAAGTCTGTTAAGATATAAATATATTTCATTAAATTTGTACCAAAATGAAGGATTGCGGATATACATTAAGGAAAGCTTATTACGATAAGCTTATCTCGGCTTCCTACTCATTAGCTGCTTATGATACCATAGCACCTGACACAGTAGAACCACCTTTTTTGATTATCAGTAGTCAGACACAAGTGGACAATAGTAATAAACAAAGTTTCGGCTTTGATGTTACTATCCAATTTGACATAGTATATAGGACTTTTAAAGCAGGAGAAGTAGGGCAGAAAACTGTTGATACTTATGCTAATGAATTATTAGGCATAGTAGGGGTAAGACCACCAGACTACCCAAGTACCGCACCTGACTTTAAAATAGTGACTTGTAAGATTGGTAGTAATATTGCTACCTTTGACTATGTGGATGAGGCATATGTGTTTAGAAGGGTGATAACAATGGATCATTTCATGAATCAATTAACATAAAAGAAAAATAAAATAAAATGGCAACAACAAGTGTATTTAACGGAACTTCATTAGTAGTTCTAATTGGAACTGAAGTAATAGCATTCTCTACTTCTTGTTCTTTAAGCATAGCTATAGATGCTCCAGACGCTTCTAATAAAGAAAGTTTAGGATGGGCTGTAGAAATTGGTGGACAAAAGTCTTGGTCTTTAACAACTGATGGCTTAGCTACAGTAGTACCAGGTGTTACTGCTACATATATAAGTACATCTGAATTGACCGCTTTAGCAGTAGCTAGAACCGCAGTTTCAGTTAAATTTACTACAATAGATAACTCTACAGTAAATGGTGTAACTCCAGTTACAGGTGATTCAATATGGTCAGGTTCTGCGTTTATTGAGAGTGTAGATATTACTGCTGATATGGAGAACCCAGTTACATACTCAGTTTCTTTCAAAGGAACAGGAGCATTGACTCAAGGAACTAACTAAGCAAACAAACCAAACAAACCAAACATATGAGAGGACAATTTGAACTAACTCTTTCCGATGGAAAGAAGATACCGATGCGTTTTTGTACTTGGAGTCTTAAAAGATTCTGTCAATTACAAGGGATAGGGCCTTCTGACATAGGAGAGGCTTTAAGTGGCAAAGATTCACTTGATGCTATTGTTAACTTGATGAAATCGGCTGCTGAATATCCATTATATTCTCAAGGCATCACTCCAAGCTTTACAGAGATGGAAGTGTGTGATTGGATAGATGATATGGGTGGAATGGGGGGTGGTAAGTTCCAAGATGTAATGGCAGCACTTGCAGAAAGCATGAATAGCGGAATAGATGATAAGCCAACAAAGTCAAGTAAAAAAGATGTAGTAAAAAAAAATTAGAGTGGATTGACATAGAAAGATATACAATGGGGGAGTGCAAAGTGCTTCCCCATTTGTTTTGGGAGATGACCATGGCTGAATTAGATTTTGTGTGGTATGGATATAGACACGAGGAAGAACAGAAGTGGATTAGAACTAGGTGGCAAACAACACTACTAATAAACATTCAATTACCAAAAGGTAAGAAGGTTAAGCCACAAGAGCTTATTGAATTAGACTGCGATACTCGTAACTTTGTAAAGCAAAGAGTAATGACACAAGAAGAACTAGAACAAGTTCTAGAAAAATATAAAATCGTTAAACCGACAATATAATGGCAGATAATCAAAAGGTTGAGATAGTCTTTAACTTTGATCTAGGAAATGTTCCTGCATCAGCAAAGAAGCTTAGTCAATATTTAAAGGATAATAAATTAGACTTACAGTTTACCAAAGCAAGTGTGGATGGCTTATCTGCTAGTCTTAATCAATTAGCTACTGCACAAACCAAAGCAGGAACAGCAACTGCAGCAGCAGGGAACTCGGTTAAAAAATCTAATCTGCAATGGACTCACCTTGCATTAATTGTACAGGATTTACCTTATGGATTTAGAGGTATCCAAAATAACCTACCTGCATTAATAGGTGGATTTGCAGGTATGACAGGTGCTATATATTTAGCTAGTTCTGTTATTATAGCATTATTTACTGCATGGGATAATGGAATGATTAGTTTTGGTAAGTCATCTAAAATGGCCGAAGATTATAGTAAAGGCCTTGCTACTACTTATTCAACAGAAATAGTTAAATTAAAGGCATTATACAATATTTCTACCGATGTAACTAAATCAATGGGCAGTAGGTTGGAAGCTGCAAAAGCTTTGAAAGAAGAATATCCTGGATTACTTGGTAAGTATTCAGATGAAGACATAGCATTAGGCAAAGCAAAGAGTAGTTACGATAAATTAACTACAACCATTATTAACTATTCAAGAGCAAAAGCAGCCGAAGGGATACTAACGGGTATAGCTGCAGAGAGGCTTCCATTAGAAATTGAAAGAACAGAGCTGTTGGCTAAGCAAAGAAAAGCTGCTGGTAAGGATATTGAATATACTATAACCTCAGAAGGTAAGCGTGTGGCAATAGGTAATAAATCTGTTAGATTGTTAAAAGAAAATGCAGACGCTCAAGCAAAAATAAATAAAAAAGCAGCTCCGTATGTTAAAATATTAGAAGATACTGCAATAGCAGAAATTGAGTTAGAAAAATTTAGAGCTAAGGCTGCAAAAGGTAAAACAAGTGTAGGAACATTAGAAGATCCTAATATTAAATTATTACAAGCTAAGCAAAAGTATTATAAAGATGATTTATTAATGTCTGCTAGTTTCGAGCAAGAGATATTGGGAAAACAAAGGGACTTGGCTGTAAAACAAGCAGAACTAGAAAAAAAGAGTGGCACTTATATACAAACAATTAAGGATACATATAATCAATTAATTCTAAATTCACAAGCGGAAACAGGTAGAATATTTATAGAGCAACAGCATAAGCTTGGAGTAGAAGAAGCTAAAGAGCACGAAAAAGTTGCCCAAATGATTCTTAATACTAGACTTGATTTAGCTAGTAGTATCGCTAAAATAAATTCTGATTTTGCTAAAGAGGATATTAAAAATGTAAATGCAGAATTATCAGCTACATTAAAAGCAACTAAAGGAAATTATAACGCACAAGCAAGTGCTATTCAATTAGCGGTATCAAAACTTACCGAATATAGGGATATAGCCAAAGAAGCTGGATATGGCACAAAAGAATTTGATGACGCTATTAAAAATTTAGGATTTTCCCTAGAAGGATTAGTTGATCCGATAGAGCAAATGAAGATGAATATAGAAAATGCATTAAAGGATTTGGCCCAAGGTGCATTAGTTGAATTAGGTGTTCAATTAGGCAATGTACTTTCTGGTGGAGAATTTTCTATGGAAGGTTTTATGGATATGATGGCAAATGCTATTATAGCAATAGGTAAACATTTAATTATTGTATCAGGCTTGTTTGCTGCGGTAGATAAATTATTTAAAAATCCTTCAACATGGCCTTTAGCAATAGCAGTAGGTGTAGCTGCAATAGCCGTTGGTACTTCCATGAAAAATAATGCAGCTAAAAGGAATCCTGTAAAGAAATTTGCGGATGGTGGTATTATTAGTGGCCCTACAATGGGTTTAATGGGTGAGTATCCTGGTGCAAGAACAAACCCTGAAGTAGTAGCTCCTTTAGATAAGCTTAAAGATATGATTGGTGGAGGTGGAGGTGGAACATTTATGTTAAGAGGACAAGACTTACTTTTGTCTGTAAATAGGGCACAAAAGGCATCAAATCTTAAAGGACAAAATATTAGTTTAGCATAATGGCATACGCATTAAGATATACATTAAGTCAAATACTTCGCAATGGGAATACTCAAACAATAGAAGTGTATGAAGATGGTTATGTTGGTAGCGTAAAAACATATATACCAACATCTATTACATTACAACCAAGCTCATCAGAAGAATATCCATATCCTGCTATTATAACATCTCAATTAAACTTTTCTTTCATATTAGAAACCGCAGATGATTACACGCAGTTTCCTGATGTTTTATCGGTTAATGATAGATTATATTATGTATTATTAAAGGAATCATCCACAGTAATATGGAGAGGTTATTTATTTAATGACTATTCACAAGTTGGCTTTTCAACAGGTATATCAGAAGCGTCATTGGTCGCAATAGATGGTATATCATTTTTACAAGAAGAAGATTATGTTGTTGATGGTAGTATAAATCTAACTGTTAAACATTTAGATTTAATGGCTACCGCTTTAAGGTTATTAGCATATCCTTCAACCGACCTTTTTCTTAATATAGCTTGTTCATTCTTTGCAACAGGAATGGCTACAAGAACAAATAGTCAATCTAATGAGCCATTTAATCAAATCTACCAATACAGAAGAGATTTTGTAGGGGTAAGTTATTATACAATATTAGATAATATCTTAAAAACATTTAATTGTAGAATGTATCAAGCTGATGGAGATTGGTGGATTACATCTACTATGGAGGTGGCTGCTACTACAAGGTATTATACAAGATACGCTATAGGGGCATCAACCATAACCGTTAACTCTTATGGACAACTAACAAACACAATAGATATTCAACCACATTCTCAAGGTGGTGTTCATTTTATTAATAATTCTCAAACCAAGATATTAAGAAAAGGATTTTATGATATAGAGGTTAGAAGCGAATACACATCACCAATAAACTTGATTCATAATTCTAGTTTAAAGATTAGTTCAGGAATATATCCAAATGCAACTGCTGAGGGTTGGTTTACTGCGGTTACTGGAACAGCTATTGCGTCTGTAATAGAACAAGCTAATGAGCAATTAAATATTTATTATTTAATGGCTGGTACAGGATATGCCGACTTGCAAATATTAGCACCTGGCCCTGTTTTTTATCCATATACTCCATATTTAGGAGGTGTGCCTGTTACTTTTAGTTGTGAGCATAAAAACGGAGCCGCTATTAAAATACAAGTTGCATTACTTGATACAGGATCAGGGAATAAATACCTAGATAATAATGGTGATTGGCAATCAAGTTCGGCTACATATATAACATTCCCTGCTGCAACAGATGATGCTCTTAGTTTTAATACATATACATTATCAATACCACCATGTTGGGTTTCTTTAGCTTTGGGAACATTTTTTATGGGCTATTTAAATATTAAAATAAAATGCGATTCTGGTGAAACAAGATTAAGGAACTTTAAATTAGTTCAAGATAGCACTGAGGTTAAATACGCAGTTGTTCAAAATAGTTTAACAAGTAGTAAATCTACTACAAAGGTATTTGAGCAGCCATATGGCCAAGTTTACCCTAATGCTTACGGCCAACAAGTATTATCATTAGGCTCTCTATATAATAGTGCAGGAGTATATTTAACAGGATGGAACTTCTTAGATACAGGAATGATAGTTGGTGGAGATAAAGCAGTTGCTCTTTTAGCATACCAATATATAAAAATATTTCAAAGGAATATCGCAACATTAGAGGCTGAACTTGGAGAAACAGAAGGTGGTAATGGGTACATTTATTTAGACAAAGTATATACAGTTACTGATACTACAACAGGCGATTTAAGTTATAGTGGTAAAAAGTTTGCTGCAAATAGGCTTACATTATCACCATACAATAATCAAACTAATTCATTACAATTAATGGAGATTTATTATGATGATACATTTATACTTCTTATTCCAACATACATAACAGATGTTGGTCAATTAGGGCCGTTTTGGTTTTTTAGATACAACATATTAGACATAAATAGCATATAGATATAAAAATTAATATAATAAAATGGCATCAGTAATAAACGGAACGAATATAGTCTTATATGAATATGATAGCAACGCTATCTATTACTTTAATGGAGGTACTGCACAAGGTACTTTTGATAGTATTGTGTGTAAGGAATTAAGCAGAAGCCAAGTAGCAGGTACTTCAGTTGACTTTAATAAAACA
>Ga0209443_1001479_pt1 | contig 14738 bp, 16 predicted proteins | sample LauGreBMM110DCMD_2_FD_187571 | JGI IMG/M metagenome (GOLD analysis project Ga0209443, IMG submission 187571) | Freshwater lake microbial communities from Lake Michigan, USA - Su13.BD.MM110.DCMD (SPAdes) (version 2) | ecosystem: Environmental > Aquatic > Freshwater > Lake | place: Lake Michigan... | reverse complement strand
AATTTGATGAAAACACAAGATCTCGTGGTATGTTTGGGACCGGCTGGAACTGGTAAAACAATGTTTGCGTGCATGGAAGCAATACAGCAATTAAAAAACAGGGATATTAATAGAATTGTAATTACTCGTCCAATTGTTTCTGTTGAAGACGAACAATTGGGGTTTCTCCCGGGAAATATAAATCAAAAAATGGATCCGTGGACACGACCTATTTTTGATATTTTTTTAGAATATTACAACATGGCAGATATAACGCAAATGGTAAAAAATAGAGTAATTGAAATTTCCCCACTTGCGTTCATGAGAGGAAGAACATTTAAAAATTCATTTATTATTGCAGACGAAATGCAGAACAGTTCTCCTAATCAAATGATGATGCTTACTACACGAATTGGTGATAACACAAAAATGGTAATAACCGGGGATTTATGTCAAAGCGACCGGAGTTTAAACAATGGTCTCTCTGATTTTATAGAAAAGTTTAAAGTGTATCCCAAAAACAGTACTATTTCGCTTATTGAATTGGGAAAAGAGGATGTAAAACGTAGCGAGACGGTAAAAACAATTTTGGAGATTTATAGTGGAAAAGGTTATGAACGAGCACTAAAAACGCAACCTAATGAACCACAATTATCTGACGCAGCAATGATACCCAAATCGCGACTTCCTCATTCGAAATTGATTTAATGTTTGTTAATTTTTCCAACCGGACTGAGATTTGGTTTAACTTCTGTGTTTTGTTCCGTTTTTCCCTTTTTTCGCCCTGGTTCTTTTTTTTGCTCTGATTTTTCTTCTTTTCGTTCGGTTTCTTTTTTTCTTTGTTTTTTTTCCTCCAAATGACGATCCTACCGAATTACCTGGCAAGACTGTATTCATCTTTTCAGCTTTCTCTTCGGAAGACTTTTGTCCCGATTTTGATCGCGAAAACTTGTTGCCGAGAGACCGTACACCAGACTTTGTAGCCTCAATTGCCTGGTTGCCAACAAACCTCGCACTATCACCTATTTTGTTTCCAACAAACCTCGCACTATCGCCTATTTGGTTTCCAACAGATCTTCTAAAATTTGCTTTTTGATCATCTATTTTTTGGAGTAATTCATCACGTTGGACCAATGTAATGTTGGTCTTTAAGTCGGCGAATTCTTCTAATACATCGTTCATTAATTGAGATATTTCTGGGTATGTAAGTTTACCATAAAGAGAATTAAAAATAGTGTCTGTAAGCATATTCATACTTTCAATACGTCTAAAAGTATGTTCGCAAAGAATGAAGTCTTCTACAACACCTTGATATTCTTCTCCAGAATTGTCAGGTGCGGTTGGAAGGGGTTTTGAAAATGCAACCCTTTTTTTCGCAAGTTTCCTGGAATATTTCTTCTCATAATAATATACTATATTTTATTTTGTGAATTCTTAGTTTCAATTTCTGCCAACACATTTCCACACCGTCTGAAAAAACCGTCTAAATCTTTCGGATCGCTTCCACTCACGGAATCGTCGGGAATATGTGTTAAATTTCCTTTTTTGTACATTAAAATAGCTGGAATTCCGTTGACTCTCCCCGTTTTTTTCATAAAAGCATAAAGATCAAAATTTTCATCAACATTAACATCTGCACAAACAACTGTGTCGGGAGATGTGGCAAAAAACCCATCCACAACATGAGCAATTTTTTGACATGGTTTGCACCAAGGTGCGCCGAATTTAATGACGATAAGTCCGGGATTGGAAGGCAATAAATTTAAAAAATCTTGTCGCGATTCAAAATTAGTGATAACCCTTTTCATTATTTATTAAAAATATTATATTTGAGTAATTTATACATAAATGTCTATTTCAGAAGCCATTGAAAGAATCTTCCGTAAAGATACGTTTATAGTTAAAATGGATGAATACGGAAGGTATGAAATATCAACCGGTGATAATGATTGTTTGACTATTACTATAGATAGAAGCATTCATATAGATAAGTTAAAAAAATGTGGGTATGGAGGTACTGAGTTATTATTTCTAGTGGAAGAATTGGCAAAGGAATTAAATATTCAGACAATTTCATTATCTGATGGGTCTTTACTGGTATATTGTGGAGACGATAGTAATACTATCAGTTTAAAAAGATTAAAAATACTCACAAAAGGAGTATCGTGGTATAATTCATTAGGGTATGTTTCGGACAATTTTCAAGAAGAAAAAAGACATAATACACTAATATTAAAAATGTCGTTTGCAGCTGCATGGGAATTAGCAACTGAAAAAACAATTGATACTTTTATTCGTGAAAACAGTCGCGAATCTATGAATGAATATTTACAACATTTGCGCGAAAAGCTTGAGTTATTGAATGAAAACGAACCCACCAAACAGTTATTAAGAGCCATAGCGCGTGAAACCAGAAAATTTCACGAAACACAAGTCCAATTAGACAATTATGACGAATTTATAGAAACGAACATATCTGCAATTCAAATAAATAACGATAACTTAATGGTTAAAGCAACTGAATTATTGCCAGATGTTATGATGGAAACACAGAATTATGTGGATAGATTATACAATTTAATGAATATGTTTCACAATACCGACTCAGAATCTTGCAATAAATATGAAATATTCGGTAAACTATTGGTCCATTTATCAACATTGTTAAAATACGACTATAACCTAAAAAAGAACCTAAAAAAATCGGGAGGAAAAAGAATCCGTTCCAGAAAGAAATATAAATTAATTTAAAGAAGTGTCTTTAGACAGAAGAATGGATCCGAATCAAAAATACAGCGACTTGTACAATAAATTTCTGGGAACGCTGAAAGAAAGGAATTATTTTTTTGAAGTGATGAAATGCTGTGGGTATTCGGAGTTGGTTTCTTCTACGAAAGAAGATTCATTGCAACGACTCTATGAAATTATCCGAACTATTTTTCATGCACGAAATATTAAATTATATGTTGCATACAAGGGAGTCAATGTATGGATTCCTGATGCTGATATTAAAATAAGCGAATATCTGCAGCAAATGGAGCAGAAAGCCGAATATCCTCTGCCATGTAACGTAGTATATAAAATATTTTTGGATGATGGTCATTGTCACATTGATCATAATATTGGACGACCATTCACAAATGTAATTTGTAATATTCACACCTAAAAAATTGAAAATCAATTAGACCCTCAAAAAATTGAAATTTTTTGAGGGTAAGAAAAAGGTACAATTAAAAAGAGATGACCACGAGACAAAAAGAGATGACAACGAGACGCTTTACAATGAACAACACGCCAAACTACGGATTTTACGGCCAGCCCTTGCCGGAGGCATTACCGGAGGCTTCATCTCCACCTAGAATAAAAAGACAATCTCATGAATGGAGTTATTACTTTGGACGTTTCCCTTTATCTTGCGCCGCAATCAAGACAGATTCAGCATTGGTTTCTTCTATTGGAAAATCAGGAATAAGCATAACGCGACATGTTTATGTCGGACCAGTTAATTCCGACCTTACGCTTTACCCTTCGGACAGAGATGTATTTTTAGCTAAAAAAGATGTTTGCGAAAAAATAGAGATGATAAAAAGACAGCTTGACGTTTTTGTTGAAGAAAACATTCTCACTTACGAGTCAAAAACAAGCGAGATAGAAATATTCATGGGAGAACCGATCAAATTAAGTTTTACGGTATGTGACGACACTGGAATGTTTCACGTTGTCGTGGGTAAACCAGCATCAACACGAGCAGGTCCACTGCATCCGGAAATGACGAATCTTAATAAACTCATATTTGTTATAAGAAGTATTTTTGATAGGAATGAAAGCCCTCTTTGCTCGAATTTGGAGTTTGAGATTGAGGAAATGGATTGGCACAACCTGCAAAAGTTCACGATTGAGCCGACAGAAGAGTATTTTCCAAGAAAGGTCTTGTCGCTTATTGATCCGGCGCTGCTTGGAGACGAATTGGACGACATGGAATGGTGCAGAATAGGAGGAGACGAGTCTTGTTACGACTCTCCAAACGACTATCCATTTTAAGGATTACAGCGGAATTTTAAGGATTACAGCAGATTCAGAAGTCGTCATTCTAAGGTAAGTTTTATCAAATTCATATTTTTACAGATACTAACATTTTTTTATACTAATATAGTATGAATTTTGCATTCTTGTTTATTCCAATTATTTTTAGAAAACAAGAAATTTTACAACAATTAAAAAATCCAAATATAACGGAATATGATAAACTTGTTATCATACGAAAAAACAGGGATATTATTGAATATCTAAGAAAACAAATTTTAGAAGAACCTAAAAAATAACTTAAATAAAATACTATTTTTTATCATAATGCCAATACCAAATTTCACAAAGGTATTCAATGATTTATTTTTTAAATTGGTAAATAGCGTTAAAAATTATTTTCCGGAGGACACAACTATAAACGCAGCTGAAAAAAGTTTGTCTGCGATTCGGAAAATAAATCCGACGTTGATTTATAGAGTATGGGTTCATTATGTGGACAGACCATACAAGGAAAAAATAAAAGGTAATAATATTGATTTTTTTGTCAACAAGGATTATTCAGAAGATTTAAAAGATTACACGCATGATTTTTCTACGATTTCGGATGCGATTGATAGATTCAGAGAGCCTATCAAAAATATGGACAAGGAAAATCAGCAAGTTATCATGGGATATATTCAATCATTGTCTAAATTAGTGGATATGAAATAAATTCTGAAATTACAATTGGCAGTGTAAGGATATTTTCAACGTGTGTTGAATTTGAGACCATAGTGATATTAAGAATAATTGAAATATATTGCTATTTAATATTTTAATAAATGGAATTTACCACTCAATACGCAATAGAAATGCAATCAAGTTCCATTTCTATTTATCATGAGGGCAAAGAAATTGCTTATTTTACTATTTACGAAAACCCGTATTCGGTTTCCATCAGCACAGGAGATTTTCAAGGGAAAGGATTAGCAAGACAAATGATAAAGTTATTATGCGAAAAAGTAAATTTGCCAAAAGACACACTCATTTATGTTGACACGGATGCTAGCAATGGTTTTTGGGAAGCGGTTGGGTTCATACCAAATCCGCATTATGACACAAAAGACGAAGGAGGTGGTTACGAATTAGCAATTGAATTTGGTAAATTAATGGCCTGGTCTAGTTCTTCGTGAGTATCTATTATTAGACAATGTCTATTGAAAATATACTCTTGTAGATGAATCATTTCTTCTGCTTCTAAAGGAAACGTCAAACAACAGTTTTTCATATTGATGCTTTGTTTCATGTCAAACTCTATAATTTGTTTTACATCTAATCTGAACAGTCGTGTCGCTTCCACTGCTTCATGTATACTCATGACGATAGCAGTTTTCATTTTACGATAAATTTCATCGGAAACGTCCATTTTTATAATAGCTTAAGAGAAAATTTCTTTCAATTTTTCGTTTTGTTTCACTGTAAAAAATATAATTAAACAAAAATGTTCATAATCTTGATAATTGCATTTTTTATTTTTTTCATATATTTAAAATGGCAACATCCTTTCTGGTTTATTCAGCCGGTTTACCACAAATTCAATGTTTTTTATTGGGGGGGACGTCCGCGAGAAATTCGCGTGAATTTACCAATTAAAAATAAATATTTTTGTCCCGAAATAAAGTTTTTGAAAACAGTTGATTGGAACGAGATAACGGATTTTGTTCGCGGGCATTTTTTGAAAAATGGGACGAACGAATACGTTCCGACTGTGAATGAAATAGAACCTTATTTCAAGAGTCATAGTTTTCCACCGTTTGTTTCCCTTTATTATCAAACCGAACATACCTTTCAAACAACGAGTGAAAAACTGCAAGGAATGATAACTTCTCGTCCACTGTATATTAAAAATCTTTCCAAAACGATTTACTACGTTGATTTTTTATGCGTTGACAATAAGGAAAGAAAAAGGGGGCTAGCATCTAAACTCATTCAAACGCACGAATATCACCAATCACATAATTCAAACATTCAGGTTTCTCTGTTCCGTCGCGAAGGAACCGTCCCATACATTGTACCGTTAGTTCGTTTTAATTGCGTATTTTTTTCCATGAAATTTTGGATAGAAGCGAAACATCCTCCGAAATATAAAATAATTAGAGTTACTCCACTGACAATGCACATTCTACACGAATTTATTCAAAAACAAACGTGCGAAATGTTCATTTATAATGATGTTGCAAATTTACAGGAACTTGTTCGCACTAATAATGTTATGATATACATGTGTCTTGAAAATGATATTGTCACAGCCTGCTATTTTTTTCGCAAAAGTTGCACACTTTTTGAGAAACGGGAAATTTTAGTATTATACGCATCATTGAAAGGAGAGGACTTTATTGATTTATTCAAATCTTCACTTTCGTATTTAATGAAGACTGAAAAAAAATTTGCCTACCTATGCGTAGAAGAAATTGGCGATAATATTCTTATTTCCGAAAATTTAAAGATAAAATCGTCACCAATAGAAACGATAAACTGTGGATATTATTTTTACAATTATATCCATAAACAAGTAAAACCGAAGAATTTTTTCATGTTAAATTAAACGTATAATCCCCTAAATATATCTTCTTTGAAAGGCAACACCTTTGTTACGAATTCGCGTGTTACTGTAAAAGGGAACTCAATTTTCATCGTTTTTTCATCAAATAATTGAGTTCCGGGTGTCATTAAGCGATACAAGTTGATTTTTGTTAGTATTGTTTCTATACACCGTCTCAAATTACGCACACCCTCCTCCTTTGTACATTTTGATTCTATTATAAAATTCAACACGTTATCGTCTATTAAAATATCGTCTGGTGTCAAAGATATTTGTTCACATAATTTGGGATACAAATGATTCCGGACAATGACAATTTTATCCTTTTTTGAATACCCCTTTGTTTTTATACAATACATTCGGTCGCGTAAAATTGGATTGATTTTTGTTTCGTCGTTGTAACTAAAAATAAAAAGACATTTACTAACGTCAAAGTCAATTTCGTTGAAGAATTTGTCATGGAATTGCGTATTTTGTGTAGTATCCGTTAAATGTGTCAATATTCCTATGATTTCATCCCCCTTCGGGGTATCGCTTACTTTGTCAAGTTCGTCAAAAAAAATCACAGGATTCATGCATTTGGAATGAATAAGAGTTTGCACAATTTTACCCCAGCTGCTACCTTCATATGTAAATGAATGTCCTTCAATAAAACTCCCATCGCTTGCTCCACCTAACCCGATAAACGCAAAGGGGCGATTAAAAATTTTACTGATCCCTTCTTTTACTAGGGTCGTTTTACCTGTTCCCATTGGACCATGCAGAGCAATAGCGTTTCCGATAGATGACGGGTTTGAGATAAATTGGGCCAACATTTGCATAATCTGCATTTTTGCATCGTTCAATCCATAAACACAATCGTCCAGAATATTCCTAGAATTTTCCATAAACTTTGCACAATTTTCCTGACCATCTTGCGAAGAAATCCCGAGTGTCTTATAAATATTAAAGGGAATATTCATAAACCCTTCCACCCATTGCTGTAATTTATGATATTCTCCTGAACTAGGATCCATGTAATGAAGTGAGTGTATTTTTTTTAATGCGGTAGATTTAATGGACGGATGTATTTCTGACTCAATGACTGAAATTTTGTAGGGTTTTTTTACAATACTGTGATCATTTATCTTTTTCAATTCGGTGATATGTTTTTCCTGATCTGCCGTGCCGAGTTCTGAAAAAAAATGAACATCGTCCGATGTTTGTTTATTTTTAAGCAATTTTTTAAAAATGTCCGTGTTTTTTTCCTGTTCCTTTTTCATTTTTTTTTTAATAGATATTTCTCGCGTGGCAATTTTTTCTTTACAGATATCAACAAAAGATTGCAGTGTTTTGTTTTTCGGATCATTTGTTTGTTGCGTTATTAAAAATTGCAGAATATCGTCGTCTTTCCAAGTTGTTTCCGGCTCCTCATCACTTTCACTTGATTCCTCGTCACTTTCACTGATTTCACTTTCACTTGTTTCCTCTTCATATTCTTCGCTTTCATCGCTTTCTTCTGTTTCAGGTTTCATAGTGTATATAATATTAAACACTTGCTCCTTTTTCTCACCTTTTCCGCATTTAATTTTGTTAGCGATTGTTTGAATCTTTTCGCGTGTTTCTTTTGATGCTATGAATTTATCCACTATATCGGTCATCTCCTTCTTCTTGAATTTTGGAGATTTTTTATCTGAACGTTCATCTTCCATTTTATATATTATATAAATATAACTTTAAATAAAAATCTACGAAACTAATTTTTTGGTCCGGTTTACGCGCAATAAAATATTTACTAATAGTATGCAAAAAACTCTATTGCTTGCCATTTGGTTTATTGTCATTACCAAAATACTGTTTATTATTTGTGAGGCAGTTTATTTATTTCAAGAGAGACGAAAAATAAATAGTGATGGTATTAATTTTTGGAAACATAAATTTGAATGGATTTTTAATATATTAATTTCGTTAGTTCTTATTCATATTTTTTATCCTAGAAAAAATGACATGAGGAATCTTACCGTTGAAATGAGAAATTTGATATTTGTTTACGCAATTCTTTCCTTATTTTCATTATTGTGGACAAATATTTTATAACGCGTTTTAATATTTTTAAAAAATTAATGATAAACCATATGAACGAAACCAAAACAATAACTATAAACCCAGGGTTATTAACGAATAAAAAAACTAAAAAAAATACTTCTAAATTGATTAATAAAACATTAATCAACAGAATTAAAAGGAAAAAGGTGAAAAAGGAGGAAAAACCAGTGAAATCTGACAATAAATTTGACGAATGCGACAATTTTTTGTCAAATATATTGCAAAAACATCCCAAAACAATGAAGGTGCACACACCACTAGATAACTACGCTTATTCTCCTATTAATAAATCTGTTGAAAATCTTTTGTTCAAACCAGATAATTCGGATGCATTAAATATAAACTATGAAATAGACACAGCGACCCCTTACGGTAATTTGTCGCGAGGATTGAAACCAACTTTGAAAAAATGGAAATTAGGTAAAAAGATTACATTTCCAACCCATGTAAAAGAAATAGTATATTCGGAAGTTGATGAAGAACGGCGAATTGCTGAAAGCGAGATAAATAAGGAATTAAACGGGAAAACCGAGTTTTCAACAGATTTACTTAAAAGTTTTCAGAACCAGCCTGAAGAAAAACTTACTATTAGTAATGAAGATATAAATATTGAAGCCGAGGTTATTGGTACCCCCGAATTAAATCCAATCGTGCTTGACATTTTGCCAGAAGTGCCTTTAGAACTCAAACTTGAACCTCTCGTTCATATCGCCCAACCGCTTGTTCAACCGCTCGTTCAACCTCGCGCCCAACCGTCTATACGTATAAAACCGAATTTACGAGAGCCGGAACCGGAAGAACAGGAAGAACGAAGCAGAACAGTGAAATTGAGATATAATTTAGGGAAAAAGAAGGGTGGAAGTGATGTTGGATTAATTATCTCAAATAAAACTACGCGAAAAAATGTCACCGAACTTATAAAACAAATGAAATTGACCTCGTGCGATACTATGAAGAAAGAATTAAAAAAAAGGGGGCTGATTAATGTAGGTTCAACGGCACCTCTTGAAGTGGTAAAAAAAATTTATGAATGTTCGCAATTAGCAGGCGATATTTGCAATGAAAACAAAGAAATTTTAATGAATAATTTATTAAATGACAATTAAATGTTTTATAATTATATGGAATACACAAAAATAGTGAGAATACCTCATATAAAAAATAAATTACTCGTACCCGAAGAAAAATTTTTACACGATCTGAATAATTTTATGGATACGCCAATTTATTTGTATGGAAGTATTTTAAGAGGTGATTATTTTTCAACAAAAAGCGATCTTGATGTTGCTATATTCGCAAATGATAGTGTATCTGCTGTGAATAAGCTGATCATTTTTTTAGGAATTAACAAAACAAAGATAAAGGTATTCAAGTTTGAATCACGCAATAAAGAAACATGTAAAAAAATAAAAACGTACGGTTACAAAACAAATTATATTTTACCTCTCACTTATACACGAGAATGGCACGAACATTTTTTTCGGCGCAAAACGTTTAAACGTTTTGAAATTTCTATTTATAATTTAAAAGACAAAGAGACAGTTTTAAATGCAAACATAAAACATCTTAATCTCCCCTTTTTATGCTCTTTAAAATTATTTTTTATTAAATTATTATATTATTATTTTTATCTGCATATTGACTCTTACAAGAAAATAAAGGAAACACTCATGAACAAATGTAATGATCACGACAATAAAATAACTATAATTTCCACTTTATAAAATATCAACATGTGTCAGCATCATTCGCCTGCAACACATGCGAGTAATACCGATAGAATCAAGAATATTACCCTCCACCGTTTTTTCACAATTTATTTTGGAAAAATATAGATCCGGGTCGGGCTTTCCATGTTTTTGCTTTTTCACTTCCTTGCAGTAATATTCGTATTTGTCCGCAATCACTTTACCGCATGTGAAACATTTAATAGGAATAATCATTTTTATATCTTATTCTTTTATTTTTAAATTTCAATTTTAATTATTTTTTTTATATTTTGTAATTATATGAGTTTTCGGCGTCAGTTTTCCAATTTATGTCCGCCCGCGTTACTTTATTTTATCATATCCATGTTTGCTCTAGTGGTGTGTATTATGCAAAATCTGGGTAATCCCAACGGATGCAAGATTGGTTCGTTAATGATTCGTGGTAATCCACTCCTGATGATAATTATGAAAATCATTTTCATTTTATTCTGGACTTGGGTTCTTGCTCTCATCTGCAGAGCCGGATATGTAGGCATTTCATGGCTTTTAATTCTCGGACCTTTTATTTTAATGTTGATGATGGCAATGGTAATTGTTCAGAATAAAAACATGTTTTAATTCTTTTCATATAATATGGCTTATTATGAAAAGAATGGATGGATATACGTTTCCATTAAAGGAAATCCTAAAAAACGCGGTCGCGACTACGGACACTGTGTCGCAGATAGAATGAAAAAGGTCTTTGAAATGCTTCAGTTTAATTGTATGACAAATTATGGTCGCGACTGGTCATATTTTGTTGAATTAAGTGATAAATATTTATTTGATATTATTCAATCAGACTTTAAAGAATTTTTTGATGAAATGGTCGGCTTTGCGGAAGGATGTTGCGCAGGCGGCACGAAGACAACAGTTCGCGAAATTGTTGCATGGAACAACATGATTTCTTTATTAGATTACATACATCCTCATGCATCAGGAACGGGTGCGTCAAGTGAAGGCGGTGCGAGCGACAGATGCAGCTCGTTTATCGCATGCGGTGATTACACCAAAGATGGAGGCATTGTTCTTTGCCATAGTAATTTTTCTGAATTTTTAGAAGGACAATTCGCAAATGTCGTTTTAGACATTCAGCCAACAAAAGGTCACAGAATTTTGCTACAAGGATTCGTAGGATGGATGTGGAGCGGAACAGATTTTTTTGTGACGAGTGCAGGAATCGTAGGCGCAGAGTCAACCTTGGGCGGTTTTAACAAATACGAAGAAAATAAATACCCGATATCTTGCCGCATACGTCAATGCATGCAATATGGAGACACCCTTGACGATTATTTACATATTTTGGAAAAGGGGAACGCAGGAGATTATGCAAATGCATGGTTTTTTGGAAATATAAAGACTAACGAAATCATGATGATTGAATTGGGACTGAAATATGTTAATGTGAAACGCACAACAAACGGATATTTTATCGGGATGAATGCCGCATTTGACCCACGTATTCGCAATTTAGAATGTGTTAATACAGGTATTGATGATGTACGACGTCATCAAGGCGCTAGAAAAGTAAGACTTCCACAATTAATGGAAGAATATAAAGGAAGAATTGACGAAACAACAGCAAAATTAATGATCGCTGATCATTATGATGTGTATTTGCACAGGATAAATCCATGTGCGCGGACGGTTTGTGCGCATTATGAATTAGATCCACGAGAGTTCATGTCACAGGAATCCCGCCCAGTTCCTTTTGCACCAAGAGGTGCAGTTGATGGATGTGTTATTACGAGCGAATTGGCGAAAGAAATGAAGTTTTTGCTGAGGTGGGGCAATTCATGTGGAACCCCATTTATCGTTTCGGAATTTTGCGATCAGCATCCTCAATGGGCGTTTATGAAAGATTATTTAGAAGACAGACCTTCGCAAGAATGGACTGAATTTTCTGTACTGCGGCGTCACAAGACGAGAAAATTATAATCGTCTAGTTATGTTTTTTTTGACATTGGAACGTCTGGTTTTGCCACCACTTTGTCGTGAAAGTCTTAAACCTGCAAGACCATGACTACGATCCTCTGCCATTCTCCTGTCAACCTCAGATTTATTCAATGATGTTATTAGAGCAGTCATCTTAGTATCGTCAAAATTAGAAACTATAGGTTGCCATACGACGTATGGCAAATTTTTTATTAATGAAAAAAATTTTTCGTTTTGAAGTGAATTTGGATCATTCACAAGAATATATATTTCTACACACTGGTCAGGTGTTAAAGTTGCTTCTTTCGCTTCTATCTCGGCTGCGTCCAATGAATTTATTATTGCTGTTACTCTAGCTTTATCTAACACAGAAACTGCTGTAAACCAATCCGCTGAATCCAACCTTTTTGTTAATACTACTAATTTTTCTGGTTCTAGTGTAGTTACATTATCAATCTTGTTATATATTTCTAGACACTGGGCAGACGTTAAAGTTGTTTCTTTCGCTTCTATCTCGGCTGCGTCCAATGAATTTATTATTGCTGTTACTCTAGCATTATTTAACACAGAAACTGCTGTAAACCAATCCGCTGAATCCAACCTTTTTGTTAATACTACCAATTTTTCTGTAGTTAAGTTCGGACTTGCAGCTACTCTATCGTATATAACTTTACACTCATTTGAGGTTAAATGTTCTTCTATCTCATTTATTTGCTCTTCATCCAGTAATAATATCTGGTTATTAATTAATGCGTTCTCAATAGTTGAATAATTAGCATTCGACAATTTGAAAGCCGCTAGAGTATCTTTATTTGGTAAATTACCGTTTGTTGTAAAATAATTAATTAAATCGCCAGTAAATTTATCTTTTTGTGGTTGGGTAAAATGAGCACCAAATCTTGAATCTGCATCTAATTTGACTAATACATCTCCAAATTCCAAACTATTGATTATTTTTTCAATATCTACTTTCTCTAATTTTGTTATTACATCGTTGTTCAAATTTTTCACAACATTACCGTTTATTAATAAATCTATTAAAGTAGTAATTTCTATATTTACTAAAGTATCTAATAATGCAGGCTTACTATTTAATACATTTAATATATAATCAGGGGTGGTTGGTTGTAATAATGCAAATATACGCGTGTGATCAAAATCGTCTATTAGGATTGACATTTGTTGACCATCTATTTTACCTATTAATTTTTTAGCCATCTCATATCTTTCATCAGCAGTAAAACTCTCACGGAGAACAGGTAAGTTGTCAACATTAATGTCTACTATCAAATTCGCTAATTCTGTTTTTTCATTGGCTGAAAGTTTTTTTAATAGTAATTTTAAATAATTTGGTTTCAAAATTGAAAGGTTTTCGGATATTTCTTGGGGGGTTAGTTTCGTAACTTTATTTATTCTGTCTGGCGTATTTATAATATCATCAATTTCGTTTTCTTGAAGTTCTTCTAGCAAATCGTTCATATCTGAAAAGGGCAAATTTTGTATTTTATCCATATTATATTTTAAAATAATTGGGTTGGATCTATTTACTTCACTAAGTTGACTCTTATCAAAATTTGTATTTTTTACCAATACATATATTTGATTAGTTGTTAATTTACTAAAAAAAACTGATTTGTCTCCCGCATGTTTGTACAATAACTTTAAGTTATCATTAGAAATCGTGTATCCTGTAAAGTTTAAATGCTCTGTTAAAATTTCTAATTTTCCATCTAATTCTTCAAAAAAAACTGATGTTAATGATAATATATCTTGAAAAATTTCGGCACTAATATCACCTATCAATTCTTGAAATTTAGAATCTGGCATGATATTCAATGGAATACTCTTAATGATTATTATACCTAAATCGGTTTTCATATAACAACGTTCTATTGGAATATCACCGTTCGCTTGATTATTCAGTCCAGTGATGGCATTATTTCCATAATTGAACGTATAATCATCTATTAGTTGTTCATCATCTTTGTTAAATAAAGGAAAAGTGCTATTCGGCTCAACCTGTAAACTTGTAACCTCTAAAGATGTTTTCATAACGAATAATTTATCAATGAAAAGGTTTATCTTTATATCACCATCATCTTCATACCAATATCCAGGCAAAAATAATAATTCAGTTTCTTGTATTCTATATTGAGTTAACAGAATATCGGCTGTATCCATTGTTAAACTGTTTATCATAAACATCCTAAAATTTATAAATGCATTTTCTTGATGTAACTTATTTGAACCTATCTGTTCAGGTGTAAAATAAATATTTGATAATTCCATGTCGTCAAATAGAATTACACTGGTGTTTGTATTATATTGAATGTGATTTATTTCACGCTCCACTACAGATGTTGTATCAAAATATTGACACATTT
>Ga0209443_1001476_pt1 | contig 14759 bp, 11 predicted proteins | sample LauGreBMM110DCMD_2_FD_187571 | JGI IMG/M metagenome (GOLD analysis project Ga0209443, IMG submission 187571) | Freshwater lake microbial communities from Lake Michigan, USA - Su13.BD.MM110.DCMD (SPAdes) (version 2) | ecosystem: Environmental > Aquatic > Freshwater > Lake | place: Lake Michigan... | reverse complement strand
TGTTTACTACCGCACTCTTGGTTCTTGGTCGATCGGAAATTTACTTCCTATTCCTTATGATTCTGTTGGATATCCAACTCAAAACATTTCTAATATATCACAGGACGGTAACACTATTATTACTAATGGTGACCTTGATAACAACAATGTAGGAGCTTCTTGGATTTATACTCAAGGCCCACTCGGAACCTGGATTCAAAATGGACCCAAATTAGTTGGTTCCGGCGGCACTATTCCAAATCAAGGATTTTCGGGTTCAGCACTATCAGGAGACGGTAAAGTCGCTGCTTTTGCAGAAATAACTGAGCTTTTTGTCTTTGTTTAATTTATATTAAATTTTAAAAGTATTTGAAATTGCAAATTTTTTATTAAAAATGAATTTTTTTAACTGAAACGTTTCCAGTTGCTCGACTGCCTCAAAAAGCGTAAGAAACGATATTTCGTTATTCAAATTGCTACAAAAATATAAAACTTTTTAGGCACAAAATTATTTTTGGGGCATTGTTCTTGGAGAATTACCACCGAATCCACAGAGGTTTGCGACCGTAATTTCGTCAGGGTTACCGCCTCGGGCAGCCGGAAAGTCCCCACAGACCACACAGCTGACGTGCTGGTTATTACCCCAGCCATGTGTGCCGGTAGCAGTGACAGAATTAGATTTACAGGCGCTATTGATTTGATCTATGTTCATCGAGTTATTGTAAATTCCTGCATTGATATCCCCAAAATGCTGGTCATTGTCAACCTGGAGAACAGTACGGTCGTATAATTTGATTCCGCCTTCGCACCGCTGTCCGTCCCGAAAATGCAGGATTGCGGGACAACCTCCGTCGTTTAAACAATTTCCATTGTTATTGATGCCGTAGGCGTCGTGCAAACCGGGCAGATTGTCGCAGTCACAATGCGCGTCCATTTGTGCGTCTGCCCCAGTTTTTGTGTAGGAACACGGGATCATTTTGCCGCCGTTTTGACAGCCCTGTGTTTCGTAATCGGTGCACTGCTTTGCCAGCATCGATGGCACGCAGCGAAACCCTCTTCCGTCGGAGCCGGTAACACAGGCCATTCCGTCGCTACACACCAGACCCGAATAGTCTGTGCCTATCATACAGCACTGTGCTTTTCTGTCGTTGGTACTGTTTGCAAGTGGGCACTCGCCACACGACTTTTCCTTTGTACCGGTGGACAAGTTGCAATTGTACAATGCGGTGCAGTCATCGGCTTTGGAAGCATTTTCCTTGTAGTCGACACTGGCCAGTCCCTCGTAGTTGTTGAGCGAAAAGCAATCTTTTTGCGTGCATGGTTTGTCGTCGTCAGAAGAGCGGCGCGTAGTGCTTGTCCAGGTCTGGGTGGTGCCGCCGGCGGGACCGCAGGTGCGCCAGGGTCCTTTCTCTAGATCAAAAATTATTGTTTCGTTTGACTGAGGCTTGCAGGCAAAGAAGTAGCCGTCGCTTTCCTGCATGCTTTTGAAAAATTCCATTCTTCCGGTAATATTAGCCGAAGTAAATTCACAGCCCTTGGTGAAACACCTGCCGTTTCGACATTCTTCCTTCACTGGGTCACACCAGTCGACGTTTTGAGTATTGTTTGGATCGATGCACTGGATTTTACAGAGGCCATCGTGCAGCTGCTCCGCGTCCGAGCAACAACCGTCTTTTTCTGAGAATTTACTGTCTGTGCAGCAAACTTCGACGTTGTCTTTTGTCATTTTTTGGTTTGCCAAGTCGCAACAACGGCCTCCGTAGAACAATTGGTCCGGGGAACAGCAGGTGCCATCCAGGTTCTTTCTATTACTGGGGCAATTGCCGCATGTTTTCTTTACTGGGTCGACAAGGTCATTTGCACAGATGCCGCTATCCAGACACGTGTAGGCAGCAGTGATGCAAGCCTTTCCGGGGTCGCACCAGGTTTGGGCATCGGGGCATTGGACGACGCAATTGCCGTTGTCGTCCAGGACCAGTCCGAGAGGACAGTCGCGGCAAGTGTTGCTTTGTCGGTCAAAAAACTGGGAGCCCGAGCAGATTGGCACACATTTTGTTTTGTCGACGGAGTCGGGCTGCTGACCGCTGGGACACTGGTGGGCAAATGCAGAGAGCACCCATTTGACAGTAAAAAAGAGCGTTACAAACGCCCCGATGACGACGAGCAGTGTGACGGGCCAGGGGAGAGACATTTAGTTTTAAGGCAAATTATATTTAAAAATAGTATTTATATTTTTAAAATTTATGGGACGCTTTGTAAACCCAAACAACCAAGAAATTAGTCATTGTCCGAACTGGAATATTGTTCCAACATTTCTTTTTGACATACTATCGTCCATTTATTTATTTAAAAAAAACAAAAAAAATAAAAAAACAAAGCAAACCTTAATAAAAAAATGGCATGTGAATCGCCGATACAGCAACCTTTATTAGACGTATTAAATGTAAGTATTTTGCCAGATTCGCTCGTAAAACAGGGGCTGACGCTGTGTTGGAACGATCCAACCAAATTCATTTGCAATGATTGCAATAACATGAATAAATTTCCAGATGATAAGAGCAGAGCGGCTTACATTGCGAATATTGTAAACATGTACGATATTATAAATATTTTTAGTGAAAAAGACTTGCTTGAACCACCAAAAAATGAAGAAAACATGAAAAAACTTATGGAAATTACGAATTCGGCGAATGCACAAGATGCTATGAGTAAATATATAGAAATAAAGCTTGGGTACCAAGCACTGCTATCGGCCATTAAGCCATTGCCAACGAATACGGGAAACCCAAATTCGGAGTACAAATATCAGCTGGATGACTTGGGGTTAGTAGTTATTCGGTGTACCGTTTGCAAAAACAATTATGCCGGAAACAATTGCGACAAGTGTGCCAAGGGATTTGGCACTGGGGATGGACTGGGAGACTGTTCGCTGTGCAATGACGACTACTGTAGTGGCCATGGTCGCAATTGTGTTGTGGTGAACGGAATACCAAAGTGCATGGTCTGTGATCCCAGCTTTGGCGGCAACGATTGTGCGACAAGGTCTTGTTGGGGAACGCCAGGAAATCCGTGCGAGGGCCGGGGTAAATGCAACACATTGACGGGAATTTGTGATTGTTACGAAGGCTTTTATGGACCGGACTGTACTGGGACTGGTCCTACGCCCGGGCGCTGTCCAAATGACTGTAGTGGTCATGGAAAGTGCGATAGAAAGACGAGACGTTGTGCTTGTGATCCTGGCTTCATTGATACGGACTGTTCCGGGGGCGCTCCTGTGCCGAAGTCGTGTCCCAATGCCTGCAGTGGCCATGGAAAATGCGATGTAACGACGGGACTGTGTGCCTGTGATCTGGGCTACAGCGGACTGGACTGTTCCGGGTCCGCTCCTGTGCCGAAGCCATGTCCAAATGCCTGCAGTAGCAGGGGCAAATGCGATGGAGCAACGGGACTGTGTACGTGTAATACAGGCTACAGCGGACCGGACTGTTCTGGGTCCGCTCCTGTGCCGAAGCCGTGTCCAAATGCCTGTAGCGGCAGGGGCGTTTGTGACAATTCCACGGGAAAGTGCACCTGTACCGCGGGTTCCGGGGGCGCCGACTGTGCCGGGTGCCAAAAAACGCTGGGTGATGCGGTCGACTGCAGTGGAAATGGCAAGTGTGTTGAGAATAGCTGTGGCTGTGTGCCTGGCTGGAGCGGTACCTACTGCGAATCAAAGAGCCCAGAGTTTCAGTGTCCTTCGGACAAATCGGGTAACCTTTGCGGAAACAATGGCTCCTGTGTGGGGGAAAAGTGTCAGTGCAGGGCTGGGTGGCGGGGCAGCGACTGTTCCAAAGGGGACGACGGCTCTCTTTTTATGTGGCTTGGATTAGGGTTAATGGGTATACTGGTGGTCGTCTTTGTTTTTTGGTGGAGAAGCCGCAAATCTTTGAACGGGTTTGGCGTATGAAAAATTCGCTAATTTTAAGAATAAAAAAATATAAATAACAAATGAGTACAATCGAGGTTGTGCCGTGTTTGGTTGTTTCGCTTCCTCTGGGTGTATGCCTCACAACTTTTTTCTGTCACTGCTTGAAAAACATATGTTGCCAAGATGAGTGTATGCGGTGCAGCTGTTGGTGGTACCGAGAACCAGAAAATGTTTTGCAAAATCCATTAATTTTACCAAGACCGGTTGATTGCCAGCTAATTTTAGATAATTAATTTAAATTTAAGAAATAAATACATTTTAAAAAATGTACATTCTGTTAATAATTTTTGTAGTGTTGATTTTTTATTTCTTTTTTAAACCCATTCTTTTTCCCCCACCACCCCCAACTCCAATTGACCCCAACACAAAGAATCTCCCAAAATTTCCCACAGACCTTCCAACCGAGTCCCTCATTACCGACAATAAGTATAGCTCGACTGTCGCTCTTTTCTGCATATATCTAATCCAATTGATGGTGCTTGTCTACAAATCTAACCAGTTTGATGTCACGGACCCGGAACCATCTGTCTCCAGACAATTGACCCCTTTTTTGCCAAAAGATGCGAAAATAATTCAATTTTTGAAATGGTCATGTCCGTTTGGAAAACAATTTTACGGGGGATTTATTCTGGAATACCAGAACACATCATTTATTGTGTTTCGCGGCACCCAGGAAGAGTGCGAATGGTTTAGCGATTTCGAAATTAAGCTAATTAGCCCGGAGTGGATACCACCCCTTCTGGGCGCGAAAGTCCACAGTGGATTCAATAATACCTACACGGATGACAAGCACGGGCCAAGTTTACGCGACCGAATACTGCAGTACATAAACTCAAGCCCATCAAAAGAATTTGTATTTACAGGCCACTCACTGGGTGGAGGACTTTGTTTCCTGATTGCGGCCGACTTGGCCGCAAACTTTCCGAACCTTCGGCAAAAATCAAAGTTTTATACATTTGCAGGACCCTACTCTGGAAACGCTGCATTTGTCGATTTAATAATGAAATACTCTTCATATTCGGGTATTTTTAGTACTATCAATACACTAGACCCTGTACCAACCAACCATCTATCTGGATTCCAACGTGTCCCGACTCAGCTTTACTGTTTCACCGAAAAGGGCTCTAACGGACTAGGATCCGTTCATTTTCCGGATACCTATAGACTTGGTCTGGAAAATAACAAAGCTATTTTTGACTCCAGTCCTGCAAACCAAACCTGCCCAAGTAATATTTCTTAAACTACTCTGCTACACTGCTCTTTATCGCAGAACTTTGGTAGCCTCTGAAAAGTGACACAAGAAAGTATACCACCACTATGGCAATAATGACGTAGAAAGCAATGACAAGATATTTGCCAATGCTGCCGAAAAGGTCTCCGAGGCCTGACGTTTTATCAAAACCATTGACTAGATCGCCGAGACCAGCCCCGATTCCTTCCCAGGGACTATGGTATTGGTAAAAATAGAGGACAGCGCCGTCTTTACGGGCAGATGTCTGCTCCGTGCAAAGAAACTGTTTGGTTCCGCAACTGGCCGAGTTGCAATAGGGCTTTGCTAGCTCGTCTCCGGAGCACTCGCTGTCGGTTGGGTTTCGATTTTTGTTGAGCGGGGTTCTTAAAGAACCGCAGGTGCACTGGGCTTCGTTGTTTTCGTAAAAGTCGCCGCAACTCAAAACACTTTGGGTACCTCCCATGATGAGCTGCTGGCAGCCCGACATCTTGCTGGAGTAATGGAGCCCGTACCAGACGAGTCCACCAAGGCCACCGATAATTACCATGCCAAGCATAAGTTTTTTCCAGGTTTCCCAGCCGCCTTCTACCTGTGACGCGGCTTCGGTTACCTCGCTGTCGTTTGGGTTGCATAGTTCTGAGAAATTTTTGTTTATTGCCTCTTGCAACTTGTCCGAGTTTTCCTTTGAAAGACTGCCTTCTTTTTCTATACTGTCGTTGATCGTCTCGATGTCGTCCGATGCCTTGGCCATTTTGTCAGACAAGCCATTCGTGCCCACCTTTTCCCTAAAGTAGTTGCCAATTCTTTTTATAATATTGCGCTGGCCGGCCTTTCGCACGGTTTTCAGGGTCTTTTGCATATTTCCGTATTTTTCCCCCAGGGTTTTGTTAACGGCATTCACCTCATCCAGAGCCTTTTGCTTATCGGTTGGCGACGATTTTTCGTTTTTTATAATGTCAAAATTTTTCTTGGAACCATTGATTGCATCGGTGTACTCGCCAATTGCCTTGGCCGCATCCGCCTGGCTCATCTTTGCCGACTTTACTCTTGTCAGTATTGTTTCCATTGTTCTGTTCCAGGTTTTATCGATTTTGGCTTTAACTTCTTCCGCAATTTCCTGGGGTAATCCATCCTGGAATTTCAATTCCTCGGCAGACCGTTCCGCTGCGCCTCTCTCTGCTTCCTCATTTATCTCGCCTTCGGCTTCTTGCAATTCGTTGGTTGCCTCGGTTTCTTCTTTCGGTACTTCATCTATCGGCATTTTGTTAACGCTTTTTTTTAAATAAAAAATTGTTAACGCTTTTTTTTAAATAAAAAATTTACATTTATTTATTATTTTGCAAAGATTTTATTAACTGTGCAACTAACTGTTTTTTAAAAATTCTTTTTAAAAAAAATGTAAATTTTTTTTAAAAGAATAAAAAAAACCTATATAAAAAAATGTTTGGCAATACTCAAAAAGATACCAGCGTTACAAACTCTTCAATTACCGGCACGTTAAATGTTTCCAATGCGGCAATTGATTCGGCCGCAATTAACATTCTTACAGTGGAGACTAGCATTAGTTTGGAAGGATTGCCCGTCTACCCCACCGGGGCCCTTTCGGTAGCTAACCTGCCCCTTGCTACTGAAAATGTGGGAAGACGGTTTGCGGCCAATGACTCAACCGTTACAGCTATTGCTGTCAATTATGGCGCTGCAGTTGTAGGTGCCGGAGTTAATTTTGTTCCGGTGTACAGCGACGGATTAATTTGGCGCATTGGCTAAGTACCGAAAATTAAATACATTGAAATGACCATGACAAAGAGGTAAAGAAATTTTATGTTTTGGTTAGCGCTTTCAAACAAATTTGAGGTGTCGGTGGACAAGTCGTTAAGTTGCCGGGCACTTAAGTCCCGTTGTGATTCACTGTCTTTCAAAAAAGCCTTTAGAGTCTGGCTTGTTGAAATTGCCGCGGCCAAGCTTTGCTGCGCCGCCATATTGTTAAATTCGGTGACTTTTGAAGAAAGCTCGCCGCGCAATTTTCCCATTGGATCATGCAAATCGCCGAGGCCAAACAGGCCAAGAAAAGCGTGTCCGATGCCGGTTTCGGTGCTTATATCCACGTCGGAATTACAGGACATTTTATTATAATATTATAATAAAGTAATTATATTATAATTATAATAAAGTAAATATTAATAAAAAAAACAAATCATTGAAATGGAAGCATTTATGCTGCTTCAATTTGCCGTTTCGACGGCAAGTTCTTTTTACAGCTCAATACAGGACGTGCGGAAAAACGGCAGTGGGCTGCAGCAGGATGTGTGCCAGTTGACAAAGAAAATTCAGGACTATACCGATAAGTACAATGAAGTTTTGCGACAAAATGCGGAAATTCAAAGCGAATTGGCCCTGCAGTTAAATGCAGACATCCTTGCCATAAATAGTATGTCGATCCTGGCCAAGGGAAAATTAAAAGCCCACACTGATAATTTTCAACTTGTGCAGAAATTTTCCGTGATTCTATTAGTTTTACTAATTGCCATATTGCTTTTCAAAGCTGTTGGCATAGTCAAAATTGTAAATGATTTTCTTAAAAAAATGTTTATTTCTTTTATTGGGCTTTTTAAAAAAGTGTAGAAGAATACATCAAAATTGATAAAAAATAAGTTTAATGAAATAATTAAGCGTCATAGTAGCCGCCGTGCTCCGCCGTCATGTGGTCGTAAACGTCGCCGGCCTCGTCAAAATCGCGAAAACAACCGGCAAAAGCACACAGATGGGCACCGCAAGCGACGCACTCGACGTGGTTGCACCCGGTATTGACGACACCGGCGGTGGAAATTTGTTTACAGACCACAGCCGAGCAGCGTAGACAATAAAATACTCGATCGACGTTGGACGATACCCGGGGAGGCCGACAGTCCGTGCAAACAAAGCCGGCCACGTCCGCGGCGTGTTCGCCACAAGCGCGCGAAGCCAGGACCTTCAGGGTGTTGCAGGTCACGCACCAGGCCATAGTGTTTTGCCGTGCGAGCACCCCACTATTTTCCAAAATAATTAGGTTTTTTATCTGGTGGTTTGCAGCGCTCTTTGGGCAAATTGCACGCCGACAGAATGGGCAACCCACCGCAGAGAGCTCGACGATGCATCCTGGCATGACAAAGTCCCACAGGCGGTAGACACACGCGGTGCATACGACGCCGGTGCAGTTCGGCGCCCCGGTCCGGACAACGGGCGCGTTTCCTGCCATGCCACATATGCTCAATTTGCCACAGTGTGGGTCAACTTCCTCGCAGCAAAGCGTGCAGTCCAAAGCTTCTTTGGGTACGTACTGCAAATAAAGCCGAATATCATTTTTTTCAAAGATCGCGTCGCCGTTTGGCAGCGTCAGCATTTGGTTGTGGATGGTGTTGATTTCCCGCTGCCAATAACTCCCAGGCGCCACGACTCGTGTTTTGCGCACTGCCAAGGAGTCCCGGAGACCATTTGTCCCGAAAAGTCTATTGAGCTCCACAACGACCGGGGAGAACTCAATCTTTTCTTCGACACAGAGAGCGCACCGGTCAAGTGTCGACCGATCGATTGTCGGCATGATCCATTTGTTGAGACAGCACGAACACTCCACAAGCGGGGCTTTTTGATTATTGAAGCAGTAGAAGCACTTGGCCGAGTATTTTTTTTCGATAAAAATATCAGGGCGTACCAAAGCATAAATGCCACGACATTTTTCGCAAGTGACGTGTTGCGCTACATCGGCAATTTCAGTTGGTTCGTGACAAGGGCCTCCGTTGCCACTGTGACAAAACCCACAAATGTACGATCCCATTACTCGAATTGAACCAGGCCTGTTGATGTGACAACGGGTACATTTGAATGTTTGAACGCTCAGCTCGAGTAAACGCGGCTTTGTTGAAACGGTGACGGTAATGTTTTTTGGAAGATTGATGAGATGACGGGCACCGGCGGCGGAATAAATAACGCGGTGTTCATCGGCGGTCAAGAAGTCGCGGTGTTTTGCCTGCAAAAGAAACCGGACAAAATCAACGGCAAAATTCTCAGGGTACTTGTACTTTCCGAGCGCGTCAGTCTCGAAATTGAGCCATTTGCCGACGACGCTGCACAAATAGTTACGGGCACGGGTGCGAAAAGCATAGTCGGCTCCGAGCGACAACAGGGCTACGATCGCAGCTTGCCGTTGATTGGCAATGTATCCCGGGGAAATCAGGTGGGTAAGCATTGAAAAGAAGCAGTAGTCCGGAACATCGCGGGGAACAATGACGAGCGCGGACGGCTGAACGTTGGAAAAGTCCGGGTCGGCGCTTATTTCTTGGAGAGTGCCGATGAACCACTTAAAGTGCGACACATTTACCCTGTCAAATGAGCTAAAAAGACTCTGTAGATTTTTGGGAGGAAAGGCCAATTTCTGGATGGAGGACGGCGTAAAAAACACCAAGGGCTGTGGAAGGGTTGGCAGTGCACTCAACATCTTGTCGTCGAAGATTTCAAGGCGCCCGAACGAAGCATCCATGAGCTGCCGGAGTTCTCCAGAAGTATCAAGCCGGGAAAACCGGTTTTTTAAATCAACAACGGCTTGATCGTCGCGCCGCAAAATAACCGACCGGTAGAGCTCCGCGGTGATTCGATTCCCGAAAATATCCAGGGCGCCTAAAAGAGCACGGCGATCGAGCTGGTCGTTGAAGAAGGCCACGCACTTGGCAAAGTACCCGGGGTTCGTGGTAATGTTTTTGCGGATGTCTGAAAATTTGATGGAAACAAAAGATGCCGCGGAAAGCATCAACTCCTGGATCGACGTGGTTACGGTAGACAGGATCTTGGATTTGAGACATGGCACGACGGAACCAAACGGACCATATGTCTTGTCGTAGCCGCGGGGATTTGTTGAGTAATGGTGGTCGTCGATAAATGAAATCATGGTGCAGCCAGTCGCACGCAGTTTTACGGCAATTGACTCGAGATTCCAGTCCCAGGTCTTCGCTTGGAAGAAATCCAGTTCACGCTTGGAGTTATATTCTACAAATACGGAATTGGGCAGGTGCGGAAAAGCATCCGTGAAGTGGATCAAAAGCGTTTGATCATCAAGCAAGTTATTTTCGAGCAGGTGCATAATGGCCGTCAGCTGAGCTTCGTCGTTGTCGTCGTTCCGCTGCGGCTTCTTGTGGAGATTGATGAAGGCTTCCAGCGGTTCCGGGTTTGTGGAGAACGGACAGTGGATCACAACCGGCTCGATCGGAACTCGATTGAACGCATAGTCGGAATAAAAACAAACGTTGAATTCAACACAATTGAAAAAAAGGTTAAGAAAGCCGCGGAGTTCCTGGATAGTGGGTAGTAGAGCCTCCAGAAAGTAGGTCATGGACGCCGTTTTATCGACTAGAAAAACGATCTTCATCGCGCACCGGGTAGGAAAAAAAGTAAAAGTTTTTTGTTTCAACAGTCATTTTTTTATTTTGAGAAACACAAACTGAATAAATAAAAACAATTATTTTATTAAAATTTTATTTTTTAGTTTATCGTTTAATTTTTGCACTTTCAGTCTGCGCAATTAATGGGCTGTACAACACAAAAAAAATCAAAAATAATTTTTAAACAATTTAAAAATATTTGCATTAAATAAAATTTATGCACCAATCATCACAAAAAAACGGCTACGCGCATGACAAAGAGAACGGCTCGTCCGGCAAAAGTAATGGTCTTGGCGTATTTGCTGGTGTTTCAGTCGCCACCTTGATGATTGCAATTTCCATTTATTTTGTGTACAAGTTTTATTATAAAAAAAATAGAAATGCCACCTAATTTTAAAATAAATAAAATCTTGATTTTCTTGAAAAAATGTTAATTTCTTTTATTAACTTTTTGAAAAAAGTGCAAACGTAGAAAATTTTTTAAAGATAAAAAAAAGTAATTTTATAAAATTTTATTTAAATTCAGAAGGAAAAAAAATGCTTCGTGAAGATTGTCTTGTAGCATGGAGGAGCGGAGAAGGCAGCACAAGCAGCGACGGCTCAGGAAGGCAACGGTTGTCAAAAGAGCAAGAAATTGATGACGCGGGAGTTCCGCAAATAAAATCGGGCGAAAAATAGACAAAGTCGGGCGTATCAGGCACAAACGAGTTATCGGCAGCGAAAAGCTTATCGTTAAATTGGGCAATCAATCCCGGACTGACCTTTTCCTCTGGTTGCCAAATAAGCTGAAAATCGCCGTTGCCGTCTGCAATGTCAACCAAGTAAAAAGCACGAGGCCGGCGAAATGTCGACTCCAGGCGGTACTCGCGATCAACAACTTGCCGGATATTCCAAGCTTGAGGAGCAGACGGGCTAGAAATTTTTTTATGGCTTGGTTTTCGGCGGAACGTGTTGAGAATTGTGTATTTCAAGTGAACTAAAGGCATGACAGTCTTGGGCATTTGCACCCGGCAACGAAAAAGATGTTTTTTTCCGCGCAGTTTTGTTTTAAATAGGCCATTTGAAAAAAGCAGGACGTCCCGCTTTTTCAAAATTTCAATTTGAATGAATTAATCGATTTCAGAAAAAAAGCACAACAATAAAATTTAGGTACTAATTTTTAATACGACACTATAATTAAATGATCCTAGTGCGTTCCCACATTAATTTGAAGTAAAAACAACCAAAACAAACATAAAATAAAATATAATGACCAGCGAAACGAAATTTGTTGTAATTAACCGTCAGGTGTGGCAGGTATTGCCCCATGAATTCTGCACACTGGGTCCAGTAAAGGGCATGGAAAATCTCAAACTAGTCGCTGACTTGCCCAAGCTTGAGCGGCTTGTCGGGCTACTAAAAGATCTATCGGAAGAATTCGACCAACCCTGTGTCATTGGGGGCGTTTGGCAACACACCCATGGCGGCTTTGTCCCAACATTGATAACCAGGGTATTGCAGATCGGCAATGGCGATGCATGCAATGCATGCATGCTTGATGTGCCAATTGAGTTTGCTCTTCGGCACCAGGCCACTGTACTGATTTTACCCGTGACAGCAATATCTTGCTCAACCAGGATAGCAAACTATACACGCTTCCGGTTTATAGACATGGACATGGATGTCCACGTGCGACAGGACGCTGTGGAGCGCTTCCGGAGAAGGTTTAATTGCCAGCGGGACGGTCAACTAAATTACAACAACCTGATTAACCTCTGCGTAATGGTCAAAAACGGGGGCAAGCTTTTTGAAACAATGCTGGAGAAAAACAAGCACCTCGCCGACTTCTGGACCATTCTGGACACTGGTAGTACGGACGGCAGTGTTGCAGCGGCCCGTAGGATCATGGCAGGCATCCCGGGCATGCTGTACCAGGAGCCGTTTATTAATTTTCGCGACAGCCGCAACCGCTGTCTTGATCTGGCGGGAACCCGCTGCAAGTTCAACCTGATGTTGGACGACACCTACGTAGTAGAGGGAAATTTGCGGGACTTTTTAGAGAAGGTGCGGGGAGATCAGTACGTTAACTCATTTAGCCTGGAGGTGCGTAGCGGCGACATACAGTACCTGTCCAACAGGATCACGAAAGCAGCATGTAATCTGCGGTACAAGTACATGGTGCACGAGATCATCCAGGAGGAGGACAACGTCAATGCAATGGTACCAGCCTCTGTTGCTTGGATCGACGACATGCAAAATGATTTTATGACTAAACGCACGGTAGAGCGGAAGCAGTACGACCTGGAGTGTTTGCTGCAGGAGGCAAAGCAAGATCCCAAAAATTCTCGGCATCTGTACTACATTGCACAGACGTACTCAGTAATGAAGGACTGGGTGAATGCGCGGGAGTATTTCCGGCAGAGAGTGGAGCATGCCACGTGGGGCTACTGCGAGGAGCGCTACGATGCCCAGCTGGAGATGACGCGCATTGCGGACCGCGAGCTAGGCGAGGAGTGGGCGTGTTGCGAACAATTGTATATGCAGTGTGTGGAGATGGACCCGGAACGGCCGGAGCCCTTTTACTTTATTGGAGTACATTATTTGGAAAGTGACCCGGAAAAAGCATTTGAATTTTTGAAGAGGGCTTTTCTGGTAGGATTTCCAGGAGGGCGGCGACAGATGTCGCTGCGGCCCACGCTGTCGTACCACTATCTTCCGTTGTTTTTGATGAGGCTTTCGTATGTTTTTTGCAATGCGTGTCTTGGAGCCGAGGCGGCCGAGTTGCTGCTCACAAAGAGCACAATTGCCAACGAGCAAGAGAGAGACCATGCGCGGGACTGGTATGCCATTTTTAGCGAGATTACTCGGTTTACAATGAGCCATTGTGAGAAACCCAGTAACGCGGGTCCGGTAATTTGCTTTGTTGCGCCGGGAGGTTTTGCGCAGTGGGATGGGTCAAGCCTGTTGCTGAGTGGGATTGGGGGCTCCGAGACCTGGATTATTGAGACGGCACGGTACATAGCCTCAAAAAAATGTTTTAAAGTTGTGGTATTTTGCAACTGTGTTGCGAATGTGACGCACGATGACGTACTCTATGTGCAACTTGCGGAACTTGCCGCATTTGTTGGGAGAAACTGGATACACTCTTGTGTTGTAAGTCGTTTTTCGGAGTATGTTCCCGCGCTGCTATGGAGCTCTAACGTTGACAACGTGCATCTGATACTGCACGACGTACGCCCCAGTGGCAATATTATTCCAATTCATCAGAAATTGAAGAGCATCATGTGCCTGTCAGAATGGCACAAAACGCTGTTTCTGGGAATGTTTCCGCAGCTTGCCGACAGGACGCGGGTTCAAAACTATGGTGTAAATTTAGTTGAAACTAAGGCAAAAATACCGGCTTCCTTTATATATTCGTCGTTTCCGAACCGTGGGTTGTCTACTGTGCTGCAGTTGTGGCCCCGTATTAGGGCCCGTCTGCCACATGCCAGACTCGACGTTTTTTGCGATATGGACAATGCCTGGGCGAATACCCACCACGGCCCGGAAATGACCCTGGTGCGCGAGAGGCTTGCGGATTTGGCCACTTCCGGGGTTACCAACCACGGCTGGGTCACAAAGCAGGTGCTTTCTGGGTACTGGTCCACCGCGATGGTGTGGCTCTATCCCTGCCGCTTCGAGGAGACCTTTTGCCACACGGCGTTGGAGGCGGCAGCGCACCGCACCCTCGTAATCAGTAATGGGCTTGCGGCTCTCGCGGAGACTGCGCATGTGTCGCGAACTGTGCAGATTCTGGGCAGCGCGGATGCGATTATGGCCAAGCTTTCTGACGTGTTGGACGACAAAGGCTGTCTTACCGCGCTTGCCAAAGACATGGTGGAGGCCAACCGAAGGTGGGTTGAGAGGATGTCCTGGCAGCAGCAGAGCATGAATTTTTTAAACTTTGTGCTTGGGGTTTCTGCCATTCGGATGCACTGAATCGACCTGGACCGTCGAGAAGACTGTCGAGGTATTAAAGACTTAATTACAATTTTTTAATTTGCTATAATAATTATAATAATTCTATTATAAAAAAGTAACATCCGCTGTTTCACATATGCTTGTAGATAAAAATCTTTATAAAAAAAAATTATAAAGCTTGTAGATAAAATTTAGTTAAAAAAAAAATAAATATTTTTTTTAAAAAAAACAAATA
>Ga0209443_1001474_pt1 | contig 14767 bp, 21 predicted proteins | sample LauGreBMM110DCMD_2_FD_187571 | JGI IMG/M metagenome (GOLD analysis project Ga0209443, IMG submission 187571) | Freshwater lake microbial communities from Lake Michigan, USA - Su13.BD.MM110.DCMD (SPAdes) (version 2) | ecosystem: Environmental > Aquatic > Freshwater > Lake | place: Lake Michigan... | reverse complement strand
CGGATCGGACGTATGTTGAGGGTGTGTATTCGTTGATGAATCCGCAGTTGGGGACGACGCGCACGAATAAGCCTTTTTTGAAGTGCATTTTGCGGGATGCGACGGGGGAGATGCCTGCGCGGATGTGGACGTTTGAGGAGGCGCAGTATCAGGACCTCGTCGATGTCGGCTTCGTGCATGTGCGCGGCAATGTGCAGTTCTATCAGGGCGTCGCGCAACTCATTCTTGAGACCATTGAGCGTGCGGAAGTCACGCCGGATCAGATTCGTTCGCTCTTGCCTTGCACAAAGAAGGACATCGATGAGATGTTTGCGCGCGTGCTTGAGATCATGCGCTCGCTGACGCATCCAGCGATGCGCGAACTTGCGGAGCAATATTTGACGGACGAGCGGCTCATGACGGATTTTCGACAGGCACCTGCTGCGGTGCAAGTCCATCATGCGTGGATCGGTGGATTGCTTGAGCACACGCTGAATCTGCTTGAGCTCGCTGAGCGCGCATTGCCGCTGTATCCAGGGCTAAATCGTGATCTCGTCCTCATGGGATTGTTCCTGCACGATCTCGCGAAGACGATCGAGATGGAGTGGGCGCGCGGATTCACTTCCACCGATGAAGGGCAACTTGTTGGACATATCGTGCGTGGCGCAATTTGGCTTCAAGTGAAGGCTGCGCATGCGGCGAAGCGTTCTGGGATTTCACTTCCAGGCGACACACTTCGCGTGCTGCAACACATCCTTCTCTCGCATCATGGGCAACTTGAACATGGTGCAGCGAAACTACCTGCAACGCCTGAAGCGATCTTCGTCTCGCAACTCGACAATCTTGATGCGCGCATGGGCATCGTGATGCAAGCAGCGCGGCGCGATGTTGTGAGCGGAACAGGCAGCGGTATGTGGACCGAACGAGTCTGGGCGATTGACACGAAGGTCTATCGACCCGATCCGCTTGCCTAACGCGTCGCTCAGTCGAGCGTGAACGGAAATGGCCAGGTGCGATCAGTCGCGAGTGCGTGCATTCGTGCCGCGCCCGCATTGCTGTCAAGACGCGCCTTGAGTTCCGCGCGGGCTGATGCGTTCGTCTCTCGCGCATGTCTCAATGCCGATTGCATCGCCTCAAATGCAGACATTCTCGCGGCTTTCTCACTTCGCGGAATCGCTTGAATCTTGGAGAGAAACGCGCGTTTCTCACTGGAGAGCGACGCGCCGAAGGGATCTGAGTCGAGTCGTCGAAGTTGTGCAGAACTGACTGTTGCGTCGAGGGGGCGGAGATGTGCCTCAAGACCTTCAATGAGACGCGTGGCAGTCGCGACCGCAATGGGCGCGCGCGGCGTTTCAACGCCGATCCATGTGTTGAGCCAGTGATCGGTCGCGCGTTCGTAGACCGCGCCGCCGGTGCCATGCACGAAAAGGTCACCGAGGGTGAGTCGCGCGAGTGCTGTGAGGGTCAATGCGCGAGGCGCCGCGAATGCGCTGTCTTGCCCGACGAGAAGTCGATCGCGTCCTTGCGTGTCTGCATTCAATTTCCAGAACGGAAGTTCGTCATCACGAAGACGCGTGATGCGTTGCGTGGCGAGCGCGAGGTTGTAGCAGTCGCGTGCGCGTGCGTCGAAATGATCGCGAAGTGCTTGTGCGAAGGGCAATCGCGCGATGGTGGTTGCGGCAACCGTATGCGCGGCGCGATCGATTTCTGGGAGCAAGAGATTCGCCGCGTGCGCCATCTGCAGCGCAAGATTCGGTTGCGTGGCGTGTGCCGCGATGGCGTGTTCCATGACACTGAGCGCTCGATCGATGTGCGGAAGTATTTGCGCTTTGCCTTCGAGGAGCGCGTCGGGCCGCCGCATGCGCACCGGGCTTCGAAACGTATTCACTCCACGCTCGCGCGGACTTCGCTCAAGAAGCAGTCGCGTCAGATTCCCGTTGATTTCAGCGGGAAAAGCGATCTCAGCGGCATCGTTGCTGTCGTGATCGATGACGATGTGCACGACGGCTCCACCGAGCGCGCGTGCGACCATCGACGCGTACCGAAACTTCTCCGCGATGCCAGCGTGCCAGATTCCGGCTTGATGGCCAGTGATGATGAGCGGGATGCCGAGCGGCAATCCGAGTGCCTCACGCGATTGCGCGCGCCAGTCTGCGTGCGATCGTCCGAAGAGCAACCCGTGTGAAACTCCCGCGAAAGCGCGTGCGGCGAGTCGTGCAGCACCTTCAATGTCAGGGATGTGCGTGACAGCGCTCATGGTGTGTAGCGCTCTCTCGCGCGCTGCATGGTCGAGCGATAGTGCGCGAGCCGCACGGCGCTGTCATCAAGCCCGCCTCCAAATCGCCTTGTTTCATCGATGTAAATGCGGCGAATGGAGATTTCTTCGACGCGGAGCGCGTGCGCGGCTGCAGCAACCCAGAACTGCATCGGGAATTCGTAGCCGTCTGCATCGAGCGCGAGTTTCGTCACCGCGCTCGTGCGATACGCCTTGAATCCACAGAACGCATCTGTGAGTTGAAGTCCGAGAGCGGCGTTCAATTCAGTGGTGAGCGTCGCGTTGATCGCTCGTCGATCGGCGGGGGCAGCGTCGTGCGCGTGCGCGTCGTCCATATAGCGCGAGCCGCTGATGACATCCACATCTCCCTTGAGCGCAGCGCGCACGAAGTCAACGAGGCGGAAGGGCTCATGCTGTTCGTCGCAGTCGATCGAAATGCACCATTCTGCGTTGCGCGCGGCAGCCTCGCGAAACGTCTCTTGCATCGCGAATCCGTAGCCTCGATTGCGAAGTTGACGGATCGACTCGATCGGTAATGTCGCAAGGAGCGACGGTGTTGCGTCGGTCGAGTGATCATCAAGTGCGAGCAAGGTGAAATGCAGATCAGTTCGATCCAGCTGTTGCGGGATATTGGCTATTTTCTCGGTGATTTCACGCAGCACCGCAACGACGGTCCGCGCTTCATTGAAGATCGGCACGGCAACAAGAATGTGCGTCACTTGACGGGAAGTCCCTTCGACTTCCAGAGCGACTTGAGCGCTTCTGGTGTGATGGCTTGCGTGATCGTTCCATCAATGTCTACGCGACGAACGCGATGGCCTTCCGCGTCGAAGTCTTGCGTCATCACGCTGTTGCTGCCCGCAACTCGCGACTCAAGTTTCCATCCTGCTGCCGTGCGCGTCCAGGTCTCTTTGCGCTGTGGAATGCGTGATTCACGCGAGTCGTACACATAGTCCGCGAAGTCCCCTTCGAAGCTTCCATCGCGTGGAAGCAATCTCCCGATCAGGAGTGCTTCCGCTTGCGAGAGATACGAAGGCGGCACGGGCCAGACGCTTGGATCGCGCGTCATTCCTTGTGAACTTGCGTTGATGACTTGCAACTCTGGTGCAGGATTTCCTGCGCTGCGTGCTGCGCGGATGCCGGTCTGCGCTTTGGATCGGCTCGCTGCGCCTTGTCGTTCGGTCGAGCGCACGCTCCACGTTTCACTTGAGGAGTCCCACGCAAGCCAGTAGCGACTCTGCACATCGACCGTGTGCTTCGCGTTGCCTTCCACGATGGCGCGTGCGTCGACAGTGACGAGCAAGCCGAGTTCGACATCGTCGCCCTCGAGTTTTTTCGGATCGCGCGTAGAGTCAATTTCGCCGCGAGCGCCTTCGCTCACGCGAACGCTCAAGTATCCAATCTCGCGGTCGTCACCGTTCGGCAATCGCTTGAAAACGCGGTAAAAACTCAATGCGTCGCTCAGAAGTGCGCGCAGTGCTTTCTCGTCCATTCGCTCGATCAGCAGTGCGCCTCGAGCGAGCAGTTCAAGCTTTTCGAAGGCGAGATCGGAGAGGGGGCGCACCGTCGCTGACGCGAAACTCGCAAGCAATTGTGGCTGCGTGCTCGCAAAGGATGGGCCATCCGCGAGCAAAGAGAAGACGATGAATTGCTCCTCGCCGCGCGCCACGACGAACTGTCCAGCGATTCCGTTGCCTCCGCCTTCGAGTGGCACGCTGACGAGGAGGAGTTGATTTTCTGGAGGCGCGCCGCCGTCGAAACCACGGAGCGTAAGTGGGGCGTCGTGAAGCACCGTGAGAGCAGGGGTGGATTGTTTCGCGAGCGCGAGGTAATCCGCAACATGCGAGGCCGCCGTTGCTCCGATACGAGAGGATGTCAGTGGCACGATGCGTAGTCGCCAGTGTGCATTCGTGCTCGATTCGGCGATCGAGTAACTCGTTCCACTCTCGAGTCGTTCAGTCCGCATCACCGCACCCGCTGGTGGCGTGAATCGGAGGCCAAGTTCTTCCGCTTCAAAGATTGGCGTTGTTGCGGTCGGGGTCGGCGGGATCGATTGGCCGAGCGCGAGATCGGGAGTTTGTGAGGCCAGGCACATCGCAAACAAAAGAGTTTGCGCGAGATATCGGGGAGTGGGGGAAAAGTGCAGCATCAAGGTTGGGATTGAGGAAACAAGATGGTAGAGGGGAGGTCTCGGTCAAATAACGCGCGTTATGGCGAATAACTTCAGGTTCTCGGTCGCGGTTTTTACTTTGATGCAGCGGAGGGCGATCGATCTGCGTGGTTCAAGCTCTTTACTCAACTGCGGAAGTCTCGATCCGCACAGAATCTCTGCACGCGCTGCTTGACATGAAGCGGCAATTCACTATCCTTCTCGATCCCCCCGACCCCAGAAGGCGACGGAGGAAAGCACTTTTAAGTGTGTCGACGCACCTGTCGACGCGCAGAAAAGCGCTTGTTTTCTAGAGAGTTTCGCACGGTGTTCGTGCGGGGCTCAGCGCAGTTTCTTTGATTGTTTACTCAGCAGTTCGAACTGACTCGAACGGAGCACGACGATGACAGGCGGCAAGTTTCGAATTCGAATGGAAGCCTACGACCATCAAGCGCTCGACGTGGCTGCACGTGAGATCGTTGACCATGCCAAGCGCACTGGCGCTCGTGTTGCAGGTCCGATTCCGCTGCCCACCCGCCGCGAGATTTACACCGTGAACCGCGGACCGTTCATCGACAAGAAGTCACGTGAACAGTTCGAGATCCGAACGCACAAGCGCGTTATCGACATTACTGAGTGGAATCACCGCACGACCGATGCGCTTCAGCGCCTCGTTGTTCCAGCTGGTGTGTTCCTCCGCATCAAGGCGTAAGCCTTGAGTGAAGAATGGCATCAAGGCGTAAGCCTTGAGTGAAGAACCGACTGAGTCTGCACCGCCTTGGCACAACAGAGCCAAGGCACACATGAGAGACACGTCAAGGCAACCGCCGCTGACCTCTGTCTGAAACCGACTGTGAGGGTCGCGACCGCGCGACTCGTCAGAAGCCCAACGAAAGCACCCGCGCAATGGCACAGGCAATCATCGGACGCAAGATTGGAATGACTCGCTTCTTCCTCGAAGGCGGCAAGAACATTCCTGTCACCGTCATTCAAGCAGGACCCTGCGTTGTCACGCAGATCAAGACCATCGCAACAGATGGCTATGCCGCCGTGCAGTTGGGTTTCGAAGACGTGAAGCCACGCAATTCGACCATGGCTGTCATTGGTCACGATATTAAGGCTGGAACCGCTCCCAAGCGCATTCATAAGGAACTGCGCTGCAAGGATGATGCGGAAGCCGGCGTGTTCACGGTCGGTGCAACAGTCGATGCATCAATTCTTGCAGGCGTCGGCTACGTCGATGTTGTCGGAATCAGCAAGGGTAAGGGCTTCCAAGGCGTTATGAAGAAGTTCGGCTTTAAGGGCCTTACTGCAACGCACGGTACGGAGCGCAAGCACCGTTCGCCAGGCTCGATTGGATCGCACGGTACCGATCGCGGACACGGTGCGAAGATCAAGAAGGGCAAGCGTATGGCTGGCCAAATGGGCGACGATCAAGTCACGGCTCGAAGCCTTGACGTTGTGAAGATCGACGCTGAAAACAATGTCATCCTTGTAAAGGGTGCAGTTCCTGGTGCGACCAATGGCATTCTCGTCATTCGCGCAGCAACTCGTCTTTACAAGCGCAAAGCGAAGAAGTTAGTGAAAGCATAAACGAGCGACTCAAGATTGCGAAGCTCAGCGAGTGCTGGGCTTCTTGAGTCTCAGTCAGATGAAGCCTCAGGTGAACAAAGCGTTCACCTGCGGAACCAGAGAGGCCTGAAAGCAGGGTTAGTCTTCAGCGAAGACGACCCTCGCAAGAAGGAACCGACTGGAACAGACATCCGGTGCGAACCAAGTTCGGAAGTTCCGGACTCACCGAGTCAAATCCTGCCCCACGCCACTAATAACAGGCGCGGGGAGGAGGAGGCGGAAGCGGCGCAAGCCGCGGAAGGCGAAGCAATGATTCAACTGCCGATATACGACAAAGCCGGCAAGCAAGTAGAGACCCTCTCGATCGACGAGCAAACGCTCGGCGGCGAAGTGCGGTTCGCACTGCTCAAGCAGGCATACGTCACGACGCACACCAACCAGCGTCAGGGAAGCGCCCGAACGAAGTCGCGTGGCGACATCGTGGGTTCAACCCGCAAGATCTACAAGCAAAAGGGCACCGGCAACGCACGCGCTGGTGCTTCTCGCACGCCTACCCGCAAGGGTGGTGGTGTGTGCTTCAAGAAGGATCGCACGCGCGAAGCATTCCGTTCGGAACTCCCGAAGAAGATGCGCCGTCTTGCAAATCGCAACGCGCTTCTCGCGAAGCTCGTGGACGGTGAAGTGAAGTGCTTCCTCGATTTGAACTTTGCGGCACCAAAGACTTCCGATTTCGTCACACTCCTCGCGACGGTCGGCATCAACCGCACGACTTTGATCGCGCTCGATCGTGCAAACCGGAATGCACAACTCTCGGCGCGCAACATCGAAGGCGTGGATACCTGCCGCGTCGATCAGTTGAACGTGTTCGAGTTGCTCAATCACCGTTTCCTTGTTCTTGACAAGGCCGCGTTGGTTTCGTTCCTCGATGAATCGTGCTTCGAACACTCTGAGAGTGGTCGCAACAATCCCGCGAAGGAGACTGCCTAATGCACGACCCAACTTACACAATCATTCGTCCTATCGTGACGGAGAAGGCAGCCTGGGCTGCAGCGCATGGCAATCGCATTGCCTTCGAAGTGAGCAAGATTGCAAGCAAGGCGGACATCCGTCTCGCAGTCGAAACGCTCTTCAAGGTTCGCGTGCTCGGCGTCGCAACACAAACGCGTCGTCTCCGCACTCGCGCGTACGCATACGGCAAGGTCGAGGGCAAGACGTGGAAGCGTGCTCTCGTGAAAATCCATCCTGAGGACAAGCTCGAGCTCTTCTGAGCCCTCGAGAAACAAGCTCGAACTCTCTAGAGAGCCCTCGAGAAACGAAGGACACACCATGGCAATTCGCATTTACAAGAAGGTCACCGCAGGACGCCGCAACGCGTCGGTGAATCTTCACATCGAAACAACTGGATCGAAGCCAGAAAAGTCGCTGCTTGTACCGATCACCAAATCTGGTGGACGGAACGTGCAGGGCAAGATCACGATCCTCGGCAAGGGTGGCGGCCACAAGCGTCGCTACCGCAAGATCGACTTCCGTCGCAACAAGGACGGGATGACCGCAACCATTGCGACGATTGAATACGATCCCAATCGCAGCTGCCACATCGCGTTGGTGAAGTACACCGACGGCGAAGTGCGCTACATCCTTGCGCCAAAGGGCATCGTGCAAGGCACCGTCATCGAGAGTTCAGCGGATCCTGTGGAACCAAAGGTTGGCAATTGCATGCCAATCCGACACATTCCAACAGGTCTTTCGGTGCACAACATCGAGATGGAGCCCAAGGCTGGCGGACGACTCTGCCGCTCGGCAGGCATGTCGGCGCGCTTGACGAATAAGGAAGGTCGATGGGCAACCCTCGTGCTTCCGTCGGGCGAAATTCGCCAAGTCTCTATGGATTGCCGCGCAACCATCGGCGAAGTCGGCAATGCCGATCACGCGAATGTTGTGCTCGGTAAGGCAGGTCGCAATCGCTGGCTCGGTCGTCGTCCAACGACTCGCGGCGTTGCAATGTGCCACCATCAGCATCCGCACGGTGGTGGTGAAGGTCGCTCGAAGGGCGGCCAAGAGCCATCGAACTCGTCTGGTACTCAAGCAAAGGGCGGGCGTACCCGTCGTTACGGTAAGTCGAGTGATGAGCGCATCATTCGTCGCCGTCGAAGCACGCGCTACGGTCAACTCGTCCTCTGATTGATTTGATGAAAGGCCCTCCACTATGAGCCGCTCTACTAAAAAAGGCCCCTACGTCGACGAGAAGCTCTACCGCAAGGCAGAGAAGGTCCTCGCGTTGCCTCGTAAAGTTCCTATCAAGACGTACTCGCGCACCTGCACGATCGTCCCTGAATTCGTCGGTCTGACCTTCCAGGTGCACAACGGACGTACGTTCGTTGATGTGTTCTGCACCGAAGATATGGTTGGACACAAGCTCGGAGAATTCTCGTTCTCCACCACTTTCCGTGGTCATACAAACAAGAAGGAGGATGTTTCTTCCTAAACTTAGGAAGTCACTGAACCCCCATGGGCAGAACACCACTTGAAAATACCGTTGTTGGTAAGCCGATCGCCGAAAAGGGCTTCAACGCTTGCCACCGCTTCGCGCGCATCGCGCCACGAAAGATTCGCTTGGTTGCGGATCTCATTCGCGGCATGCGAGTCGACGAGGCGCTCACCGCGCTTCAGTTCGAAAAGAAGCGCGGCGCGGCGTTCATCATCTATGTCCTCAAGAGCGCGATTGCCAACGCTGAGGAAAAGAACGCAGACGCGAGCAAGCTCGTTGTGAGCGAGTCGCGCATTGACGAGGGTCCCACGATCAAACGGTTCCAGCCGAAGGATCGCGGACGTGCATTCAACATCTTCAAGCGCACGTGCCACATTCACGTCGCAGTTTCCGAACGCTGAGTAAACACTATGGGACAAAAAGTCCATCCATTCGGTTTCCGCGTCGGAGTCACAGAGGCTCACCGCTCTCGCTGGTTTGCCCCTAAGGCACTCTTCGGGTCGCTCCTCATCGAGGACTACAAGCTCCGCAAGTTCGTGGACAAGCGTCTCAACAAGACGCCACCCTACGCAGCGGTGTCTGACATCCTCATCGAGCGCACGCGCGATGAACTCACCGTGATCCTCAAGACTGCGCGCCCTGGCCAAGTTGTTGGCGTCAAGGGTGGCGAAGTCGAGAAGCTCACGCAAGATCTTCAAGTCCTCACCGGCCGTAAGGTCGCGATCAAGATCATCGAGATTAAGAATCCCGATGCTGACGCGAAGCTCATCGGTGAAGTCATTGCAGAGCAACTCAAGAAGCGCGCGAACTTCCGCCGCGTCCTCAAGCAGCGCGCTGAAGTCGCGATGCAGAATGGCGCGAAGGGCATTCGCATCCTTCTATCAGGCCGACTCGGTGGCGCAGAAATGAGCCGCACGCTCAACACGCGCCTCGGATCGATCCCACTTTCAACACTGCAGGCCAACGTGGACTTTGCGCTCTCTGAGAGCCACACCACCTACGGTTCTATCGGTGTCAAGGTGTGGGTCTTCAAGGGCCTGTTCACCGATCACGACGAAGACCAGACTGCCTCGAGTGCAGCGGGTGGTCGCGCCCGTGCTCGTGGCCGACACTAATCATGGTGTTGGGTCAGTGTTGAATAGTTTCGTAGTAGTAGTCTTGTCCGCAGTTCAGATTCCCAAGTTAGTTGGAGACGACCGATGTCAGGCCTGATGCCAAAACGCGTCAAGTTTCGAAAGCAGCAGCGAGGCAAGCTCAAGGGCTGTGCAACGCGCGGCAACTATGTTGCATTTGGCGACTACGGTCTGCAAACGCTTGAGCCACATTGGCTCTCGGCGCGGCAGATCGAAGCTGGTCGTATTGCGGCACAGCACTTCCTCCGTCGTCAAGGCAAGATTTACATTCGCGTCTTCCCAGACAAGCCAATTTCGAAGAAGCCACTCGAAACCCGCATGGGTAAGGGTAAGGCCGATGTTGATTACTGGGCAGCACGCATCAAGCCAGGCACCATGTTGTTTGAGGTGGCTGGCGTTCCTGAAGATCTCGCGAAGCAAGCACTAGCGCGCATCGCATACAAGATGCCCGTTCGTTGCCGATTCGTCGGACGTCGCCTCGCGGTTTGATTGATAGTTTGGAGCACTGATACCCATGAAAGCTAAGGCAATCCATTCGATGACCGCAGAAGACCTCTCGACCGAGGCCACCAGCCTCCGCCGTCGTCTCTTCGATCTTCGTCGTCAAAGCGTGAGCGAGAAAGTCGCTGACAACTCCCAATTCAAGAAGACGCGTAAGGACATCGCGCGCGTTCTTACCGAGACCACCGCACGCACGAAGACTGCTGCGAAGGAGACGAGCAAGTGAGTCATACGACCGAAATCATCACACCTGAGAATTCGCCACGCCGCATCGGTGTCGTGGAAAGCGATTCGCGCAACAAGACGCGCACGGTCGTGATTCCATACGTCTCCCGTCACATCAAGTACGGGAAGTACATCAAGAAGAAGACCGTGCTTCACGTGCACGATGAGAACAACGAATCGCACATGGGTGATCGCGTGGAAGTGGCGGAATGCCGTCCCATTTCTCGCACGAAGCACTGGGTGTTGGTTCGCATTGTTGAGAAGGCGCCGGAAGGCTCTCATCTCACGCTGAAGGAAGTCGCAGCTCGCTGATCCGTTTGACCAGGTTGAATAGCTCGTGCTTCGCACGCAGCATCAGAGTTCGAAGATAGGTAGGACCCACCATGATCCAGAAGGAATCCAGACTCGAAGTCGCAGACAACTCCGGCGCCAAATTGGCGATGGTGATCGGCGTCCTCGGCTGCTCAACAGCCTCCGGTAAGTTCACTCGCCCCACAATGGGCATTGGCGACCGCATCGTTGTGAGTATCAAGAAGGCGCTTCCTAACGGCGAAGTCAAGGCCGGCGATAAGGCGCAAGCCATCATCGTCCGTTGCAAGTCGCCCACCCGCCGCGAAGACGGTTCGTACGTGCGCTTCGATTCGAACGCGTGCGTGCTTGTCGACGAAGACGGCAACCCCAAGGGAACCCGCATTTTCGGTGCCGTTGCACGCGAATTGCGCGAGAAGAACTTTATGAAGATTGTGTCGCTCGCAACGGAGGTCATCTGATATGCCGAATCACATTAAAAAGGGCGATGTTGTCATCGTGATCAAGGGCGCCTCAAAGGGTGTCGTTGGTGAAGTCCTCCGCGTTGAGACTGAAGGCGACCGCGTGGTGGTGAAGGGCGCGAACATTCGCACCTTCCATCTCAAGCGCACCCAGACTCGTCCGCAAGGCACGATCCTCAAGCAGGAAGCACCAATTCATCGCAGTAATGTCAACCCTTCGATCGAAGGCAAGGCTTCGCGCGTTCGCTTCGTCACGAAGGCGGATGGCTCGAAAGTTCGCGTCGCAGTCCGTGGTGGCAAGGAATTGTCCACACTCCACGGTCCACGCGGTGCGGTAAAGAAGACTGCAGGCACGAAAGCTGCGAAGGTCACGAAGGTCGCAACAGCCACAAAGGCCGCGACAGCCACGAAGGCCCCGAAAGCTACGAAGGCAGCGAAGGCTACCAAAGCCTAACTCTAGGTAAGAGATAGCACTTGCATCTGCGCTCAGTGCAGCATCGAGTCCATTTAGGAATCCAGACCAATGCCCGCTACTACGAAAACAAACCCCCGCCTCCAACAACTCTACAAGGACTCCATCGTCGCGAAGACGATGACTGAGTTCAAGTTGGAGAACGCGCACCAAGTGCCCGTGCTGAAGAAGATTGTCGTGAACGCTGGCCTCGGCAAGTATCTCGACAATCAGAAGCTCAAGCCAGAAGTCCGCGATCAGTTCCTCAAGAACTTCGCAACGATCTCGGGTCAGCGCGCAATTCTCATCAAGGCACGCAAGGCTGTTGCGAACTTCAAGGTTCGTGAAGGCAACCCAAGCGCCGTGATGGTGACCATGCGTCGCGAGCGAATGTGGCACTTCCTGGATCGACTCATCAACCTCGCGATTCCTCGTATCAAGGATTTCCGAGGCGTGAAAGACACCGCGTTCGATCAGGGCGGCAGCTACTCCTTCGGTCTTACCGAGCAAGCGGTGTGGCCAGAAATCAATATGTCGAATTCGACGATTACGCACGGTATGCATATCACGATGGTGTTCGAGAATTCGAATGCCAAGATGAGTCGCTTCGTGCTTGGAGAGTTGGGAATGCCCTTCGTCCAACCAGAAGAGAAGAAGGTCAAGAAGTAAATCATTCATCATCGAGAGTGCACCACTCTTGATGCGTCAAACGATCCGAACGAATAGGAATCACCAGTATGGCAAGCAAGCGAACCTTCATCCGCATGAAGCGAATCCCGAAGTTTTCTTCGCGCAAGGAAGTCCGTTGCGAAATCACCGGGCGTAAGCGCGGTGTGTACCGAAAATTCCGCATCAGCCGCATCATGCTCCGTGAGCTCGCGCTCAAGGGAATGATTCCGGGTATGCGAAAAGCAAGCTGGTGATTGAAGAGTTGGTCGCGCTGCTCGTATGAGTCGCGCGTGCCACATGCGTCTGAGATTGCAGTTGAGATAGCTCCGGCCAATGTTGGCCACGAAGGAACGATCCATGTCCATCCAAGACCTGACCGCTGACATGCTCACCCGAATTCGCAACGCTCTGCGTAATCGCGAGAAGTCTGTCGTCACGCTTTCTAACAAGTTGAACCGCGGCGTCGCCTCTGTCTTGAAGGAAGAGGGTTACATCTCTGACTTTGAGCATGTTGCAGACGGCCGCCAAGGCATCATCCGCATTCATTTGAAGTACGGCGCGCGTGGTGAGCAACTCATCAGTGGCATCGAGCGCGTCTCCAAGTCCGGTCGACGCGTGTACTCCGCGTTCGACTCGCTGCCTCGGCCGCATGAGGGCCTCGGCATGTCGATCGTCTCGACAAGCAGTGGCGTGATGAGCGATCGCAAGGCGCGCGAACAAAAGGTTGGCGGCGAAGTCATCGCCCTCATCTTCTAATCGTGTGCTAAGCGTCTTCTAAGCGTCTCTTTCGAATTCAGTCTTTCAGTCCTCACTCTCGATACTTCAGCAGGAACTCACCATGTCCCGCATTGGAAAGCAACCCATCCCAGTCCCCGCCGGAGTCAAAGTAGCTATCGCTGCAAAGACCCGCGAGGTTTCTGTCACCGGCCCAAAGGGCACGCTGAAGTTCGTGATTCGTCCTGAGATGACGGTCGCCGTCGATGACACCAAGCAGGAAATCATCTGCGGTGTTGACGATATGACCAAGGTCGATGTCGGTAACCGCCGCGCCTACTGGGGCACGACTCGGGCCACCATCAACAACATGATCAAAGGCGTGACTGCGGGCTATGCGGAGAAGCTCGAAGTCAACGGCGTTGGCTATGTTGCGAAGTTGCAGGGCAAGAACCTTGTGCTCAACGTTGGCTTCTGCCACCCGATCATCATGGCAGTTCCCGCAGGCGTCACCTGTGTCGTTGAAGGTAACGCCATCAACATTAGCGGCACCGACAAGCAAGCCGTCGGTGGATTCGCCGCGCAAGTCCGCATGCAGCGCAAGCCTGAGCCATACAACGGCAAGGGCATCAAGTACGCAACCGAAACAATTACACGTAAGCAAGGCAAGGCCTTCGGCGCATAAACCTTCGCAACCGCGATGGTAAAAAAGTCTGGGCCTACACCAACTTTTCAGAGGAACGAATATGTCTTCAGCAGCATCAGAAAAAAGAGTGAAGCGCACCCGCCGCAAGGCAGGCATCCGAAAGACGCTTCTTGGTACGCCAAGTCGCCCACGCCTTACGGTGTTCCGATCACTCAGCCACATTTACGCGCAGGTCATCGATGACTTGTCTGGTCACACGCTCGCATCGGCGAGCACACGCGATAAGGGCTTCGTCTCGAGCGGCAACAAGTCGGCTGAGGCAAGCACCATCGGCACATTGATCGCGGAGCGCGCGAAGGCCAAGGGTGTTGCTGCGGTCGTGTTCGATCGCAATGGATTCCGTTTTCACGGTCGCGTGAAGGCTGTCGCAGAGAGCGCCCGTGCGGGTGGTCTTTCGTTCTAAGAGTTTTTTCCTGACGTTGCGGGTTTGACTATTCAAACCGCAACATTCTGCTTTCATCTTCTTGTTCTAGGTTCTGCAAACAGGCGATTCAAACATGGCTGAGATCATCGACGAAACAAGTAACATCGAATCGACCACGGTCGGCGTGTATCGCACGAGCGCAACGGTCGCTGGTGGTCGTCGCTTTAGCTTTGCCGCGCTCGTCGTGGTGGGCAACCGAAGCGGTCGCGTTGGCATTGGCTACGCGAAGAGCAACCAGGTTCCACAGAGCATCGAGAAGGCGCAGAAGGAAGGCCGTCGCAAGATGCGCAACTTCCCAATGCAAGGAAAGACGATTCCACACACCTCCGATGGTCGCTTCGGTGCGACGAGTGTGCGCCTCATTCCTGCAGCTCCTGGTACCGGCATCAAGGCTGGTGCTTCAGTGCGCGCAGTGCTTGAGATGTTCGGTATTCAAGATTGCCTCTCGAAGGTCTACGGATCCTCGAACGGCAAGAACGCGGTGAAGGCAACCTTCGATGCGCTCGAGAAGCTTCGCTCACGCGAGACGATCGAAATGCTCCGTGGTTGCTCAATCGCACAGACCCGTGTCGAGGTCGCGATCAAGCGCGGCGCAGCATTCATGCCAACCAATCGCTCCGGCGAAAAGATGGCAGCACCACAGAACACGGTTGATGACGGTCGCAATAAGGGCCGCGCTCCACGCCGCGGTGGCAGTGGCGGTGGTGGCGG
>Ga0209443_1001468_pt1 | contig 14783 bp, 19 predicted proteins | sample LauGreBMM110DCMD_2_FD_187571 | JGI IMG/M metagenome (GOLD analysis project Ga0209443, IMG submission 187571) | Freshwater lake microbial communities from Lake Michigan, USA - Su13.BD.MM110.DCMD (SPAdes) (version 2) | ecosystem: Environmental > Aquatic > Freshwater > Lake | place: Lake Michigan... | reverse complement strand
ATTAAGAGAAACAGTGCCAAAATAAGGGGGGCCGCCAATATTGGCGTCACCGGGTAATGGAATTGACGTTTCAGTGTAGAAGCCGGCGGTACTAGTAAAGACTGATAAAACACTATCACCAAGGTTAAAAGCACTTAGCCCAACAGCTAACACACTACCATTCTGATTTAAAGATACGTTGTAAGAAACAGAGGGGAGTGTGTAAACATTTCCGAGCTGAGTTGCGGGAACGGTAAGGGATTCCGCGGTAACCTGGACGCCGGGACTACGTTCGTACTGAACAAGCGAGCCGACAGTTCGAATATCTGCGGAAAAAACCCCATTGGAACTTTTTGAGGCAGTGGAGCGTAAACTGGCAAGGGAAGTAACGCTTGCATCTCTGGGGACATTACCAAAACTCATTTTTATAAATTGATTAAATTTTAAAAAAATCTTTATAATTTTTGCAAATACAAAAAAAACATTTAGACAAAGACCCAAAGCTCAGATACGTCGTTTACTATAGCAGCGACTTTTCCGTCACCTGAAACTGTAATTGCCGATCCTTGAAATGAATTAACGGGACCGCCAGTGCCATAAAGTCTGGGACCATTTTGAGTCCAGGTTTTAAGGGGACCTTGTGTATAAATCCAAGAAGCCCCGTTATTGTTGTTATTTTGTGGATTAGCAATGCCAATGGTGTTTCCGTCTTGTGATATGCAAACATAAAAAATTTGATTTGTTGGACCCGCTGTCCTGACCAAATCATAGGGAATAGGAAGCAAAGTTTGAGATGTCCAATCGTCTGACTGGCCAGGAGTACGGTAATAAATTACGGCATTGGTAGCAGCGCCAACTGCCAAAATGTTTCCGTCAGCGCTGAGCATAAGGGTATTTCCAAAAGAAGTCATGTCAAATGGAGCTATGAGTACTTTAAATTGGTTTTGCCAAAGACTTTGTTGAGTCTGGACATTAGTATAGATATATACGGAGCCAGAGGGTGTGTTTGGATTATAATAATCAGGAGAGCCTACTGCCAGGGTAAACCCGTCGGCCGAAATACTAACAGAAGATCCAAAAAAACTACTTGTAACGGGACCAAGAATCTTTTGCACAAAAAGTGGATTTGCCGGATTACTTATGTTAAAAATATAAGCGGCACCAATACCTGTATTGTCAACATTACAACCTACTGCAAGAATATTTCTGGCACCATTAAGACTTAATGAAAACCCAAAAAAACCTTGACCAATTTCATTAGGGCCAATAATTTTTGGTCCCGTTAGAGTCCAGACGCCAGCAACTAATACGTAGAGCCAAACGGCGCCAATATTATTGTTACCAACTGGGCCATCAACTGGAATGCTTAACGCTAGGACATCTCCTGCGTCGTTAAGAGAAACATTACCAAAATAAACGGAGACGTTAATATTGGCGGATGGGGGAAGTGGAATTGCTGTTTCAGTGTAGAAGCCGGCGGTACTAGTAAAGACTGATAAAACACTATCACCAAGGTTAAAAGCACTTAGCCCAACAGCTAACACACTACCATTCTGATTTAAAGATACGTTGTAAGAAACAGAGGGGAGTGTGTAAACATTTCCGAGCTGAGTTGCGGGAACGGTAAGGGATTCCGCGGTGACCCAGACGCTGGGGCTACGCTGGTACTGAAGGAGCGCACCGACAGTTCGGATGTCGGCGGAAAAAAGGCCGTTAGCACTTTTTGAGGCAGTTGAGCGTAAACTGGCAAGGGAAGTAACGCATGCATCTCTGGGAACGTTGCCAAAACTCATTTTAAGATTTTATAAATTTTATAAAAAAAAATTTTTTTTTTGCAAATACAAACATTGTGTTTTTTCGCAAATACAAACATTGTGTTTTTTCGCAAATACATTTTTGCAAAAACATTTTGAACGATGGACAAGCGTTGCGCTGCAATCACTCCATTGGAAACCCTGGAGTCAATGTTTTCCGACGGAGAGTCTCAACAAAGCCATGTTTTCGAGTGCTCAAAATTAAGCCTGCCTGTTTTTTTTGAAATTCCACTGGGAAATGGCGCGTTGCGCACACTCGAAACTATACAAGAATACCTGGGCAGAACAGACACTTCCGGTGGAAATTTTCATGTTTTGGTGAGCTCTTCGGCAACTCCGAGATATCCCGTTCTGGCTAGCGTTTTCCTTGAAAAATACACCAATATCGCGTCCGAGAATTGCTCCGGAGACTCTATTGAATTTCTTTGTCGGCCGGATATTGTTTTGGGAACCGCGACTCCCCGAAGCCTACCAGTAAAAGCCCTCTGTGCGCCCTTTTCGGGAAAGCTGGCAACTTCTTGGGGCTCGGTTCTTCCGTTTTGTGACGAAAGCATTTTGGTGCGTTACAACGAAAATGATTTTGCTGTAGTAGACCCAATTGTCTTTAACAGCACGTACAAAATTCACCCTGAAAAAATCAACATGAGAATTAAATTTTTTTCTACATCTGATTCATTGCTTGAAATTTGTTTTTACGATGTAACTTACAATGGGGTTTGTCCGCCGTCTGTGGTCGAAACCGAAATTGTTTTGCAAGTGGCTAATTTATCCGGAATCGACGCAAGCAATATATTTTTATTGGCAAACTGCGCTCCATTGAAATCACTGTATGTTCCCCCGCGTCAAACAACCGGAGATATTCTTGGGAAATTAAATTTTTTAGCGATGGGCGTTGTAACTTCAATGTCTCCATTCAAGAACCGACGCTTACGCGTCAAATGGCCTGCTATTAAAGAATTGCTAAATAGTCCAATTGATAATGATGAATTTCCGGATTTGATCTGCTCGACTCACTTTTTTCTTGGATACCGGGCCTGTTCAACTCCTGATTTACTTGTTTCAATTGACGTACACAATGTTACAAAAATGCATTGCACCCAGTGCAGTATGCGGGTAAAGCGCGGCAAGATTCAATCATTTTGCAATTAATAAAAAATTAAAATTTATTTTTTTTTTAAGTTTTTTACATTGTCATTTTTTTTTTATTTTTTCTATGTCAAGACTTTTTTAAAAGAGGAAAAAGAAAATGGATCATCCGCCTCAATTTGACCTCAGCGAACAGTCCCCGGAATTCTATGCGGCACTGGGTCACACCAGCGCTGTCGGGTTGCTTCAACACTACGGAAACCCGATGAGTCAGCTTGGGGCTCAAAAGTGCAACACCGATCCCCAGCTCTGTCCTTTTCAGACGATGTGGCAGGGCCAATTTAAAGGAGTCCCGAGTTTTCACATTCCCGATTACAAACCCATTTATACACGGGACGAGCGGGCTTGGACAACAGACCTCAATAGCATTCAGTTTGAACGCAGCATCGAGTGTGGAATGTACTGGGACCCGTATCGGTTTATGGACGGATTCCAGATGTTTAACCAGTACAGCAACAGTGACTATGTCGCAGGAAAGGACCAGTATATGCGCCCGGTTCACAGTTTAGAGACAAGCAAGCTCGTACAGCCCCAGTTTGCAGGCGCAAAATGGTAAAGACCCAGATTAAATTTTAAATTTAAAAAAATAATTAGTTTGAATTATTTACCGCCTTAAAAAAACAAAACATGTATTCGCGTGCTTTCGACCAGCCGCTGTACTGCAAATTATCCACCAGCAACCTGTGCGTTCGGTGTGACGACAATTGTGATAAATTAAACAACGACCCAGGAAATGTGCGCTATCGCGACCCCGAGTGTCGCTCTGTCGTCCTGACTCGGACGGACGCCATTGCCCTAGATAACAACGGCACTGCGCTCGACCGCTTGCCTAGCGTTGAGCCAAAGTGTGCGTGCGACTAATGAAACAGACAAATAAAAAGAAATAAATGTATTAAAAAATTAAAAAAATAAAAAAATAATTTTCTTTATTTAAAAAAATGTTGAAGTCGTACATCCTTTCCAAAGGATTTCTAATCTTCCTCGCCATCGTTGCTGTAGCCGTTGTTGTGTTGGTATTTACTTCCAGCAAAGCAGACGCTAAGTACGGTTGTTCGTCGGGGGCCTGTATCGAAATGCCCGACGGGTTTTATGACGAATCGACCTGTAAAAAACAATGCGACGTACCCCAACTGTTCTACGGCTGCGAAGCAGATGGAACGTGCGTCCAAAAGACAAATAACGTTGATGGGCCATTTGACACAAGCGACTGCCAACAAAAATGCACACCGGGACCAAAATACAAGTGCGTGGCAGCAAAATGTGTTGAAGTACCGGCAGGAAAGGGAGACTTTAAAGATAGCGAATGCAAGAATTCATGCGTAGTAGCAAAAGAATATAATGGGCTAACTACAGATTCGGTTTTCCAGTGTGATCAGCTCAACTGTTTGTCATTCAAACATTCCAGTGAACAAAACATTACAAAACAAAGTTTTGAAAACACCAGTGACATGGTGGAAAAAGTTGCAAATAACTTTTCAATATCAGGAAGTGGTTTGATTCTTGGGGCAATTTTAAAAGGAACCCTTGATGTCGCCACCGGGTATAAAACCGAAACAACACTCGATATAAAAAGCGCTTATTTGGATGTGCAGGTTCTATCGGGCACTATTACATTGGTGCAAAACGAAAAATGTAATGCATTGACGCAATTAAGTGCAGACCTTGTTGCCAATTTTAGTAAATTGCCCGTTTTTATCGCAAATCCAGAGCTTCCAGCTAACTGGAATGACTACTTCAACTTTTTCAACAAATTTGGTTCCCATGTTATTACCCAGATTGTGTACGGGAGCCGCTACATGTTTTGGGAAAGTTCCCGGGATACCTCGACAGACACTACTAAAAACTTGGAAATCAAAGCTTGTCTATCGGTCAACGGGGAAAAGGCGGCTACTTGCAACGATTATACAAAAGACCAAATCACCAAAGCAAAGGCAATGAGCTCTAATTCATACAAGGTTGTTCTGGGTGGCTCGGGAGCTACCAGAAGAGACCTTATAAATCCTTCACCTGATTCGGATCCCTATACAATTTTACAAGCTTTTCTCGCAACGGCCGATCAAAGCCAAGAACCAATTGACTATAAATTTACCCCTCTCTGGGAGTTGATTGCACGCTTTATCCAAGGAAACTGTAACGACAAAGAAAGCTCCTCTTGCGAAAACATCCAGCGGTGCATTAACCTAGAGGCGGCATTTGCCTTGTCTGCATTCAGCTGCCCGCTTTCGCAGTCCCCAAATGGAGTTGTATACCAGCAGTTTAAAGTTGATGAGTTGCGAAAACCCACGAATGGCCTACGTACTTACGCGTGCTGGGCAAAGAAGGCGGGGTGCACGAGCGGCAGCGATTGCGGATACAGTGCGTCCCATGCTGGCTGTCAAGCCGGCGGCAACAGCACATTTGACGCCGGAGAATTTATTGGAGATCCGGCTAAAAATATACAACGCACCGCCATTCACTACAGTAGAAATGGAAGCATTTGGAATGGGGTTAATATGTCCTGTCATCAGTCAGGGGGTTGCAAGTGCAATAGCAGCTGGAATGGAGGACTCCAGGACCGGAGTTTATGGCAGAATGCATTTTTTTAAATGTTTATTAAATTTCACGAATAGGGTTTAGATATTTATTATAATACCTTAAATATTTTTCGTTCATTGGTTTACCCACGACGGCGCGCTCGAACAATCAATGGACGAGATCGGCGCACTCCAGTCGTTTTTGCCTCCAAAGAAGTAGGGTGTCCTTACTGGAATGTTTGTTGATTCCTGAAGTCCTTTGTACTTATAAAATTTTGCGTTTTCGGGATTAATTGTAAAAGCTTGGTAGCCGCCGACAAATTTTGCCGGGTCAAACAAGTTTGTTTGAAGTGTAAGGTTAAAGCTTTGGCCAATGCCAACAATTTGATTGCATTGTCCATTGAGACATTGCGTCAATGGGTTCCAGCCTTCTTGCATTATCTTTTTTATATATTGAAAAAAAATAATTTTTGAGACATTATTTTGAAACATCAAATAATTTATTTTAATACATCAATAGAGTCGACAGCACTCTACTAGCTTCCTCCGTTATTTCTCTGGCTCCCGCATTTTTTAATTTCTTCAAAAAGTCATCTTGAATTTCGACATATTCGCTATACCAAACCTGCTTTTCAACTCTACTTTCCGGACGGGTTGGAGCCAATTTGCTTCCCATTCGATTCGCAATGGTTTCTGCAAAAATTTCTAGGTAAAAATTTTTTTTGTTTTCGTACGCATCATTTAAAATATTTCTTGCTATGTCGGACACATCGAATTCCGTTTCATCTTTTGCCTGCGTCTCTTCTACAAAATATTCCAAAATTGCTTTTTTTACACTCGGCTCAAATTCCAGAATGTTTAATTCAATTTCAACCATCTCGTAATATAGCATCACTATTTCATTATTTTCCTGTTTTTTTAATTCTTTTTTACGTTTCTCTCGTATAAATTCAAAAAATTCATTCGTAAAATTAAAGATATCATCCAGCGAGCCGCTGGAACTTTGCGCGGAACTTACAAAATAGTCAAGAAGTTCTTTTTTGTCTTCGGTTGATACACTCAGTTCATTTATTTTGTCTTCTACCAACAACGAAAATCTCTCTATAATATTTTTTTTGTCTTCTACATTACTTTTCTGCCTTTTTATGTTTTCCACGTTTTCTTTTTCAAGTTGCCTCGGCATCCTTTTTCTTCCTTTCATTTCTTCTTCCTGCTCCGTTTGCCTGGATTCGCTTTTTTCCTTCGGTTTCCATTCAAACCCTGGTCGTACATACAGAAAAATGACTCCCAGTTTTAAAAGAAGCTCGTTCTTGTAATTTATCATGTTTGCGTAACTCCCCAAATGCTTAGTTTTGGACGGATTGGACTTATCATTGTCATTGTAAAAAACCCAGACGTTTCCAAGTCTATAGTAGCAAATAAAATGATTTAGACCATTGTCGGCAAAGGAAACCACACTCGTCAGAAAAAATGTTATCCCGTTTCGAATGATTACTTCGTCGGGAGTGACATTGTGGCGAAGAACTTGAACATTTCTTTTGTTAAAAATGTAGTTTCGGTGAGGGTCGCAATTAAGAATAAAAAAATTTTGGTTATCGTACAAAAAATCAGTTTTGACTGTTACACCGTTTTCTTGCTCAGCAACATAAGGAAAAAGTGAACTGATCATAACATTTTGTCTTGGGCTTTCAAGCCTCATTGTTGGACTGTATGGTTGAACCCTGTATTCCTCCTGGACACCTCTTATTTTACTTATCAGCTGGTCTCCTGGTACCTTAAAAACATTTAACAGATAGTACAAAAATTCAACTGCGTCCTGATATTGAGATATCGTTTTGACTTTGAATTCGTTCACTGGACACAAACTAAAAAGAAGATGTCTAAATGAACACGACGTGTAGCGAATTGATGGGTCTCCTATGCGAATTTTTTCAACTATATTCGATAATTCCATTATTACTTTTCTTCTATTTTCCAGATCTTCCTGTGGATTTTCGCCACAGTACGGTTTCCGGTCAGGGTAGATTGTTTTAAAAGAATCGTCCATAAATTGGTCAAAGACGGTGGTGACTTTAAAAAGAGCAACTATCACTGCATTTAAGTAGCAACTATTTCCTCGCCAATGGGGAAGAGACATTTTTATAATCTTTTTTTTAATTTTTAACTGGCAAACTATCTTGTTTAAAATAAACTAAATAAATGGAAATCCACGTTCTGGCGTGCCCGCACTGTGCCGACCCGGTAATCATACATCCCGCGGAAGTGGCGTGTGGAATATTTCGACACGCCGTTTACCGCGACACAATGACCCAAGTAGACCCCCATGCTTGCCGCGAGTTATGCGAGTCCCTCTTAAAAACAGGCAAAATATACGGGTGCGGAATGCCATTTCGCTTTTCGGACGGCAAGCTCCAACCCTGCGAATACATCTAGAGCGTTTTTTTTTAATTAAACTTTAAAAAATGGACATTGGGTCAGAGAACAGTGCGCGCGTTTACCGAAAATTTATGGAAATCTTGCGCTACCGCTACGACCGGGCACTTCAAATTGACGGCGGCGCCTTTGATTCGCCTGCAATTCTTCGGAGCCTGTTGCAGGATGATTTTGAAATTTTCTACCCAATGTTATTTTACATTCGTGACAATTTCAGCAACAAACTCGGAGCCAAAATTGCCACCGCCCTTTTGGAAAAAACAAGCAATTGTACCGTATTCGAGCAGAATGGATCGAATGAAGTAGTTGCCTTGCTTGGATTCATGTGAATGACTGATGGAATTTCTTTTCCACGTCGATGGACTGGGACAGCAATTGTTTCTGTGGCTTAGATGGTAAAGCGTCGGTCTTATGAGCCGAAGATCGAGAGTTCGATCCTCCCCAGAAACAGCTGGTTTTTTAGCTGCCTTGCTCATTGGATTACCTTGAAAATAAAAAAAAATGCACAACTAAGGCTTGGCGGCGCACTTTCTATCCAGACTGTCCAAGTTTTTTTTGATAATGCGCGAAATGGGCAGAAACGAATGAAACGTACAAAACATGATGGCGTGTGTCGAGAAGAAAAAGACAATGATGAGCAGCAAAACAAAGTTACAGAGGGACCAGCTTTTGGAGAGGGCCATGTAGAAAAGCGTAACACCAATGGCCAGAAAGTATGCTTTGCGCCACACAACGGTTCCCTTGTAGATTTCCATTAGCTGCTTAATATTTTCAGACAACCGGGCTGGCTCATCCGCTTCTTTCGGATCGAGGTCTGTCACTGAGCTTAAGTCGCAGCTCGAGTACCCGCCCAGGTTACTCTGGTCTTTCCACTCGCCAACCACGGCCTTGATTGCCCCGATAACGACTGCGGTAACCACAAATGCATTGCAAAAGTTCATTTTTACTTTTACTTAAATTTATAATTACAATATTTCTTTTTGGATTCCGCCTTTGCCGCCAATAAGCTTTTCAGAGTTTTTTGAGTAAAGGACAATTCCAATGTGCGTCGCCGCCAGAGCCGTTAAAATGCCCCCCAGTACATTGGGTAGCGTCAATTTTTCCTTTATTTTGTCGCAATCGCTCGCTTCGCTACGGATTATCCCGGCAAGAACAAGAATTACAATTCCAATAGCTAGGATTACGCCCGAATACACAAGCGACCCAACTTTGGTGCCGGGACACTCGCAGTAAAAGTTGGTGCCAATGTAGCCGATGCCCACACACAGCAGCAGTACGGAAATAATCAAAAGACCCCTGTTGCAGTTTTGAAGCCTGGTGGTATTGCACGACGATTGCGAGTCTCGCAGCGCGGTGTCAATCTGGGCCGACGCGATCATCAATATCACCCCAATGACCAGGGCCAGGCCGATAAATAAAATGTTCATATTGAGCTCCATTCTTTTTTTTTTTAATATTGCAAAACTTTTATAAAATTTCAATTTCTTTTTTGAAAAATTTTTTTTTATTTTAGAATTGCCCGGCAGCACGGACACGTGTCTTTCTCTTTACGCCAGTTTTCTATGCACTCTCTGTGGAAAACGTGTTTACAGTCGATGTCGTAGACGCTGCTTCCGACTTTAACCGCATCCAGACACACTGTGCAGCTGCTCTCCTTCTCCACCTCGATAATCTGTGATTTCATTGAGACGCGCTGCAGCATAGTATTTTTGATTTGTTCCTCTACTGTCCGGGCCGTTTGCAAAACTGCGGTCTGGCTTATGCGGTGAAACTCAAGGTCAATCTGGTTTTTTTCACGCCTTGCCACTATTCGATCGGTCTGGCCCGCATAGTACCTTGTGGCCCGCTCCATATCGTCAAAAAAGAGCGAGCTGCACTTTTCCAGTCTTCGTTCATCCTCCATCTCCTCCCTCAGGCGGCCGTGATCGTCGACAAACAAATTTTTGCGCTCCAATAGGTAATCGCTAAAAATATTTTTCTCCAGCTGCAGTCGCATCTCGCAGACGACGTTCTCGTGGGCGCGGTTTTTTTCACTATTTTGTTGAATTTGCTCCTCCAGCGAGTCGTAAAGCTTTATCCGGTCCGGGTACTCCCTGTCAAGGTAGTTTGCGATTCGTTCCCGCGGCATAGACAGATTTACTTCCATAAGCATTCTTTTCTTTTTGCATTTTAAATTCTTGTTACAATCATGGTTTTATTGAAAATTGATTTTTAAAAAAAAATTTTTTTTTATTATAAAAAACAGTTATGGACAAAAGTGTATATTGCTCTCCTGCCCAGCTAAAGTATGGATGCCAAGATGCCCAGTACGATAGCGAAGGCCACACTAGCTGCCAAATGGTATCTCCCGACGGTGACGGCTATATGGAATGTCCCAATCTTTCCACTATGTCAAACGTATACAGTTCAAACAACAGTGTCTATTGCACTCCCGCGCAGCTTCAAAAAGGCTGTCAAAATGCCCAGTACGACGAGGAAGGTGATACAAGTTGCCAGATGCCAGACCCTAGTGGCGGTGGCTACATGGATTGCCCTAATTTTTCTTAATTCATTTGCTACAAAAAAATGCAAGTCAATTTTATATTTCGGCATAAATAGTAGAATCTGTTATTTTTAAAATAAAAAAAAATCAAAACAAAAAAAATGTCAATAATGATTGTAGGAAATTGCCCGCATTGTCAGCTACAGGTAATGGTCGCGCCGAGCGAAATAAAGTGGGGTACTTTGCGGCACGCGGTGTACCGCTTCAATTTTGAGCAGGTATCATTTGACGCAACGAAAAAAGAGTGTGAAGACTTGTACCTAAAAAATTTAATTTATGGCTGTGGACAACCGCTTTGCTATAACAACGTGACCAAAAGGTTCGACCCTTTTTAAATTCAAACATTTGATAAAAAACTTTAACAATATTTTAAAAAAAAGCGGGGTTTACAATGTGTATCTTGGCCGAGGGCGTGCGGGGGCCAGGTATTCATAGGCCATTGGATTAAAAAACCGTGAAACCCCGGTTCTAATTTCATTTTGTTTGTCCCAGAAACACTGGGTGTCTATTGCGGTCTTGGCAGCGTGGCAATTGGGGCAAACGGCCTGTAGATTAGCCAGGGAGTTATTGCCGCCATTGCAGAGCGCCACAATATGGTCAATGTGGAAAACCGGGCCCAGTGTTTCTCCGCAAACCGAGCACTTGTAGCCATTTTTTGCAGCGATCTGAAGACGAACGCCGGGTCGGATTTTGATGCGATTCATTTTAAAGACAAAAAATAAAAATTTTAAAAAAAAAATTAAAAAACCCTACTTACGCATTGTGGATTTTCGTTTAATTTTTCCAAAAAAATATACTACATATTCATCAAGTACACTCTATTGAGCAAGTGCCTAAACTTTTCCGGCATTGTTTGCTGAAAAGCATTAAAATTTTGCGTCAAATAATCTGCCACAAACCTAATATAACTAAGGTTAAGGTTGTGAATTTGTATCTCATACTGGTATGGAACATTTGGGGTTACAAACCATCCACTATAGTCGATTGATTCGCCAGAGTCGGTAAACGCAAAATCCATATTTAAAATCATTTTTTCAAATTCGTGCATTTCGCTTCGATCAAATACAGTTTCCAACCGACGCTTGATTTCAGCAGGACCGTCTCTTCCCAAATTTCTTTTATTTTCAGTTAGCAAATTTTCAATTATTCCAATGCATTCTGCGTTTAACGGATTTTTAAATGTTGTTAAAAAAGACCCGTCCAATATGTTATCTGGAACAACAACATGCAAAGCATTGTAAATTAGCGATTGTATTGATTCGTATTTTTCTGGATTTAATAAAAATTGGCGAAAGGTAAGCAGTGCCGGTACTTTTTTTGGTGTTGGTTCGTGAGGAGAATAAAGGTGAAAAAGAGTGTTAGCGTTCAATAATTCCGGAAAAACAGTTGCAATAAGTCGAAAAAAATTATTTTCCGGTTGATTTCTCCGATCCCATATTAGTCGTATAATTTTTGGAATATTAAAAAATGCCCTGTTTCCAAACTGATAGGTCCCACTAAAAATAACGGAGTTTCCTTGATTAAAAATAAATTTTAGGAAGTCGGAATTATAATTGGTTGGAATGTCTCTTTGATATTCATTTAAACTTTTTTTTAAGTTCATTAGTCCTTTTTGAATCAGGAATTGCAATGCCCGGTTCAAAATGTTGACATCCCGATATGTTTCAATGGAAACTGAAATCCGGTTTCGAAAAAGTGTGTTTGAATCAAATATATTTACGCGCGTTTCAACATCCAAGCTAGCTAATAGCATTGGTAAAATATCATGGTATTCGGTAAATTGGTTAAGTCTGGGTGATGAACTCAAAATATTCCGCAGTTCTACTCCGTTTTTGTCTGTTTGGAAAAAAGAACGTATTTCGTTATTATTTAAATTTTCTTTTAAAATTTTTTCAATTATTTCTATTGCCGCAATTTTAAAAAAATCTTCCGCTCGGCGTGGCGGTTGCAAGTAGTCTTCTGTCCGGACCCTGATACGCCTGGATTCCACTTCAGTATCTTCATCTGTACTTTCATTATCAGATGAAATATTTTCAATGCCTCTTTTGCCCGTCATCTTTTAAATACTTTAATTTTTTTAAAAAAATTTTTTTAGTAAAATTATGAGTTAATATAGTCATTTATACATCCAGAAAATCCCCCATCTATTTTAATGTAGGCGCATTTATAATTGCCATTTGTTTTTATATTTTTCCAAAGATTTTCCAAATGAGTTTTATCTTGAAATGTATCCATTGTTACAATACAGCCGTTTTCAAATTTATTTTCAACAACTGATGTTGTCTCTGTAACTCTACAATCTTGACCGTATTCTTTCAAAATTAATAAAAGGTTTTTACAATTTTGTTGGGTAAAACTCGATACACTTATTTCTGTGCTCATTTATATTTATAGCAATTGTTTAAAAAAAAATTATACATAAAATATTAAAAAAAGAAAACAAAAAAACAAAAAAATATTTTATTAAAGCACTCAAGTAAAAAGTTTGCAAACTTGTCCAAGGCAATCGGTTCCGGTTGTTGGATAGCAATCCGTCATCTTCAGTGTATGCAATTCTCCCAGTACACTTACGTCAGTCACTGATTTACAAGATGAAATATTAAGGGTGTGGAGCCCAGCAAGTGCAGACAGATTATCAACGGCACAACAGAAAGAAATGTCAAGAGAGTGAAGACGACCCAAAGCATTTACATTGGAAACCTGCTGACAGTTTTTAAGGTCAAGTGTGTGAAGATTAGCCAGCGAGTCAACATTGGAAACATAGGGGCAATTCGACAAGCAAAGAGTATGAAGACCGGATAACGGAGAAACATCTGTACCAAAAAAAGCATAAAACAAAACAAGAGTATGAAGTCCAAGTAAACCAAGCTCTGTTACATCATTTATGTTGCGGCAATCCGTTAGATTTAGGGTATGGAGACGGGTTGGGCGGGACCAAAGACCGGAAATGTTCGCAAATCTGCACCGAGACAGGTTAAGATTTTCAACTCCGCCCAACAAACTTACATCACGCACCGAGGAACACCCTGTCAAATCCAGAAAAGAAACGTTGCCAAGAGCACTGACGTCAGTTACCTTGGTGCAGTAGGGCAATTTTAAGGTGTGGAGACTGCCAAGAAGACTTACATCAGTAACGTTTGACCAGCCCATGTCAAGAGTATGAAGACAACGCAGAGGTCCAACATCGGTCACGGAACTACACAAAGAAATATTTAGGAAAGAAAGGCAAGCCAGGCTGCTTAAATCGTCAACATGCGCATTCCCAGAAATATCAAGTGAATCGACTCCGGAAAACATGGCAAGGTTGATTGAGTGCTGGTAATTTTGAAAGTTGACTTTTGTTATTAGATTCCATTTATCAGTAACAAGAAGTGTCTTGAGTTGCCAAATGGGTCTTTTCAAGTTTTTTGTGATGAGTCTTCGACTGCGCAATTCATTAAGAGACAGTATGTTAAGCTCGTTGGACACTGAGCGCAGACTTAGTAGGGTTTTTGTGGAAGCGTTTTCAATGGAAAATTGAATGAGTTCGAGAGGTAAAAGATAATAAAAGCTCGTCATAATAAAAAAAAATAAAAAAAATGGCACGACTTGTTAAGACAGAAAGCTGGCAAGATAAATTTTTTAATATAAAAAAAAACGAAAAATACAAAATTTAAAATTAAAAATTTAAAAAAAAACACAAAAAAACAAACACAAAAACTTATTTTTTTATTTTAAAAACCCTAAATTCTCGGATTGTTGAAGCGAGACTTGCACTATTGAGCTGAACGTCAACTACTATTTTTTTAACGGACTCGTGCAGAACTTTATCCAATTTAACCTGGCGAGCGATTACAATTTTTTTTCCTGGCAAGATAGTACCCAAACTAAATATTTATTTATGTGCAGATCCATTTTTTATAATAAAATAATTTTAAAATTGAAACTATTGCCACTGTTATAAAACTAAAAAATATAGTAAAAAATATAAAAAAAAGATAAAAACTAATTATTAAATAATTAAAATAATGCTTTATTAAGACGCGTGCGCGGCGCATAAAATGTGCGAGCTTTTTTGCATCGTGGAGCTTCGGGCGCAACATTGGCAATCACTCGTCCATTGTTGTAGTCTTGCAAAAATCTTGTTACTCGAGTCTCAAGAATCCGGTCGTTGCGCAAATCAACAGTTAGCTTAAGCAGTTTGTTGTTAAATTTGCAGCGCAAATAGTTTACCGTTCCGTAAATGATGCTTTCAATGTACCGGGTGCGAATCACCGAACGCCGCAACAAAGAAAAATAACTTTGAATTCCATCAGCGGAAAAAAGAATACTCTGCAGCAGTAAAGACGCCATTGAACAAAGATGCTCGGCAGAGTT